>Ga0213866_10000639_pt1 | contig 27479 bp, 39 predicted proteins | sample PICome_11_FD_160079 | JGI IMG/M metagenome (GOLD analysis project Ga0213866, IMG submission 160079) | Coastal seawater microbial communities near Pivers Island, North Carolina, United States - PICO284 | ecosystem: Environmental > Aquatic > Marine > Coastal | place: USA: North Carolina... | reverse complement strand
GAAGACAAGGTAACCAAGGTCTCCAAGGAAATCAAGGAAGACAAGGTAACCAAGGTCTCCAAGGAAATCAAGGAAGACAAGGTAACCAAGGTCTCCAAGGAAATCAAGGAAGACAAGGTAACCAAGGTCTCCAAGGAAATCAAGGAAGACAAGGTAACCAAGGACTCCAAGGTAACCAAGGTCTCCAAGGTCTCCAAGGTAATCAAGGATTACAAGGTAACCAAGGTCTCAGTAATCAAGGTGTTCAAGGACTTCAGGGCAACTTAGGAAATCCAACTTCTGTTCCACCAAATTCACAAACAGCAGCATACACTCTTGTTCTTAATGATGTAGGTAAATATATTTCAATTACTACTGGTGGAGTAACCGTTCCATCTGGTGTGTTTAGTGCTGGTGATATTGTTTCTATATACAATAATTCTAAAAACAATCAAACTATTACAGAAGGAGCATCAGTTACAATGTATCTTGTCGGTACATCATCAACAGGCAATAGAACTCTTGCTCAAAGAGGAGTTGCTACAGTTCTTTGTGTTGGAACTAATGAATTTGTAATTTCTGGAGGAGGTTTATACTAATATGAGCATTATTCAAAATATGATGTTAAACCCATTTGCTTCTGGGGGTGAAATTTTTGAATATGATACTGGAACGGAAATAGAAAGATGGCATTTTTTTAAAAATGTTGGTACTGAAATATTTCAAGTTTATTATCCTATGGAAATAGATTACATAGTAGTTGCTGGAGGTGGCGGTGGTGGAGTATGGAGAGGAGGCGGCGGAGGTGCTGGCGGAAGAAAAACCGCACTTAATGCTAAGTTTATTCCTGGAGCATATCAGATAACAGTTGGTGCTGGTGGTGCTGGAGGTCTTGGTGGATTAAATGGAGTCGCAACGGCAGGTTCTAATGGAGAAGATTCATCTATATATCTTTCTAATGGAGTTAATATTATTGTGTATACTGCAACTGGTGGTGGCGGTGGTGGAATAGGCGATAATAATAATAATGGTGGTAAAAATGGTGGTTCTGGTGGTGGTGCTGGTGGTGCTGATTTAACTGGGTCTCAACCACCAGGAACAGGAACTGCTGGTCAAGGAAATGATGGTGGTGATTCTTTTGACAATACTAGTGCTTCTGGCCGTGCTGGTGGTGGAGGTGGAGGAGCAGGTGCTTCTGGTTCTGCCGCAGCAAATGCTCAAGGTGGCGATGGTGGAGACGGAATATCAAATAGTATCATGGGAGTTACCACATATTATGCTGGAGGTGGAGGGGGAGCGGCAAATAATGGTGGAGATGGAAATGGTGGATTAGGTGGTGGTGGAGATGGAAATACCAATGGTGACGCAGATGATGGAGAAGCAAATACTGGAGGTGGTGGTGGAGGTGCTGGTGGTGGTTATCAATCTTCTTACAATGGTGGTGATGGGGGATCAGGTATCGTTCTTTTCAGGTATACCTTATATACACCATAAAAATAAGCACTTGACAAACCCTTAAAGTCTAAGTAGAATCTGTTTGTTCCCGTTGAAGAAAAATAATATTTTTAAAACCTTATAGATACTATATGTAATTTTTGAACTTATGAGAACAATTCATACAGGATTAAACAGTATAAACTTTGTAAAAGATTGTATTGAGAATGGTGGTAGTATTCATCCATTAGTAACAGATTCATCAATACTTAAAGGACCATCATTAACAAATCCATCTATTTACTTGGATGGAGATAAGATTTTAGTTAATCTGAGAAATATTAATTATACTTTATATCATTCAGAAAAGAAAAAGTATGAACATCCGTGGGGTCCATTAGTTTATATTCATCCAGAGAATGATTGGAAACTTCGTACAAAGAATATTTTGTGTGAATATGATTCTAATATGAACCCAGTATGGCAAAGACATATCGATACTTCAAAACATCCTGATAAAGAACTTTGGGACTTTGTAGGTCTTGAAGATGCAAGAATTGTCCGTTGGGATGGAAGACTCTTTATGTGTGGTGTCAGAAGAGATTTAGACACTATCGGTACTGGTAGAATGGAACTATCGGAGATTGAAATTGGTTCAGATTATGTAAAGGAGATTGCTCAATATCGTATTCCAACACCAGGAAATAATCCATCTTATTGTGAAAAAAATTGGATGCCTATCATTGATATGCCATACCATTTTGTTAAGTGGACTAATGGTACTGAAGTTGTAAAGTATAATATAGAAAGTAATACAACTGAAACTGTTGTATTAAAAAATTGGAGAGATCTCGGATGTATTGATTTAAGAGGTGGTTCTCAAGTTCTTCCTTTTGGTGAAGGTCATATTACATTATGTCATGAGACTTATCTAACAAAAAGCGAACAAGATCGTAAAGATGGCATCTATCGACATCGTTTTATTGTATGGGATAAGAATTGGGATATCGTTCAAGTATCTCCTCAGTTTTCTTTTATGGAAGCAGAGATTGAATTTGCTGTTGGTATGTGTGAATATGGTGATGATTATTTAATTACTTTCGGTTTTCAGGATAATGCTTCATATCTTTTAAGAGTATCTAAGAGTTTAGTTTGGAATTTTGTAATAGGATAACATGAATAATAAGAAAATATTTTTGAGTGGTGGAACTGGATTTTTAGGTAAAAATATTATTAAAAAATATTATGAAGATAATGATATAACAGTATATTCTAGGGATGAAGCAAAACAATATTATCTTAAGAAACAATTTCCAAACATTAACTGTATTTGTGGAGATGTAAGAAATTATGATTTAATGTTAAGATCAAGTAAAAATCATGATGTTGGAATTTTTGCCGCTTCTTTTAAGCAAATAGAAGCATGTCATGATAATTATGAAGAAGCAAATCAAGTTATTGTAAAGGGTTCATTTAATAGTAGAAGATGTGCAGAAGAAAATAATTTTGAATCTGCATGTTTTATTTCGAGTGATAAAAGTAGATCAGCAACAACAATTTATGGTGCTATGAAATATGTTGCTGGAGAGTCTTTTATTTCAAACAGTAAAAAGTCATCCGTAAATCTTACTACTGCCATATATGGAAATGTTCTTAATAGCACTGGAAGTATTATTCCTTTAATTTGGGACACGATTAAAAATGATAGGGAGTTAACTCTTTTCAGTGATGAAATGACAAGATTTTTTATAGATGTTAATGATGCTATTGATTTAATTAGTATTTCAATTAATTATGATGGTTATAATGTAATTCCAGTTTTAAGTAGTATGAAAATTATTGATTTGTTTGAAATTTATAAAGAAGAGTTTGGACTAAAATATAAAATAACACAACCAAGACCATGTGAAAAAATTCATGAGATTATGGCATCGGAAGATGAAATTCCTAGAATGAAGAGAGAAGGTACAATATTTTTAATGCATCAAAAAGATATTTACAATCAATTAAAATTTGAAAATAATCAATACTCATCTAAAAATCAAACAATTAGTTCTATTGAACTGTATAACTATTTGAAATCTAAACAATTTTATAGGTAATAAAATGAAAGTTTTTATTTTTGGTTCAAGTGGAATGCTTGGAGTTTATTTGAATGAGTATTTGGGAGATTATGATGTTGTTCCAATTACAAGAAAGGAAATAGATTTAAATGAAGATTTTTCACTTATAATTGAAAAGTATAATTTTAATGAATCTGATGTTATCATTAATGCTGCAGGAGTTATAAAGCAGAGAGACTATTCTCCAGAAGAATTAATTCGGGTTAATAGTTTATTCCCTCATTTTTTGGAAACTTTGAATTGTAAAATTATACACATCACAACCGATTGTGTTTTTAGTGGGAAAGAAGGAAATTATAATGAAGACGCTCTTCACGATTGTTTAGATGATTATGGAAAAAGTAAGTCTTTGGGAGAACCAAAAAACATTTGTGTTATAAGAACTTCCATTATTGGTGAAGAATTATATAATAAAAAATCATTAATTGAATGGGTAAAATCAAATAAGAATAGTACAATTGGTGGATATATTAATCATTTTTGGAATGGCGTAACTTGTCTGGAACTTGCAAAATATATTAAACGCATCATAGATGAAAATGGTTATTGGAAAGGAGTGAGGCACTTACATTCCCCAGATACTATAAGTAAGTATCAGTTAGTTTCTTATATTAATGAAGAGTATTCTTTAGGAAATGAAGTAACTCATATAATGTCAAATTATTGTGATAGAAGTTTATCTAGTAAATATGAATTTCCAATATCTAAAAAAATTCGTGAGCAGATTTCTGAATTAAAAAAATTTGAAAGATTTGATTTCCTTAGAAAGTTAGAAAATTTTCCTACAATAAATTATATTTCAATACATGAAAATAAAAATAGAATTGATGAGTTAGTTAAAAAATTTGATAGATATAATCTTAAATATATTCCACATGTATTTGAAAGGTGTACATCAATTGAGAAAATAACCAATCATTTACATAAAATGTCGGATGGGCAGATTATAAAAATTCTTGATGATGAAAGTATTAGTGAATATATGGTTGATAATCCACCATATTATGGGGCACATACTTCACATTTTAAAGCAATTAAAGAATGGTATGAAACTACTAATGAAGAATATGGATTATTTTGTGAGGATGATCTTAGTTTTGAAACGGTCGAATATTGGAATTTCACCTGGAGTGAATTTTTTGATAGAGTTCCAAAACAATGGCAAACAATACAACTTTCTATAACTTCTACTGATACAATGTATTATTTTGAACCAGAAGTTCACTTTAGGAATCGTTGTTGGGATGATTATTCTTGCACTTGTTATCTTATAAAAAGAACACATGCTGAAAGATTATTAAATAGTTATTATGATAGTGATGGTTCTTTAATTTTTGGGTATATGGGAATCGATAGAGAACTTAGACCTTATTATTGTAGGCAGTCTAATGTAGAAACTTGCATATACTCAACTTTTGAGGAAAATACTAATTATATTTTTCCATTATTTTTAGAAAATCAAAACTTTAATTCTTCTGTTTGGAATTTGGAAACACGAGATAAAGAAATAAACCCATCATACACAGACATATCTAATTGGTGGAAAAATACTGGAAAAAATATTAGTGTCGATCAATTATTTTCTTATCTTCCAAATTAAATAACATAGTAATTTAATGAACGGGAGGTCTAAAAGAATGATAAATAAAATTGAATTTTTGAATATAAAAAAATGCCTGAACTACTTGAAAATAACAATCTAATTGAAGAGAGATTAGATAAAAATATAAAGTTAATAGAAAATTCTCTTAAGCAATGGGATGAGTCTCATCAATTTCTTGCAAATTTTATCAATAAAAGGAGTGAAATCCAAGTTGGACTAGAAGTTGGAGTTTGTTTTGGTGGTAATATGGATTCTATTTTATCCAAGACAAATGTAAAAAAAATGATTGGTGTTGATCCTTATGTAGTAGAGGGGTGGGATTTATTTGTGAATGTGGATGAATGTTTTGGATCTTTTGATGATTTTTATAAAGCAGTTTATACTTATTTAAATGGTAAGTATGGAAAAAGAATGCAATTAATAAGATCAACATCTGAAAATGCTAGTAAAAAAATTAAAAACGAGAGTTTAGATTTCGTATTTATTGACGGTGATCATTCTGATCTTCCCAATGATATTAGTTATTGGGAGAAAAAAGTAAAAATTGGTGGATATGTTATGGGACATGATTGGAACCATCCAAATTATGGTGGAATTCAACAATTTTTAAAATCATATTATACTAAAGAAGAATTAAAAGTAAATGAAAAAGCAGATGTCTGGTGTGTTCAGAAAAAATAAAATTTAAATTGTAATTTCTGTTTAGATTATTGGTTTTAATTATGATTTTATCCTTTACTCAAATTTATTTAAAATATAAAATGAATATATCTGGAGTTATTCATGTTGGTGCTCATCATGGTGAAGAAGTGCCAGTTTATATTAATAACGGAATTTCAAAAATAGTTTTATTTGAACCACTAGAAGAAAATTTTGATATAATAGAAAACCATGTAAAAAATTATAATGCAAATATAATTGGACATCAAGTTGCTCTGGGGAGTGAAAATAAAATTGTTGATATGTACTTGAGTAGCAATCAATTAGAAAGTAGTTCTATTTTAAAACCCAAAAAACATTTAGAATTATATTCTAATATAACATTTGAAAGAACTGAAAAAGTAGAAGTTAAAAGATTAGATGATTATAACTATACTGATTATAATCTACTAAACATAGATGTGCAGGGGTATGAACTGGAAGTTTTGAAGGGTTCTGAAAAAACTTTACAATATATTGATTATATTTACTGTGAAGTTAATGATGCTGAGATATACGAAGGTAATGCATATATCTCAGATATTGATGATTATCTATCAAAGTATTCGTTTAAAAGATCTGAAACAAATTGGTGGGAAAATCATGGATGGGGAGATGCTCTTTATATTAAGGATAATTGAATGATGTATAAGTTATCTTCAACATGTCAAATTCCAAATCTTGATAAAATTTATGAAAAATATTTTGGTACTAGACTTGGAACTTTTGTAGAAGTTGGTGCTTTCGATGGTGAATCTGTATCAAATACATCTTGTCTTGCAGATGCTGGATGGAAAGGATATTATATAGAACCAGTAAAAGACCATTATGAACAATGTGTCAATAGACATAAAAAAAATATTAATGTTAAGGTATCAAATTTTGCTATTGGGACTCAAGAGGGACTTGTTCCAGTTTATTGTTCTGGAATTGTTTCTACTTTGGATGAAACGCAGGCAAAAAATGTTTCTTCGATGAGTTTATTTGGATATCCTCAATACAACACCTCTCAATGTGTACAGATTAGATTAGATAATTATTTAAAATTAGAAAAAATTCCCAAAGATTTTGATTTGCTTGTGGTAGATGTTGAAGGTAGAGAGGAAGATGTATTTCAGTCTTTTAAATTTGATGATTGGAAACCAAAAATGATGATTATTGAACTTATTGATGACCATCCATATTTCCAGGATGATAAAAATTTAGTTGAATCTTGTCACAGGGTTAGAGAGTATATAATCAATATGGGATACTTTGAAATTTTTCATGATGAAATTAATACTATTTTTGTTTTAAATGACAATATCTTTAGCAATACCAACTTATAATAGTTCAAAGTATTTTTGGGACTGCATTAAACCAGCAATTAATAATGATTTTATATCGGAGATTATTGTTCATGATGATTGCTCTGATAATTCTGAGTATGCAAACATGTTTGAGATTATTTCGAATATTAATACAGACAAGATAAAAATTTATAGAGGAAGTAAAAACGAAAAGGCATTTGTTAATAAGTACCTTACGGTATCTAAATGTACTAACGATTGGGTATATCTTTTTGATAGTGATAATTGGTTTGATGAAACAATCATTGATGTATTAAAAGAATTAGATTATTCTAAAAAGGATACTTGTTTTATTGAAAAAACTCTATATGTAACCGATGGTAATATAGTTACATATGATTATGAAGATGCTATTATTGATTTATCAGTTGCTAAAAAATATATCCAAAATGGAAAACATCATTTCGATTGGTTTTTGAATAATGGAAATTTTGTAGTTAATAAAGAAACTTATTTAAAAAGTCATGAAGATTTTTTTATTAACAAAATATATCATGGATCTATTGATGTATTTTTATTTTCTTATTATTGGTTTATGTATGATAATAAGTATGAAATAGTTGATGGATTATATCATCATCATAGAGTTAGACCAGGAAATTATTTTATGGACAATTATGAAGAGAATATGCAACTCGTACAGAAATACTTTGATATGATTTTGAAGTTATGATTACTTTTCCTCACCTTGGATTTATTGGCAGACTTGGAAATCAAATGTTCCAGTATGCTACTCTTTTTTCATTATCAAAAAAGCATAAAGTTAATATTTCTTTATGCAGAGACACTGTAGAATTATGTAGATCTTTTAATATTACTGCTCCAATAAATTCATTTTATAATAATAATTTTATATCGGCGCATAATTTAAAAGACGTTGCTTTTTATGGACATTCTGTTCATATACAAACAGAAGAGCAAAATAATAAATTTTTAACGACAGAATTTGATTTAGAATTTTTAAATACAAATCATGATGGAAAAAGTATTTTGGGATATTTTCAAAATCATAATTATTTTTCTGAATTTGAATCTGAACTAAGAAAAGAATATAGATTCAAAAAAATATATGAAAATATATCTAAATTTTATCTTAAAGAAATTTTTGACCAAGAAATTATCTCCCTACATATAAGAAGAACCGATTACATTGGTTCTCCTATTTTAAATACTTTAAATTTAAAATATTATGGAGATGCTCTATCATACTTTGATAAATCATTACCAGTCTTAGTTTTTTCTGACGACCCAAACTGGTGTGAGGAACAAACTATATTTCAAGAAAATAGATTTAAGATTATAAAAACTAATAATACTTATGTTGATCTTTGTTTAATGTCAAAATGTGATTATCATATTATTGCTAACAGTACCTTCAGTTGGTGGGGGTCTTGGTTGGCAAAAAGTAAAAAAACAATATGCCCAAAGCAATGGTTTTTACCACATTGTCATTGTTTAGATTCTGAAGGATTAAGATTATCTCATTGGATTAGTATATGAATGTATCAGTAATTTGTGCCTGTAAAAATCGCTATAATGCATTAAGAGTTTCTCTAAATTCTTGGTTAGCTTTTGATGAAATTAAGGAAATCATCATTGTTGATTGGAGCTCTGATGAACCAATCAATCATTTAACAAAACTTGATAAGCGAATTAAGGTTGTTAGGGTTAATGATGAGAAATATTTCAATCAACCACAACCATTAAATCTAGCGGCAAGCATTGCTACTGGAGATTATATTCTTAAATTAGATTGTGATTATATTATAAATCCTTACTTTTCATTTTTCGAAGCATATACCGTAGATCAAAATTCATTTGTATGTGGTCAAGATTCATATGAATGTAAGCATGAATACTGGGATGAAAATCTTAAAGGATATGCTGTTAATTTTCATGGTATGGATGTTGGGGAATTGATGCAGTATTCTCATACATACAGTCCTTTGTTTAAATATCTTACTGGCCTTTGTTTTGTTTCTCGTGAAAACTACTGGAAAGTTGGTGGATATGATGAACGAATGGGTAAGTACTATGCTTATGAAGACGATCAAATGACCAAAAGATTGTCTATGATGGGTCTTGAATGTAAGAAACTCTTTCATAATTATAATTTAATTCATCTACCACATCCAGATAAAAAAAGATATGAGAACTTTGAAGGTTATGGTGAAGAGGGAGAATCTAATATTGAGAATGTAAAAAGAAGAATTGCAGACCCCAATACTTCAGATTCTGATCGTTGGAATATGGAATATCTTCTAGCAAAAATGAATGTCGAACATAATGAACAATTATTCTCAGATCTTGAAGATTATTATATTCCTAGAATTTATGATTGGGAAGTAATGAATATAGACGGTCAAAATTATATTGCTATGAGAAAAGAAAAAGTGAAAAAATTGTCTCAGTTGAACACTGTTTATTATGTAAGTCTTGAGGAGAGTGTTGGTAGAAGAAATAAACTTGAAGAATCTCTAAAAGAACATGGTGTAACAAACATTAAATCTATAATTTCAAAGAGATTTGCTGAATGTGATGATGTTGTTACTGGTAAGTATGTTGATAGTCTTAATGAAGGAACAAAAGGATGCTGTGTATCTCATTTAAAGGCAATTAAAGAATGGTATGAGACTACTGATGAAGAGTATGGATTCTTCTGTGAAGATGATTTAAGTCTCGATACTGTTGACTACTGGAACTTCACATGGCAGGAATTCATTGACAATCTTCCTGAGGATTGGGGATGCATTCAAATGCTTCCTATACGAGGTGAATATAAAGATATTAAAATTCGTGAAAGATATTGGGATGATTGGTCAGTTACTGCATATATTATAAAAAGAGACCACGCCAAATACATTATAGATAATTATATCGTTGATGGTACTTATCACCTTGAATTAAAAGATGCTGAGGTTCAACCTCTCATCGAAAACATTCTTTATACTAGTGCTGGAAAAGTTTATACAATTCCAATGTTTGTTGAGGATGTTGGATTTACTTCCACATTTGAAGGTGGTGATGGTGATGTAAAAGATGGGCAAAAGAGAAACCATTATTATGCACACGATTATATTATAAACTGGTGGAAAGATAATGGAGAACACAAAACAATTGAGGAACTTATGGGAAAAACATTTGAAGTTAAAATGGTTGAAGAACCACAAGTAAAAGAAACATCAGAGATTTTAGTTGATGTGTCTAGTGCAAATTTAAATCAATTACTTTTGGAGTATGCATTGGACACTGAAAATCCTATAAAAAACTTTAATATGGGAATGTGGTATGAGCATCATAGACATAATGCACCAGCACTCTCATATTTTTTGAGGTGTGCTGAAAGAACAGATGATCTTGACCTTGCTTATGAAGCACTAATTCATGCTTCTAATGCTTATGATCGTCAAGGAACGCGAGATCTTACTGCAAAGGGACTTCTTCAGCAAGCATTATGTGTGATGCCAAGAAGACCTGAAGCATATTATTTACTTGCTAGGTTCTCTGAAAAAAGGCAGTGGTGGCAGGATTGCTACATTATGTGTCAGTGGGCATTAGAGTTTTGTGACTTTGATTGTGCCCCATTACATACTGATGTCGAATATCCTGGTAAGCATGGATTGTTGTTTGAGAAGCAACAAGCTGCTTGGTGGTGGGGTAAAGGTACTGAAACAAGATCACTCCTTCAAGATATGAAGAATAATTATGATCTTGATCAAAATTATTATGATATAGTTGGCAATACTCTTATGAGTTTGGGATCTGGACATATCCCCGAAGAGATCATAAAATACCAAAAACATAAGCATGATACTCTAAGGTTTAAATTCCCTGGATCTGAGAATATTGAAAAGAACTACTCTCAGGCATTCCAAGATATGTTTATTCTTGCTGCAACCAAAGGCAAGACTAATGGATTATATCTTGAGATTGGTGCTCAGCAACCATTCTACCAGAACAACACAGCACTGCTTGAGACTAAGTATGATTGGGACGGTATTTCTGTTGAGATTCTTCCAGATCTTTGTGCTCAGTTTTCTAGAGAACGTAAGAATCAAATCATCTGTCAAGATGCTACTACTATAGATTATGAGAAGTTACTTGATAAGTTTGATAAGGGAACAGACTTTGATTATCTTCAATTAGATGTTGAACCATCTAAAACTACATTTGAATGTCTATTGGCAATGCCTTTAGATAAGTATAGATTTGGTATTATCACATATGAACATGATCATTATGTCGATATGACAGGATCTTATCGTGATAAGTCTAGAAGGTATTTGAATATGATGGGATATGAAATGTTAGTTGCCAATGTATCTCCAAATGATAATAGTCCATTTGAAGATTGGTGGTATCATCCAGATTTAATCCATCCTGAAATAGTTAAAGAAATGAAGTCTGTATCTGATGAAACAGTAAATATTGTTAAATATATGTTTAGAGATTAATAATTTGTATGGGCAAATACCAAATAAGCAGAGTTCTTGAGGTATTTGATGGTTCTTCTTTTGAAGGAATTATTAATTTGGGAATGGGAATTTATCTTAAAAAAACTATATTTTTATCTGGAATAATTTCTCCATCCATAGATAATGAAAACGAAAAAGAATACTGGCAGCAAGCAAAAGATAAATTACACTATTATCTTAGATATGCTACTGGTAGAAAAGTTTACATACAAATTGATGAATATCATGATGATTATGTTTATGGATTTGTTTATACAGATGAGTTTGAAGATTCTCTAAATTGGATTATGTTTTTATATGGTTATGTTTGGGATAATGGCATAGACCTTCCCCGAGATGATGAAAGAAAAAGAGAAACTTATGTTTTAAGTACACCAAAATCGAGGTTAAAATGAGAGATTTACATCCACTGATTCAGAATCTTGCAGAATCAATTTTAGATAGTTGGGGAGGTCATTTTGATGATTTAACCGAAATAGAACTACCAGAGGAATTTGGTAGAGTAGAAAAGGAAACTGATGGTGAAGAGCAAGTTTATATTGAGAATTATGTTTGGGAAACTGAAAAATTTAGAAAAATTCATCTTGAAGTTGCTCAGATGAAATCTGGGCTTGACATTTTGCATACAAACATGTATCCTAGATATGAGTATGATATTCCCATTTTTGGTGCAGATATTGTTGCATCATCAAAGTCAGTTGGTGCTGCTATTGTTGATATTAGTTCTGTTCGTGAAGATAGAACACTTCCTGATCAATATGAGATTTTAAATATTATTGATACTGATTTTGAAGAAGATAAAAAAATGCCAGATTGGGGAGATGTATTTTCTCAGTATTGCGTTTTTGTTCGTCCTACAGAAGAAGAATATGAAAAGTTTGTCAACACTGCTTTTACATATTTAAACTATCATTGCGCTATTTCATATAACATTAAACCAAATTGGGATAACTATCCCAATGTTTATCAGGGTCATAAGTATTATTGTGAAAAACAGAGACAAAATAATAAAACAAGAAGAGTATTAGAAAGTATATTTGATGAAAAATATGCCGATAAATACATTTCAGAAATGCTGTTTGATTATCCAGAAATCTAATGGAAGAACCAAGAACTACGGAAGTTATTCATAGTATTACATATGCTGAAGAACCAGTTAAAAACGATACTGAAGAAGTTTCTCCTAAGTTAGAGGGTGTTGATCTTGATAATACTCAAGCAATTGCGGATTATTATCTTGCGAAAAATAATCTAATAGATTCTGATCAACTTGAAATTGAAAAAAAGGAAGAAGAACTTTTTGAAGAAATTAAAAAAGTTGTAAAAAATAAAACTACCCTTGCCGAATACTTAACAAATCTTCATGCTTCAATTGAAGTTATGGAAGAAAGAATTTATGAATTAGAATTAAAATCTGAAAAGAGAGAAAAAGAATCAGTATCTTCAATTAGATCCAAATCTTCTTCGGGATTAGCGCAAGGTCTCAGTCAATTACCAATCAATTTATTTTAAGAAGTATGAATTTTGTTGTGTACTCAAAGGAAAATTGTCCATATTGCTACAAAGTCAAACAAGTATTAGAGTTGACAGGAAGCAACTTTGTGGTTTATAATCTCAATGAACATTTTACTAAAAATGAGTTTTATTCTGAATTTGGTGAAGGATCTACATTTCCTCAAGTTGTATGTGACAATAAAAAATTGGGGGGATGTAATGATACGGTTAAATTTTTAAAAGAAAAACAAATTGTCTGATACGAACATAAATAATTCTAACCACAAAAATCGTGGTGTTGATTTTATTCTTAATGGAGGCAAAAGAAAGCAAACTCACCCATTCCATCTTATTTTTGAGAAGATAGTTTGCTTTCTGAATCGGGAAGTAACTATCTATTTTGAATTTTCCTTTAAATCGAGGAAGAAAAAGTAGTTTCCCGGAGAAAAAAATGTTAGCACTTAGTTTAGTTTTAGGTTCATTTCTAATCATTTTGTTTCTTATAGTGGGACTTGTCACTGGTTGGGTTGCTAGAGAATATATGATGACACATCAAGAAGGACCAAAACAAATCGCTTATCATCCAGAATTTTATAATAATGATGGTGATCTTATTGACGAAGAAATCGTATCTGTAAGATTTGAGCAAGGATATTTTGATGATGATTTTGAGATGGGAGATGTGGAAGATGAAGAGTAATAAACAATAAATATCACTAACAGTATTCAACATTTTGTAAAGATATGACAACGACAACAAAATCAAAAACTACCACTAAAAAAATAGTTTCAAAACCAAAAGTAGAGTCCTCTCTGATTCCAGATCTTCCTGCAAATCCTTTTGTTTTTGAAATTTTAAACGTGGTTGTAAAGCAAAGAACCAATGTTAAAAAAATTGAAGCACTTAAAAAATTTGAACATCCTTCTTTAAAGGCAATTTTTATCTGGAATTTTGATGATAGTGTGATTTCATCTCTACCCCCTGGAGATGTTCCTTACGCTGCAGTAGATGATATGGATTCATTTAAAGGAACATTGAGTGAAAAAATATCTGATGCTGTTGAAAAGATGGATGAGATTGGATCTAACTCTTTAGGGTCTCAGGATCAGGGACGATCTTCTATTCGTAAAGAATATGAAAAATTTTATAATTTCGTGAAAGGTGGAAATGATGGGTTGAGTTCTCTTCGTAGAGAAACTATGTTCATTAATTTACTTCAAGGTTTGCATCCTTTTGAAGCTGAAATTGTTTGTCTCGTAAAAGATAAAAAACTTCAAACCAAGTATAAGATTACAAAGGAAATTGTCGCTGAGGCATATCCTGATATTCAATGGGGAGGTCGTTCGTGAGCAGACTTCGTGATGTAATTGAAAAAGCACAAGGCACAGAAAAGCATATGGATTCCTGGACACCCGCAGAAAAAGAAACCTGTAAGTCACGATACGGTTGTGAAATTGTGATTCAAGATGGTTCCTATGCTGAAGTATGCACTAAGGATGCTCCAAACGATGCTTATATTATCAAGTATATGGTTGATGGTAAAATTTGTTTTGACCTAACTCGTGGTAGAAGAGTCAAATTGTTTGATATGTATTGGGATAAGTTTCGTGAAAATCTAAAGAGTATTGAGTTTGGATATGGAAGAGTGAATCCAAAACTCTGGGGATATAAATCTCCTGAAAAGAAAAAGCGAAAATGATTTCAAAAATGCTGGGAAAAAATCCCGGCAAAATTTTGGTTCTGTAAGGTTTTGTAAAACTAATAAATAGTAATGCTCTAACAAGGTCGCACTTTTAGAGAAGGGTGGAGAAATCCACCCTATTTTATTATAAATACTATTGCGACCTTAATTTAGAAGCAGATGGAATACTACACTTACGCATATTTGCGTGAAGATGGAAGTCCCTACTATATTGGTAAAGGTATAGGAAAAAGGATATTTGATAAAACAAATAGATCTTCCTGTTCGGTTCCTAAAGATAAAAAAAGAATAATATATTTAAAAAAGAAATTGACCGAAGAGGAAGCATTTAAGCACGAGATTTATATGATTGCTATTCTTGGTAGAAAAGATTTAGGGACTGGTATTTTAAGAAATTTGACCGATGGTGGAGAGGGATTTTCTTCTTTACAAATGAAATTATTTTGGGAAAAAAGAAATAAAAGAAAAAGAGAAAAAATATTAAAAAAGTGGAAGATGGAATATGATGAAGGATCTGCTTGGAGAGAAAAGAATAGAGAAGTTTTTGATGATTTGATACGAGGTGTAGTTAGCAATAGAAAATTTGTGTATTCTATTGATACTATAAATGTATAAAAAATAACAACTTGACTATATACTATATCAGGGGTATAATACCCTTACGTTCATCCTATGTTTTTACCTTTACTGTTGGCACTTGCCCAACCAGAACCAAAGATGCTTCTCACTTGTGAGCAGTTTGAATGGTTGTCTGAAAGGACTATGAGAACTGAATCTCTTTCCGTATGGAAGAAGATTGAGTTTATCGCTAGATACGCAGACAGGACTGATCCTGCCTGTTTCCCAGAGGTAGAAGAATAGGACGCAAGTAGGACGGCGGAACGGTACGTTCATTCGCTATTCGCAAATAGCGAACGCAAACCGCCCGAAGGAACGGGACTTAAAAATCTCATTTCTTTGGAGGAAATTCTAATGTCTAAAGTAGTATACCGTGGTGTAGAGTATGATACTGAAAAGCGTATTCAGTATCAGCAGCAGATGATGCAGCAACCCCAACAACACAACGAGACCTATCGTGGTGTTAAGTTTGTAAAGGAGGGTCACAAGTGATGAAAAAACTCAACGTACTTCAACTCATTAAAGAGCAGAAGCAAAAAGAGCAACGTCGTCACCAAGCACTTCTTGCAAACGCGGGAGCAGGAAAGTGATTGCTATGATTGCAGCTATTGCAGGGGCATCAACAGCATTCATTTATCTGATATATATTGAAGTTATCTTATTGAGTAAGTAAATGCAAAACTATGTCTATCATCATGATGACATGGATAAGGATAGTAGACCACCTGCTTGCTATCTACTGACTTATAGGGGATGTAAGTATTGGTCTTGCTACCGAATACATTTACGGGAATGGTTTGAAGATATTTTATCTATTGAACCAATTTATAACAGGAAGGGTTGATCCCTTCCTTTTTTTATGCTAAAATTCTGGAAGAGAATGGTATCTTATGGACAAAGACAAACTAAAACTTATCGTCCGTAATCTTGAACTGTTGGTTGATTCTCTTAAGGCAGAAATTTATTCTGATGTTTCTGCTTACTCATATACGGAACCAGATGTGAGAAAAAGACCAATCTTAGATTACGACGAAATATTTGAGGATTCTGATTTAGATGACTGAAACATCAAGAGCAAAGAAACTTGTAAAACTCCTTGAAAGATTAATCAAACAAGATCATCTTTACACTGATGACAAAATTGAAGAGATGAAAGCACAACTTCTTGCCGTAAAAGAACAAATTAAAGAGTTAGAAGCACAAACATCAAAAGGATTTGGAAAAAAATGAGTGTAAAACTAATTAGTGTAACTCCTGATGCCGAGCAAACAATGGCATATGTTGCGAGAGTGTCGAATCCAAAAAATCAGACTAATGAGAATTACGCAAAACTTCTTGCGTATTGTATCAAGCACAATCACTGGAGTGTGTTTGAGCAAGCGTTTATGACTCTTGAGATTGAAACAACTCGCGGCATCGCAGCACAAGTTCTTCGTCATAGGAGTTTCACATTTCAGGAATTTTCGCAACGGTATGCTGATACTAACCTAATCACTGAGCATATTCCTGTGCCCGACCTGCGCCGACAGGATACCAAGAATCGTCAGAATTCTATTGATGACATTGATTCTTTCGTCCAACAGAAGTTTGAGATGAAGATGCAAAAACTCTTTATACAGTCTATGGATTTGTATAGAGAGATGTTGGATGAAGGTATCGCAAAGGAGTGTGCTCGCTTTGTACTGCCTCTGGCGACTCCTACACGCATTTATATGAGTGGCTCTTGCAGGTCGTGGATAACCTATATTGCTCTCCGTGAAAAGTCAGGAACTCAGCGAGAGCATATGGATATTGCAAAGGCGTGTAAAGCAGTTTTTGCTGAACAGTTTCCTATTTGTTATGAAGCACTTGGTGGTGAAGCAGATTGGGTAATATAATGTATCCATTCTAAATAAATTATCTTGAATTCGTAACTTTATGCCTGTATATCCTGTAGTCAATACCAAAACTGGCGAACAGAAAGAAGTGGAAATGAGTATCCACGACTGGGACCAGTGGAAAGAAAATAATCCAGATTGGATTCGTGATTGGTCCGACCCATCAACTTGTCCTCAACCAGGAGAAGTTGGTGAGTGGAGGGATAAACTGATTAATAAAAATCCTGGATGGAATGAGGTTCTAGAAAAAGCAAGTAAAGCACCAGGTTCAACTGTAAAAAAACTATAATCAACTATGGCAAGAAGAAAAAGAGCAGAGCAACCAATCGGGGTTGGTCTTACTACTCGTCAAATGAAGCGTAAAAAACCACTGAGTTCTGAATATCTTGTAGATATTGAACCACTCACAGAGAATCAAAAAAAATTATTTGATTCCTATAAAAAACAAAAACATTTGGTAGCATATGGGTGTGCAGGAACTGGTAAAACATTTATTACACTTTACAATGCAATTAACGAAGTTTTAGATGAAAGATCGCCATTTGAGAGAATTTATTTAGTTCGTTCTTTGGTGGCCACAAGGGAAATTGGGTTTCTTCCAGGAACATACGATGACAAATCCGATATATATCAAATTCCATACAAAAATATGGTAAAATATATGTTTCAGATGCCTTCCGATGCGGATTTTGAAATGCTCTATGGAAATTTAAAGGCACAAGAAACAATTAAATTTTGGTCTACTTCCTTTCTTCGCGGTACAACTCTTGATAACGCAATTGTGATTGTTGATGAGTTTCAAAATTGTACAGCACATGAATTAGATTCTATTATTACTCGTGTAGGTGAAAATTCTAAGATTATGTTTTGCGGTGACGCTACTCAATCTGATTTGCAAAAGACTAATGATCGTAATGGAATTGTAGATTTTATGACTATCTTGCGTAAAATGCCATCGGTTGATATAATTGAATTTGGCATAGATGATATTGTTCGTTCTGGACTTGTTAAAGAATACATTGTCGCAAAAATGGAGGCAGGTTTTTGACATTTAATCATATTGATTTGAATTTACCTCAACTTGAGAGAGAAACGATTGATGGGGTAAGATACTATAAAGTTCCTGATAATGAAGAATTAATCAAACTTGTTTCTATTACTTCTGTCACTAGTCATAAAAATCGTCATATATTCATTAATTGGCGAAAGCGTGTTGGTGAAGAAAAGGCAGATAAAATTACTAAGCAATCAACAAGTCGTGGCACTGATATGCATACACTTGTTGAAAATTACTTATACAATAGGGATTTACCAGAAGTTCAACCCTTGTCTGATTTCTTATTCAAGATTTCTAAGTCAACTCTCAATCGTATAAATAATATTCATGCTCTTGAAGGGTCACTTTACAGTAAACAACTAGGCATTGCTGGCACTGTTGACTGTATCGCAGAGTTTGATGGCGAATTGTCAATCATAGACTTTAAGACTTCTAAAAAACCAAAACCACGAGAGTGGATCGAACACTATTTTGTTCAATGTATGGCATATGGTTGTATGCTTTACGAACTGACTGGTATTCCAGTTAAAAAACTTGTAATCATTATGGCTTGCGAAAATGGAGAATGCGTCGTCTATGAAGAAAGAGACAAAACAAAATACATCAAACTACTCACCGAATACATTAGAGAGTTTGTTAGAGATAAATTGGAATCATATGGAACCCAATAAAGAATTAGAACAAGTCATAGAAAATAAGTTTCTTACGCCCTCTAAGTTTGCTCTAGAAATAGAGAACATTGTGGCAGTGGAGAATATGAATTACATTGATGCTATTTGTCATTATTGCGAAATCAATAATCTTGAAGTAGACTCAGTAACGAAACTTATTTCAAAACCACTTAAAGAAAGACTGAAATGGGATGCCATTCGTCTTAACTTTATGAAGAAAACTTCCCGAGCAAAACTGCCTCTATGATTGTGACTCCTTTTGAAACTTATCAACATTATTTGTCACTTAAAAATCATTTTACAAACCCAAAATACGACTTCTTTAAATACGGTGCGAAGACCCGTGCCAGTGTAACTTCTTTCAATAAAAGAAAGGACAAATACTGGTTTGAAAAAACTTCGCGTAAGTATGATGACAAAGAAGTCGTAAATTTTCTTGTATCAAACTTTGTATCTGCAGACAACCCACAAAACTTATGGATTGGAGAAATTATAAATTCTGGCGAAAGAACATACGCAGAATGGATGCGGAGACAACAGAGTTTGACTTACTTATTCAAAGAGCAAAGCAACGAATTGCTCTTGGAGAACAAATTAGAGGATGTTTTCAATTGTTCCAAAGGACACCCAATCATCCTCAAAAAGTTTCTAAGCGGGCAATTGTCGCTAGAAACCTTAGTCATCTACGACAAAATATTTGGTTTCTCAAAGACCTTTGACAAGAAACTTGACGACCCGGTATGGGAAACCGTAAGTTTGAAAATAAAAAAATATAGTCCATTCATAAATATGGATATATTCCAGTTCAAACGCATTTTACGGGACATTATAAATGAGTAACTTTTTTGACTCTGATATTATTCAAGACGAACTCAAAGAAATCAATCAGTTACAAGAAAGCATTTACGGAAGCATTCTGACTTTCGGTATGATGGATCGTGAAACGAAATTGGAGCATATTGAAAAACTTGAAACCTTGCTAGAAAAACAAAGAGTGATGTATACTAGGTTGTCCCTTTCAGATGACCCTAAAGCGGTTGAGATGAAAGAAAACCTACGCAAATCAGTTTCTTTGATGGGATTTCCACCAGATACTGACATGAACATATTATTCAGTAGTATGACTAAGACTATCCAATCTCTCAAACAATACATTGACGGTTGAGAGATTTTCTGTTATACTATCCAAGTAATCCAACGAATCTAATTTATCCGAGGTATCCAAATGGGTTTTTCCGACCTTAAAAAGCAATCTAAACTTGGTTCTCTTACCGCAAAACTGGTAAAAGAAGTAGAAAAAATGAATACTGGTGGGTCAGGTTCTTCTGACGACCGTGTGTGGAAACTAGATGTAGATAAGGGTGGCAATGGTTATGCCGTAATCCGCTTCCTGCCTGCCCCTGACGGTGAAGACATTCCTTTTGTGAAGGTTTATAGTCACGCATTCCAAGGTCCTGGTGGTTGGTTGATTGACACCTGCCTGACGACTATGAATCAAAAGTGCCCTGTGTGTGAGCACAACTCTTCTCTCTGGAATAATGGCACTGATGCTGGTAAAGAAGTTGCGCGTAAGCAGAAGCGCAAACTGACTTATGTTTCCAATATCTATGTAGTAAAAGACCCTGCCAATCCTGAGAATGAGGGTAAGGTTTTTCTCTATAAGTATGGTAAGAAAATCTTTGATAAACTCACTGCTGCGATGCAACCAGAGTTTGAAGATGAGGAAGCAATCGATCCGTTTGACTTCTGGCAAGGTGCCAACTTCAAACTGAAGGCAAAGAATGTTGCTGGTTATCGCAACTATGATTCCAGTGAGTTTGCTCCTCAGGGTGCTTTGCTGGACGATGATGATGCTCTGGAAGCAATCTGGAAGAAGCAGTATTCTCTTGCTGAATTTGTTTCTCCCGACCAATTCAAGACTTATGAAGAGTTGAAAGCACGTCTTCATTCTGTACTTGGATCGAAAGCATCTGTGCGTCTTGATGAAGAAGAAGGTGAAGAGGAAGAATACACTCGTGGGTCTTCCCGTGAGTTGACTGATGATCTTCGTGAGGAAATCAGCAATCTTCAACCCACTCGTCGTGCTGCTGCGGTTGAGGATGATGAAGACGATGATGCCTTGTCGTATTTCGCAAAATTAGCATCTGACGACTGATTGTGCTATAATGGGGAGGCAAGGGACCTCCCCCTTTTTTATGAAATCCGATTACTACTTGGACCGCATCACAAAGAAGCAAGCAGAAGATCTCTTACTGACTTATCATTATCTGAAAGACCATTCCAAAACTTTCAAATCGGGGCACAATTTCGGTCTCTTCAAGAAAAATGATTTTTCTCCATTAAATATTGGGGGATTGTGTGGAACAATAATTTTCACAGGACTTCCAGTTCCAGAAATTGCAAAAGGTGCCTTTGGATTAGAAAGACATGAGCAACAAGGATTATTCGAACTTTCACGACTCTGCATTCATCCACAAACTCAACAGAGCGAGTATAATATCACTTCTTGGTTTGTTTCAAAAGCGATTAGACAGTTACGAAAAGATACTGAAGTCAAGGCAATTATCTCTTACGCTGATAGTGATTTTCATTCTGGCACAATCTATCGCGCTTGTAACTTTAAGTATGTGGGTCTCACAGATCCAAAAAAAGATTTCTACTATTCAGACGGAACTAAGCACTCTCGTGGAAAAGTAAAAGGTGCTGTGGGAGAATGGAAAGATCGTTCCCGCAAGCACCGTTATGTAATGGTTTTTGATAAGAATCTAGAATTAAAATGGAATAGTTGATTTAGTATTCTCAGTTTTAATTAGAGTATCATTTACATACTGTGATGACCTATCATAAATCATCGCTTTTCTTGTGTCATTAATAACTTGCTGTAGGTATCTTGATTTTAATACATAGATACCTCTCTTATCATTATTTTTTCTGACCTCATACTCATAATTAGAAATACTAATAACTGGATTTGAAATATAATCTACATTAGATCCAAGTATTGTTGAGTCATTTGTATAAAGAGTTCCATAATCATAATAAGAAACCTTAAAGTCTTCATCTACAACTTGACCAGCAGGAAGAATTAGTCTATCTTCTGAGTCTCTGACTTCTGTAGTTTCGTAATGATGAATCGCATTCAAATCATTTCCGTAGATTGACTCTGCATAATCATAAACCTGTCTATCAGAAAGTGGCCATTGGTCTCTGAGTCTTGTGATTCCTGCAGATACGATGACTACCCAATCATATTGTGTGCTACCATAAAGTTCTTGAGCAACTAATTCTGGTCTAGACCCATCTGGAATTTGATATTTGTTAAAGACAGTAAAAACATTTTGTAAGTCATCACGCAGTTTGACTCTACGGAAAAGATTTTTAACAAGCAGATACTGGTCAGATGAATTAGAATCTGATAAGAATGATTGATATTCTAGATTTGGAAGTTCTCTGAAGTAAGTCATTAGTATCCAACTCCTATTGTTCCTTCTGCACTATCATAATCTTCTGCATAAATTGGCGACAGTTCTTGGAACTGTAGAGATAATTGCATATGAACTGGAGTTGCATCAGGATATGTTGCATATTGTGCAGATCCATTATAATTAACACTCATTTGTGTTAATGCACATGGTTTAAAACGGTGTAAAAATGGATGTTGTTTTCCACCACTCATATACTCTAATTTAAAAACATTTGGTGCTGAAATAAAAAGACCACCTCCATCAACTCCAGGATTTCCTTTTTGAGGAGTCATATTTTTCTTTAGAGTTCTAATAATTGTTTTAATTCTATCAGATTCTGGTTTAGATCTTGGAACCATATCAAACGTAAAATTAAATGCGGGTCGCATTGTTACGCCATTAAAAAGAAGTTCTATATTTTCATTGAACACATTTCCAGTTGCTCTGGAAACGATTGAATTAATATTTCCTTGCCCTAACGCTGCTTGAATTGCAAGAGCAGCTGCTCCTGCCGCAGCTCCTGCTTGACCTTCACCTGTGCTCATAGCACCACTGATATCTCCTCCAAATTTTTTAATAGACTCTAAAACCGAAGTAATTGGCTTACTACTCATAATTGCATTAGATGCTGCAGCGCCAAGATTTGCTTCAATAGGATTCATTGTTCCAGATTGCCAATCGGCAGAATTACTATCTTGAATTGTTGCTGGCATTGGTAAAATAATCGTTGCCAAAGAATTTTTAATACTCCCACTCGACTGTAATGCGTCTTCAGTGGTTCCTAGTGCAAATCCTCCAGTTAAATTTAAACTAGGTTCTTCATATTTTAATACTTGTATTTTAAAGTAATCGTCTTGAGAACCAATATTTTTTATAGGATATCTTAATAGTTCTGCCATTTACTTTTTTTAATTATTTATTGCCAATTTCTAATAAATTTGGCGTAAGGAACTGACTTTAAAGTATTGAATTCTTGAACAGTTAATTCATATAATCCACTAACTAATCTATCACCATCTACAGTATTATATTGTCTTATTTTTCCCCAGTGGTAGTTAAATGCTCTAAATCCTTTTGGTAACATATCTCCAGCAATAATCAATGGGTGACGATCATAGGTTATTTTTGGAGTTGTAGCATAGTAAATATAAGTGTAGTATTTACCAGGAACTGGAGCAGTTCTTTGAGTATCTTTCGCAATGGATAAAATTTCATCCATCAATTCTTCTGGTTTTTCATTTCCAAATAACGATTCTTTAAATTTTAAAAATCTATTTCCAGTGTTTAATCTCCCTGTTAAATTTTCAAAATTTGGATTAGACCTTCTGTAGTCACGATCATTTTGAATTAAACTGATTAATTGCGATTTATTTAATCGTTTATATCCATCAATTCTACCTTGCCCAGTTGCTGTAGTATAATAGATACTATACTTTTCAGCAATTTGAACCAACTCTTCTTTTGTATAATCTTCTAGTTTCTTTTCGTATCCAGTAAGTGCCATTACTTAATCCTTAATTCATGCTCGGTGATTACTTTAAACTCATAACCATGATCAGCACACCATTCTCTTGCAGCTTCCCACTTTGATTGATTTTTAGCATACTCATAAACCTCAGCAATATATCTTTTAGTTTGTCTTTGAGGTTTTGGTGGAGGGACAGTTTGCTTTGATGGTTTAATCTCAATCATATATTTTTTGATACTTCCATCAGATTCTTTAACCTTGATAAGAAAGTCTGGAAAGTAACGATGAATTTTTCCGTCCAATGGGGATTTGTAGGGAATCGCTTTTTCTTCAGATTGCCATTCAATTATATTTTCATTTAAGTCACAGTAAACGCAAAATTTTCTTTCCCATAAGGATCGGTAAATTATATTTGTTGGATCACCTTTATATTTTTTTGGATATGATGGTTTAAATTTTCCTTTATATGACATCTAAATACTTACAACAAGAAACTCATAATAGGTATTTAGAGTGGCAATACCCCGCAGAATATCAGACATAAAACCATTATTTACCAATCTTGCACAAACTTCCCATTATGAGGTAAAATTTGGTGGACTTCCCGGAGAATTGGTAAATTATTTAAATGGGAGGGGAGTAACATCAAGATTTATTTCTGAAGGTGCAGGACTTCTGTGTCACAATGCGGTACTTCCAACAACTCAACTTGCTACCGTAAATGTTGATGGAAATTATATTGGTATTACTGAAACATTTGCTCACAGAAGAATCTATCAAGATATAAGTCTTGAGTTTTATGTTGATAATAATTATAACACTTTAAAATTTTTAGAGCACTGGATGGAATTTATTGCAAGCGGTTCATCCAACCCAATTGATGGAAACAATTTACCAATTAGTAATAATGTTGATGAAGGATATTTTATAAGAATGCAATATCCAGAATACTATAAATCAAATAAAACAAGAATTATTAAATTTGATCGTGATTATCGAAGAGAAGTGGAATATACTTTTATAGGTCTTTATCCTTATAATATTGCATCAATTCCTGTTTCTTATGGGCAGTCTGATGTTCTAAAAATGCAGGTGACATTTAAAATTGATCGATATATAATTGGTAAATCTTACAGTGTGAATTATAATAGAAATGATGATAACAATAAACTTTCATCTCAACCTCAACCACCACCAGTTTCTCAACCAAAACCAAGATTAGTTCCAAGATCTCCAGGATCTATACCTTCTAATGGTGTAGAATTATTTCCCGCTGGTCAAACTTTGGCAGAATCTCTTTATGGGACTCAAAACAACAGATAAATAGTTTGATCATATTTGTAGTTGAAAATGTCATTACCTAAAATTGCGACTCCTTCTTATTCTTTAGAAATTCCATCTCTCAAAAAAGAAATCAAATACCGTCCTTTTCTTGTAAAAGAAGAAAAAATCCTTATTATTGCAATGGAGAGTGAAGATCCAAAGCAAATTGCAAATGCTGTTAAGACTGTAATTAATAATTGCATTTTAACAAAAGGAATTAAAGTTGAAGAACTTGCAACTTTTGATATTGAATATTTGTTTCTCAATATTCGTGGAAAATCTGTTGGAGAAACGGTTGATGTTTTAATAACTTGTCCTGATGATGGGCAGACTCAAGTTCCTGTAAGTATTAATCTTGATGATATTGAGATTACTATTGATAAAAATCATTCAAAAGATATTAAACTTGATGACAATTTAACTTTAAGAATGAAGTATCCATCAATGAATGAGTTTATTAAATCTAATTTTGTAAATGAGTTTAATATGAGTGTCGATGATACATTCAATCTTATTGTTTCTTGTATGGAACAAGTATATAATGAAGAAGAATCGTGGGCTGCTTCTGATTGTACTAAAAAAGAATTGGGAGAATTTATTGAACAATTAAGTTCAAAGCAGTTTAAAGAAGTTGAAAACTTCTTTACGACTATGCCTAAACTTTCTCATACTCTTAAAATAAAAAATCCAAACACAAAAGTTGAAAGTGAAGTATTGTTGGAAGGGTTATCAAGTTTTTTCGCCTAGGAATGGCTCATGAAAATCTTGAGTCCTATTACAAGACAAATTTTTCTTTGGTTCAGCATCATAAATATTCATTGACAGAGATAGAAAATATGATACCTTGGGAGCGAGAAATTTATATTGCTCTTCTCAAACAATATATTGAAGAAGAAAACTTAAAGAACAGTACAAATGGCTGAATTGGATCCCGAAAAAATTGGTAGATCTGGCGTTGATCCAGTTACGGGATCTATTTTGTCTCCTGAAGTAAGAAATGCACTTTTAAAAAAGTCAACAATTGATGCATCTGTATTTCAAAATATTGAAAACAGAAGGGCACAAACAGACGCACAAAACGCAGAATTATCTAAAGGACAAAATGAAGCTTTTTTAGGATTTAATTCAACTCTTCAAGCGATAAGAGCAGATATTGTAAAATTAGGAACAGGTCTTTCTGGAATTTCACTTCTTCTTCAACAAGATGCGTTGGAAGATCAGAATAAAATTAAAGTAGAACAGGAAAAGGAAAGATTACTTGCAGAAAGACAAATAAGAATTGGAAAAGAAAGTGCAATAGAACAAAAAATTCAAAATGCAGTTGCTGAACCTGTACAACGATTAGTTCCAAAAGTAAACGATATTTTTGGAAGAATAGGTACTGCTTTAGGAATTTTATTTGGTGGTTGGTTAACTAAACAAGTTGTAGATGCAATAAAGGCATCTGAAGAAGGCAATACAAAATTATTCAATGAAATTCGATTTAATATTGTTAAAAATGTTGGAATTGTAATTGGTGGGTTAGTTGCAATAAGAGCAGGATTTTCTCTTATTAAAAGAACAATTGGAACGATTGCTAGAGGATTGACTAAACTTTTGATTGCAAAACCTCTTGCACTTGCTGCTAGTTTAATTCCTGGTCTTGGTGGTAGAAAACCTCCTTCTGTTCCAGGAACACCTACTCCAAAAGATGGAAAATTTGGACTTATGAGTTTGATTGGTAAAACAATCACTGGAATGAGTGGTGTAATGAATTTCTTAAATGGTGAAAATATTGATGGCGCACTAGCTGCTTTGACTTTTTTACCTGGTAAAGGATGGATTTTTAAAGGTATTCGTGCTGCTGCTGGTATTGCTTTTACACTTGATGAGGTATCGGAAGCGTTTGGTGGAAATCTTACTGGTGAGAAAAAGAAACAATTACAAGATCAACAAAAACAAGCAGAAGGAGATAAAGCGACACCAGCAGAATCAAAACCAGTTGCTCCTAAAGTAGACACTCCACAAACTTCTACACCAGTTGCTCCTAAAGTAGACACTCCACAAACTTCTACACCAGTTGCTCCTAAAGTAGACACTCCACAAACTTCTACACCAGTTGCTCCTAAAGTAGACACTCCACAAACTTCTACACCAGTTGCT
>Ga0213866_10000638_pt1 | contig 27487 bp, 17 predicted proteins | sample PICome_11_FD_160079 | JGI IMG/M metagenome (GOLD analysis project Ga0213866, IMG submission 160079) | Coastal seawater microbial communities near Pivers Island, North Carolina, United States - PICO284 | ecosystem: Environmental > Aquatic > Marine > Coastal | place: USA: North Carolina... | reverse complement strand
TCGATCACCGCGAACCTCAAGTACGCAGTCGACGCAGAAGGCCGGCACGCCCTTGTACTGCCCAGCAAGGGGCGTCAGATCGAAGGCGTCGACTGCGTACTTGAGGTTCGCGGTGATCGAGCTGATCGCCTCGTTTCCATAGTAAGCGCCGGTGGCCATGCTGATCTCAACGCTCTGCAGCGCGGAGTGAATCATGCGCGCGACCAAGCGCGGCATCTGCTCGCCCATCGGCCGCATGGGGTTGCCGATCAGTTGCAGCTCGCCTACGCCCCAGCTTGAGATGACGTGCTCCAGCATGCCGCGCAGTTCGGAGTCTTGCGCGCCGAAGACCAGCGCGGTGTAAGGCGTGCTGAAGAGTTCGGTGAAGTCCTTCTGCGAGAGCAAACGCAGCGCGATCTCAAGCGTCGGCTCGATGATCACCAAACCGCGATCGGCAGGCAGCGTCTCGCGCAGCGCCATCAGCAGCTCGGGCGAGCCGAGGCCGAGCAGGGCGAGCGCGTCACCGGATGTTCGGCGCACGGCGTTATCAACGAACTCTTTGACCTTGGCTGGATCAAGATCGGGAATCTCAATCGCCGAGAAGGCGTCGAGATCGTCGCTGTTGAGCTGCACCATGCCACGCGCGAGCATCTGCTGCTCGGCTGCGAGAGCGCTGGCGTTGGTGACGAATATGTCCCAGCGAGGGGATGATCGGGGCAAGTCTATTCTCCTTGGGCCTTGCGTTCAGCTTCGACTTCCGCCTCAACTTGCTGGCGAATATCGTCGCGCAGGGCTTGCATCATCGTGCCCATCAGCTCGATCTTGGGCGCCAGATCGAATTCGAGAATATCGCCCAAGGTCGCCATATCGCGATCTTTCACGGCTTCGTGCAGATCGTTGAGCTGCGAGCCGAGCGAGTTGAAGCTCTCTTTGACGTCGTGCTCATCAGTGTTGTACTTCGCGAAGTCAATGTTGAGCAGTTGCTGGATGTTGCTGATCGCATCGACGACGTAGGCCACGCTGTTGACGAAGCGCTGGAGCTCTTCGCTCGCGACGTTGGCGTCGCCAGTTTGCAGCTTTTCCGTCACGCTGACGGCTTGCGCTGCGAGATCGGGCATCTTGGCGGCAAGCTCATCCAGCACATCGTGCGAGACCGCTTCGAGCGTCGCGAGCTGGACTTCAAGCTTTTCAAGATCACCTGCAAGGCGTGCGCAAAGCTCTGCGTCATCATCGGGGAAGACTTCTTCACCGTTGACCGTAAAAGTGCGCACCACGAGGCGCTGCCTGCCGAACTCCACCCGCAGATACTGAATGATCTCGCCGAGCGACGCATCATCAGGCGCGGAAGCCATTCCTGGCTGTCCATTGACGAGAATTTCCATGGCTCCTCCAGCAGTGCCTTTACCTATGCGCTCGCTTCTCTTCGCGTATCACTTGCGCCGATGGTCAATCTAGCCGCTCTTGAGCGGCGTGCCTTCCCTCTTCACGGGGCCACCCCCGTATTTTTGTGAAGGGGCGCATCTTAGGCAGGCTTGAGGATCGCTGGGCAGAAATCTCGTGACAGATCAAGATGAGTGATCGGCGCGCACCCGTCATCCCGACTGGAGCAACTCACGATACGGTTTCGTCGAGCGCTGCAGACGTGGGTGGGGCAGACAATCGCGGCTGCCATCGCAATCAGATGCGAGCATTCGAGCAGCTCTCGTTGATCCCGAACACAAGGTGCTAACGAGAGGATGCAGACATGATTGTCTGCGCCACCCTTTTCCAGAGGCCTTTCCGAATACACTAAATCGAGAACTACTCTCGAGCGAAGCGGAAGGGAGGACTCTGGAGTGAGCAGGTCTCGCAGCGCGAGACTGCGCAACGAAAGAGCCGTCTCTCAGGATGCGAAGCTTCCGAGAGGCGGGGCTCACTGCCACTGGCGAACGCAACACTGCGCTTGCTTGAGATGTTGCAGGGAATCAAAAGGGATCCCTCCCCTGCCCTGCGCCTCCGGTCGGGATGACAGACTCAAAAGGCTGCGCTCAAGCTCACGCCAACGCCAGAGCGCACCAGCAGCTTCGCCCAAACCGAGACAGCGACCATGTAGTAGCTCAGCCCAAAGTCGCCGCGCAGGTAGGAGCCGATGCCGCCCGTGTTGTAGGCCATGTGCAGCGTTTCCCCGAACAGAAAGCGCGGCGAATCAAACTCCATCTCGCGCCAGAAGAGGCCAACTCCAAGGCCAGATACGACACGCCAATTGCTCGACTCGTCGCGAGCGAGCGGCGTCAGCGCGCGATACTGCAAGCCGAAATCAAGCGTAGGCGAAAAGGAGCTGAAATCAGCAGGGCCAAATGCCCGCCCGCCGGCAGGTGCTAGATCAGCATCGCCGTAGAAATACTCAAAGCTGATGCCGGCCCCCAGCAAGAAGGTGTCGTCATCACTGCGGTACAAGCGCGCACCGATGCCAAGAGCGAAGCGATTGAAATCGCCACTAAACTGTAGCGAGTCCCTGTTCGCCCCCGACGCTCTGAGCTCGACTCCGCCCCTGCCGTAGCTCGCATCAAAGGCCAGCCAATTCATAAAGAGCGCGTTCACCGAGTAGCCTTCATGCTTGGTGTCGAGATCCTGATAGCCCTCGCGCTCAATCTCCAAAGGATCACTGCCAAGCCTCGCTTCTTTGGGGAAGAGCGACTCGGTCTCCACCGCGGTGAACACCTTGGCGCTAATCTGGAAGGGCCATTCTTCGCTTGGGGATTGGGCCCGAGCCTCGAAGAACTCCGGCTGGCGAAAATTCGCGCAAAGCTCCTGCGCAACGCCAAGCATCAGCAAGAGCATGAAGAACACGCAGCTCAAACGATGGCCCACAAAACCTCCCCGCAGATCCAATGCACTCTCGCTGCCTCAGTGCGTCATGACTTCTTCATGCCCAATGCACACAATTGTATTGCCGACCTGATCAGCTTCAATCACAATACTCATAGATACGCCGAAGTCATTGGGGAGAAGCGGCTATGAAAATCATCATCACTCTGATCGCGCTCATGCTAGCGCCCTCGCTGATGGCGGATTCTACGCACGCTATTGAAGCGAGCGGCGACGTTGACCAGCCCTACACACTGCAACTCAACGTGGAACACGGCGCGCAAGCGAGTGCCGCGACGCTTACCATCTCGATCGAGTTCCAAGCTTCTGAAAGCGCCGAGCATGAGCTGCGTCTGATTGATCACGGCGCGCTCTTTGACGATCCAATGAGCGCTACGGGTGACGATCACCTCAAGCGCGTTACGCGCAGCGATGACGGCTCGCTGGAGATTCTCTACACCACGCCTGCTGCAAGCGGGACGCGGCCCTACACGATCCTGATCAACTCGCAAGCTGCAAGCTGGGTTGCAAGCGGGTCGGTCGCCGTGAGCAATGGCGATGGCGAGATCAGCGGTAGCGATCAGCTCCTTGCCGAAAACGGCGCGACCACAGGCGGAAGCTTCTGCTTCATTCGCGGGCAAGACGAGCTTGAAGCATGGCAGGCCGGCAGACAAGGCACGATGCGTTTGAAGGTCGAGCTAGGCGATGAGCCGCGCAAGCTGACCTTCTTTAGTCGCGCACGAACAAGCGACGTGACTGCCGTTGAGATTTGGCATCCAGCAGGTGCGCCTTCGCCCGATCCCACTTCGCTTGGGGAAGCGCTTTTGCTTTCCGGTTCGCTGAATCGCGGGCCGGTGTTTCGTGCGCTGATCGCCAGCGGAGATGGGGAAGATCTCGACGCGGGCTTTCACTACGAGTCGCTTGGCTGGTTCACGGGCACGGTATGGATTGAACTTCGCTTCACCCACGAGACGAATCCGGATGTCGAGTTAGAGCTGATTCTTCCGCCCCGCGTTTCCGTGCTGGAATCCGATGACTCGCGCTTTTACGGCGGCGCCTTCTTCGCCATTGGCGGTGGATGGGTCGATTGCTCTTGCTGCTCGATCACCAAGCAAGGCAGAAGCGCGCTCTGGATGTTCGCGCTGCTGCTTTCAGGAGTGATGGCGCTGGCTCTCGCTCCTCGCACGCGCAAAGCTTGACCCGTGCAGCGCTCCGCTCGCGTTCTGGTTCGAAGCGAGATTCCGGCTCCTCACCTGCTCCAGCGATTTATTGCGAAAGCGCGAATCAGCGTTTAAGAATCGCAGCGCTATCTCTGCTACGCTCAGAGAGCCACTCAAGCAGGAGCGCAGATGATTGTCCTCGGCATCCATGATGGTCCCAACGCCTCCGCAGCAATCGTGCGCGATGGCAAGCTGATCGGTTTCTCGCGCGAGTCGAGGCACCGGCGCGAAGGCTATTACGACGGCTTTCCCACGCGTTCCGTGCGCATGCTGATGGCCGAAGCGGATCTTGAGATCAATCAGATCGACACGATCGCGATCGCTGGGCACGCGATGAAGACGCCGCGCACGCTGCGCGATTACCTGCAGCAGTTCGCGGATGAAGGCAGCTTCGGCGAGATCACGCGTAGCGCTTTGAGCTACGTTATTCCCGGCGCGTTCCGCTCGGAGCGACGCAAGAAAGACCGCCTCGATGCGCTGGCAAAAAACGGATTCGATTCGAGCAAAGCGATCTTCGTCGACTCGCATCTCGCTGCATCCATGCTCGCTTACGCCGCAGGGCCTGGGCTGAATCGCCGCTGCCTCGTGGTATGCGCGGGCGTCGGCGCGGACCGCATGGCAGCAAGCGTGCATCTTGCGCAGAACGGCAGGCTTGAGCGCATCGCCTCAGTGCATGAAGAGCACAGTTTGGGCGCGCTACAGGAAAGCGTGACCTACATGCTGGGCATGGCTCCGCAACGCGAAGAATCGCTGCTGATGGCGCTCGGTGCGCGAAGCTCTGGGCGCGCAGTCGAGAGCGCACGCAAGCGCTTTGAGCTGCTCTTTGAGTTCGACGAGCTGCTGCCGCTCAACTGGCAAGCATCGAGCATTCTCGGCGATCCCGCGCGCTGCCAAGAGTTCCTGCGCGGCCACTTCCGCCGCCGTCGCTTCGACCATATCGCGGGCGGCTGGTACGCCTTCATGACCAACTTCATCAGCGAATGGATCGGACGCTGCGCGCATAAGACGGAGATCCGCGATGTCGTCGTATGCGGCGATCTCTTCGAGACCGGCGAGCTGATTCCCGTCGCATCCCGCCACCGCGATGTGCATACGCTGAGCGTCAGCCCGCTGCCTGGTCTTGCGGGCAATGCGATTGGTGCGGCACTCCTGCTTTCGGCAGAGAAAGAAGAAGAGGGCGCGAAGGTCATCAAGCCAATCACCACGCCCTACTTCGGCACCGAGCTCAGCGACGCCGTCTGCGATGCGGCGGTGAAATCGCTGCGCAACGACGCGGAGATTGTACTTGAGCGCCCCGAAAAGATGGGCGTGCGAGTAGCTGAACTGCTGGCCGCCGGTGCGCTGATCGCGCGCGTGTGCGGCAAAGAAGACATGCGTCAGAGCGGGCTAGGCAACCGCTCGCTGATGGCGCGAGCCGATCACGCTCCGGCACGCGAACGCCTCGCCGAGCTTTCGAGCCCCGACTGCTTCTGGGCGAATCAGTCCATCTTCTGGCAAGCCGAAGGCCTGCGCGGCAACTTCAAGGAAGCCGACACGCTGCCCGAAGCACCTTGCGGCGAAGTCTACCTGACGCCTCGCAACGCTAGCCCCTGGTATGGTTTGCACGAAGATCAGCTCGTGCCGGTGCAGTCGATTTCGCAAACCTGCAACCCAGAGTTTTGGGAGCTGCAACGCGCTTTCATTGAGGAAGCGGGACGCACGCCTTTGCTCTGCGGCGCATGGCGCAATCGCCACGGCCAGCTCGTGCGCACGGCGAAGGAAGCAGTGAGACTCTGGCGCCAGCACGGGCTAAGCGGGCTGGTGCTTGGACCTTGGCTTGCGTATCGACGCGATCTTTCGATCGAGCCGCCGGAAGCCTCCGCGCTGACGACAGAGTCCGCGATCTTGGGCAGCGTGTAAGGCTAGCGCTGAATCTCGTTTGCCACTTCGAGGCTCGAGCAGTTTGCGATTTGGTTTCGTCGAGCGCTGCAGACGTGGGTGGGGCAGACAATCATGTCTGCCATCGCATTCAGATGCGATCATTCGTGCAGCTCTCGGTGATCCCGAACACATCGTGCGAACGAGAGGATGCAGACAAGATTGTCTGCCCCACCCTCTTCCAGAGGCCTTGCCGAACACGCTAACTCGAGAACCACGCTAGCCTGGCGTTTCGCCATTTTTCGCGCTCATGCGAGCGAGGGGATTCGGAATTCAACGCCAAGGCGTTGAGCTCTTAATGCCCTCGCTAAGGCGTGTGCGTAAATGGCGAAACCTTAGGCTCAAGCCGCGCTATCTGCGCTGAGGTTTCCCAGCCCACGCAAGCAGCAGCATGAGTGAGAGCAGCGCGAGCCAAAGCGCGTTGCGATGCTCATCGCCACCGATTACGCAGCCACCGCCACCGCCTCCGCCGCTATTGATGGGATCAAGCGGATCGGTAGACGTGCCAGGCAGTTCGGCATCAGGATCAATCACCACAACCACGGTGCGTACCGAAGCAGCGCCCTTGTTGTCGTTCACCGTCAGGCGGAAGGTCACGCTGGTCACGCTCGTCACATCAGGCGCGGTGAAGTGCGTCGTGACGCCACCAGGCGCCGTCAGCGCAACGCTCACACCAGCCGTCTGCACCCACTGAAAACTCAGCGGATCGCCTTCGGGATCAGTCGTAGCGCTGGCATCCATCACCACATCTTGGCCGATCGCAGCAACGCTCGGCGCACTCACGCTGATCACCGGCGGCATGTTTGGCGGCGCGAGATTCGGATCGATCAGCACGTCAACGCTATCTGTGTCGCTCCCGCCTTTACCGTCACTCACGCTCAGCTCGAAGCTCAGCGTCTCCGCGTTCGCAAGTTGCGGCGCGGTGAAGAGCGCGCGCTGGCCGTTTCCGCCAGAAAGCACGACGCTCGTGCCGCTCGTTTGAACCCAAGAGTAGGTCAGCGTATCGCCGTTGGGATCGCTGCTCTGCGAGCCATCAAGCTCGACCAGCACGCCGGGGCGCACGGCTTGATTGCCGCCAGCAATCGCGGTCGGGTTGTCGTTCGGAAGCTGCACGCCGCCGGGCACGCCAGCGAGATCAAGCTCAAGCTCAGCGAACATCACGCGCCCAGTGCCACCCGCCGACGTGTCGATCACGCGCAATTCGTAGGTTCCATTGGCCGGGCTTGAGTACCACGATTGGATGTCGTCGTCGTAGCTGCGCGTGTCGGGGAAGACCGCGTAGAGATCATCGCGCGTGGACGTGTCCTCGCCTTCCAGCGTGACGGTGCGGCCATCAGGATGCTTCAGCTCGACGCGAAGCTCGCCGCGCGCGACGTGGTTGATTTCCAAGCTCAGGTGCAGATCGTGGATGATGCCGCTGGTCGCTACGTCGAAGGGAATCATCAAGCCCTGCGTATTTCCATCGGGAATCGCCAGGCCATTCGCGCCAGTGCTGGCCAGCACGCGAATGATCGCGCGATCCAGATTGTGCGACGAAGCAATCACGCAGCCTTGCACAGGCAGATCAGGATCAGAGATTGAACGCCCCGTGACGCGCAAAGTCCACTCGCCAGCAGCGGGATTGTCGACCAGCACCTGCTCGATGTTGTCGCGCGTGTTGAGCTGCGTGCGCACGGCGTCATCAAAGGGATTGGCGGGATCGAGCGTCCAGGGATAGTGCGTCGTGCCCATCGGATCGATCAGGGTCATATCGAGATCGTGATTCAACTGCTTCTGACTGTTGGTCAAGCTCCACGCATCCAGCCAATTGATCGTGGCCTTCAGCTCGGGATCACCAGCGCCAACTTGAATCTTGTACTCCACCATTTCGCCGTCGCGCAGATTGGCGCGGACCAAGCGCTTGCCATTGCTCGCAACATCGGCGAGCAACAAATCAGCGGCGGCAGCGATGTCCGCGTTGCCCCAGCCGTGGCGATAGTCGGGGCCGGGATGGAACCAATCATTGACCGTTTGCAGCATCAGTGCGCGCGTCACGTCAGGCTCTAAGCGCTTATTGTACTCGCGCTTGTAGAGCTCAGAGAGCAGCGTGATCATGCCGGTAACGCTCGGCGCAGACATCGACGTGCCGCTCTCCGAAGCGTAGCCATTGTTGGGATAGGTCGAGCGAAGCTCGTCGCCATTCGCGCTCAAGTCAGGCTTGATGCGGCCATCGTTGACCGGGCCGCGACCGGAGAAGCTCGTCAGATCGCCGCCGTCTTGCGTCGCGCCAATGCACAGACCATTCTTGATCGATGAGTCCGTGCCGATCGAGTCAAAGCCGTAGTTGTTGACGATCACCTGACTCAGTTGGCCGTCGTTGCCAGCAGACTTCACGGCGAGCAGAAAGACATCGCGCGCATCCACATCCATCTCGTTCGCGGTCGAATCGTAGATGCCGAAGTTTGATGAGTTCGTGCCCCAGGAGTGATTGTCCACCTCATGGCGATACTGATGCTTGGCGGCTCTGCGCTCACCGAGCGGATCGCCGTTGAAGTTGTAGGCGATCATGGTGGCGCCGGGAGCGTAGCCGCGCGCGCGCGAGTCGCCTGCACCAGAGCCGAGGATCGTGCCGGCCGTATGCGTGGCGTGGCTGGATACGCTGCCGCCTTCAATATTATTGACGCGACCGCCGAAGTCGGGGTGCGAATCGTACACGCGTCCGCCATCCCAATGACCAACGACGACGCCAGCACCAGTCAGATTGAGGGGAGCAGCGATAATCGTGTCTGCATTCGAGAGTGCGCGGCTTTCACGGTTATGCGCTACAAATGGATAGCGCGGGTGAATCGAAGCAACCAGCGGGCTGCCCGCGAGTCGCAGGAGTTCGCCGTAGGTTGAGGCTTCTTGCGAGATCCAAGGGCGGTTCTCTAATCCAAGCTCGCCCTGCGCATCGCTCGGCAACTGCAAGCGAGAGAGCGCCTCAGGCTCGAGCAAAGTCTGCGCTTCTGCGAGCGTGACGTGACTCCAAAGAATCAGCGCGAGCGGGTATTCAAGCTCAGCGTTGAGTTGCGCTGCGTCTTCCGAAAGCTCGGCAGTCATCGCGCGATCAAAGGCGTCGAGCAAGCCAATCGCCACGCGATCCCGCTTCTGATAGAGCGCCGTGCCAAGCGTGTTCGGCATGGCACTCAAGCTTGCGCGCACGCGGCTCGCTTCAAAGTCTGCTTCGGCCAGCATCGCGTAGGTGTTTTGCCCGACCAATCCAAGGTAGCGCATGCCGTCGAGCGAAAGCTTGGCGATCTGATCGCGCTTCAATGCACTCGTGGTGAAGAGGTAAAAGGCTTCGCCCTGGCTTGGCAGAGGAAGCGAGGCGTTCGCAATCACGTCGCGCGCATCAAGGCGCACGCCATTATGGGGGACAACCCAGCCGTAGCGCTCGCCAGTTTCAGGCGTCGCTTGGGCGCTAGCGATCGGCGCGGGCAGAGCGCTATTCGCGCCCGCCGACTCTGCGCCCTTTTCTTGAGCTTGAGAGATTGAAGTAAGGCACGATGCGCCGAGCATCAGTGCGAACAAAAACGGTGAGACCTTCGGCCTGCGCATGCGTCACTCCTGAGTTTTGTGTGACGCCCGACCGCCGGTGGCGCGCGCCGCATGTCCTCTCCCGCATATAGGATAGGAGATTCGGGGTAAGCATTGCGTTAATAGTAGAAGGGCCACGGTGTGATAGTGCCCATGCGCTCGGGAAGACGCATAGGATGAGGCTTTCCACGCTGACGTGAGCACAAGATGGCCGAAAGATGACGCGAACTTCACGAGGCATTCGCATTGATCAGTGCATTGCGTTCGTTTGCAGCGCCGGACCTGACAAGGATTGCAGCCAATGACGCAGGTACGATTGCGCGAGATGCGCGAGGCAGACATCCCCATCATTTTCGAGCATCGCAAAGAGCCTGCGGGAGCTGAGCTGGCATCCATGGCAGTCAAGCAGGAAGCCAATCGCGACGCTTTCTTCGCGCACTGGCGAGGCTTGATCGCGAAAGAAGAAGTCGTCACGCAAATCATCGAAAGCGCTGGCGAGATCGCCGGGCACCTGATGTGTTTTGAGCTCGAAGGGCGTAGAGAAGTCGGCTACTGGCTCGGCGAAGAGCACTGGGGCAAAGGGGTGCTCAGCGCAGCGCTCCCGCTATTCATCGCGGGCTTGCCGTGGCGACCGCTCTACGCGGTCACCTCAAAGCACAACGCGCCATCGCTGCGTGTGCTGGAGAAAGTCGGCTTCATCTGGCACGAAGACCTGACGCGCTTTGACAAGCATCTCGCCCGCACGAAAGTGGACTGCTTGATGCGACTGGATGGGTGATGCCGTCATCCCGAGGGAGCGACGCAGTCGCGAGGCGAGGGATCCCTTTTCAAACAACTCACCCGCTGATTCAACGCAGCGTTGCGTTGCGCTGAGCGTGGATGCGCTTACTTCGCCTGCCTGGCGGGCGAGGCGTCGTGGCAGAGCGCTTGGATGTCGCTCAAGATGGCGCGCAGGTTCGCGCACTGATCGGGTCGGGCTTCCTTGTCGATGTAGCGGTGCGCGCTTTGCAAGAAGCCTTCAGCCGCATCAGCCCAAAAGGGCGAGCGCTTCTGCTCTTGCTCAAGGATCGGCAAAAAGCTCTGAATCGTGCGGCCAAGATTCGTAACCAACTGAATCGGATCGTTCGGCGCAACAAGCGATGCACCTCGCACGGAAAGCTCGCTTGCAACCTTGCGCAATCCCTCGCGCACCAGCGTTTGCACGTTGTCCGGCGCGGGTGATGTTTTGTCCTTGGCCATCTCGATCCCAGAGAATGATGCAAAGTCAGCTTTTGCCCGAGAGAATATCGTCGATTCTCATGTGCCACAGCAAGCAAGATTCACACACCCATCCTACCATTCCAAATGTAAGATCGGGTGAGTCAGTATCTGGCGATTTGCGCCAGCCCTGCGGCGTTGCATTCCGTGCAACTTCGTGGTGTTGGTGATGCGCACGAGTTTGAGAAGAACGAGGATGATTGTGACACGTCATAACCCCCTGCTATTACTGCTTTTGTGCTGCGTTATTGCAGCGCCTGCCCTCTTTGCGATCAACGCCACCTGGAACGGTGGGCCGAACAACGCAGACTGGCAAGATATTACGCAGTGGACGCCGATCCTCGGCGCAGGCCAGCAGCCCGGCTTCGATCTGGGCAGCGGCAACCGAGCGAGCTTCGCTTCCGCGCTCGACGCTGTTACGCTCTCAAGCTCCACGCTGGCGACAACGCTGCTTGATGTGCAACGCGAGAATGTGCGCTTTGAGCTTTCAGATAACGTCACGCTCAACGCAGCAACGCTCGATCTGGCAGCCGATGCCAGCCTGACCATCGCGCTCGCCACGAGCTCGCAAGCAGCGACCGTGAACCTCGTCAACCTCAACGCAGGCGCGAACTCGTCGCTGACGATTACCGCTGGCGTTACGCTCATCCTCGCAGGCACAAGCTACGACTTCTCGAACCTCACGCTAACCAACGCGGGCACGATCATCTTCGACGCGGCGACGGCAGGAGCAGACGTCACAATCACCGAAGGCGAGAACCTGGGCGGCGCAATCCGCATCGAGAGTGCGAACGGCGCGGGCGTGACCTTCGATGCGCTGCACGCAAGCTCCTTCACCCTGCGCGGCGCAGGCGACGTCGTCATCAACGGCAACACGCAGCTCAGCGGCGCAGTCGATAAAGAAGGCGCGGGCCTTTTGCGCTTCGGCTCGATCCCCGGCGATACGAGCGAACTCGGCGGCAACATCGCGATCAAGCAAGGCGACTTTTCGCTGCCCGGCAACGCGCTCTTTTCCGGCGCGAACATCAGCTTCGTTGGCGCTGGTAACGTCGCGATTGGCGATACGATTTTCACCGGCGCGATCCAATCGCTCACGCTCGATAGCTCACGCGACATCACCGGATTCATCCGCGTTGACGATGGCGCGCAGCTCACCGTCAACTCAGCGCTTGTGGTCTCCGGCCCGCTCTATGTCGGTACTGGCTTGAGTGGCTCGCTCGAACTGCTCGGCGATACGACCTTTGAGGGCGACGTTTCGATTGCGCGTCAGGCAACTGTGCGCGCTCGCAGAGCTTTGGTGTTTGAGCGCGATTTCAGCGTCGGCGACTCGGCTGAGTTTGTCGCGGAAGCATCCTCAAGCTTCACCGATCCAGGCTTCGCAACGAGCATGAGCGTTCACGCCGATGTCGCGCTGATGCGCTTCAACCGCGACCTCACGATCAACGGCGACCTCGTGCTGCGCAGCATTGGCGGCGTGCCGAACGCTGCCCCGGGCACGCTGCAAGTCGATGGCAACCTGATCATCGCTGCCAACATCAGCGACTCGAACGATGCGAGCCTCTCGCACGTGCTGAACCTTGAGCTCGCAGGCGACATGGTGTTCACCGACATCGCCGAGCTTGATCTGCCCCAGGTCAACGTGCTCTTCAACGGCCCCGGCGCGCAAGCCCTGCGCCTTGCCAGCGGCTCGCCAACGGGCGGCGTGATCACCACCGGCGCGTGGACCCTCGCGCAAAGCGTGACCGTCTCGCAAAGCCTGCCCGATGCGACAACGCTCGTGATCGGCGGCCTGAGCGTGGGCGAGGGCAAGTCGATTGATCTCAGCGATTACAACACGACGATTGCTGCGAGCGTCACCTTCGGCGCCAACACCAGCTTCGCGCAAAGCGGCGCTGTGGCTGGCACGAGCGGCACGATTACGCTCGACGCTTCCAACGCCGACTGGGACTTCGACGCGACGCTCGAAGTGATGGGCGATCTGATCGTCACCGACGGCGGCGCCGGCAACGCGGTGCGCGTGCTGCAAGGTCATACCCTCACCCTGCGCGGCTCGCTCAGCGTCACCAGCGGTGGCTTCGGCGCAGCTACGGATGCTGATATGGAAACTGGACGCGCATGGATCAACGTGTACGGCGATCTCAGCGTGGCGAACGGAGCAACGCTTCTGCCCGGCGAGGGTACCTGGCGTTTCTACGGCGACATTGATCTGAGCGCGGGCGATGGCCTCGTCGCGCTGCCGGAAGCAGACAACAACGAAGCTGCTCGCATTGAGCTGATGGGGGGAATCACCTCGCTCAAGTTCAGCAATGGCGGCTCGCACTTCTGGGTCGATCAAGTCGAGCCGATCACCGCCGTGCGCCAAACCGGACGCATGGTGCTTGCAGGCACGCTCGATCTCTCCCGCAGTAATGCGAATCCGGCATGGGACGGCACACGCGACTTTGACGCGATCGAAGAAGCGCTGGCCCTAGGCTCGCGCGAGCGCGGCAACGCGATCGCCGCCGACACCTCGCCCTGGCAGGTGATTCTCGGCGCGCAGCCGGTGATGTTCGAGCGCCTAGAGGCTCGCAATGTCGAGAGCGGCCAAGCCGACAACTTCAACAGCTTCCGCATCGCTCCCGCGAGCGGCGTGAGCAACCCAACGCTTTGGGTCGGCGAAATCTCGTTTGAAGGCGACGCCCTGAGCGACGACGACGCTGCTGCGGAAGATGCGAACGCTCCTCGCGTTTGGATTGAAGACGTGGTGCTGACAATCGGCCGCAGCTCACAGCTCGGCGCGGGCGCCAACGGCAACGCGGGTGCTTGGCTGCGCATCGACGACTGCACGCTGACGCTTGAGCGCGACGCCGCGATCAACCTCGCTGCTGCTGGACTCGCCAGCGCTGAGGGCGCGACGCTCTTGATCTACGACTCGACCGTCAGCATGGGTCGCGACAGCTCGCTGACCGGCGGCGCTTTCAGCAGACTTGAGATTCGCGCGCTCGACACCCAGCGCGTGAGCATCACCGGCACGGAAGACTGGGACTTCACGATCGACAGCGCGAACGCTGCGAGCACCTGGCTCTCCAACGTTGACATTCGCCCCTTGGGTTCTGGCATGCCTCACCTGCGCGTGGGCGGAGCCGTGCGCGTTCGCAACTGCGCGTTTTGGGACACGGACGACGAAGGCCTGCGCATCGCGGGCAGCACGCAACTGCTGGCTTTCGCGGACAACACCTTCCACGGCCCGCTGGTTGGCGGCGCCTGGCCTCACATCACCTTCGAAGCGCCCGGCCTGATCGCGGGCAGCATCACGGGGGCGATTGGCAACCGCTTTGTCGGCACAAACGCTTCTCACATGATCGAGAACAACACGACGAATGGCCGCGCACTTGTTGTCGGCTCGATGAGCAACGACTTCGGCACGCGCGAAGATGGCACGCCTCTCACCGCAACGAACACGCGCGTGCGCGACGTGAACGCGCAGGGCAATATCATCGTGCTCAGTGATCTCGAAGGCCTTGGTGTCAGCCTTGGCGCGACACAGCCGACGCAGCTCGCAGCGGGTGGCGGTCGCCAAGATCTTCTGAACTTCGATCTGAATGGCGTCGGTCCGAACACCGTGCGCGCACTCTCTTTCCGCGTGCGCATCAACGATGGCGATCTGGTGCAGAGCGACTTCTTGAACGCTCAAGGCGCTTTGAGCTTCGCGCTGAGCGATGGCAGCGAGACCCTCGACATCGCCACCGGCATGGGCGCGACGCTCACCGCAAGCGAAGGCGACACGGACTTCACCGTCACCTTTGCAGGGCTCGAACAAGCCTTCCTGAATGGCGCGCTGACCGCTCTGCCGATCCTCGAAGATCGCAGCGCGAGCTACACGCTGAGCGCGGAGATCGGCGATTTCGCTGGCTCGACCAGCATCACGGTTGAGCTTGCAAGCATCACGCGCGCGGTTGATGGCAGCCGCGTCACTGGGCTTGCCGATGTGCGCAACACAGGCCTCAGCATCGTGCCTGCAACGCTCACCTTCACGCAGGAAGACTACGATAGCGAGCTTGATGTCGAAGCCGGAACGCCCCTCGTTGTGCTTGATGTGAGCGTCAGCAACGCCTCATCGCTTGCGGGTAGCGCGGTCTCAGGCACGGAGATCAGTCAGCTTGTGTTCGCGATGGAAGTGCGCTCGGTCGATCCCGCTTACGATCCATCGAACGCCGTCAACAATCTGCCTGGCGCGGGCGTCTTTTCGCTCTACCTCGATGTGAACGGCGACGGCCTGCCCGGACTTGGCGAGGTGATTGATGCGACCGGCGAGATCAGCCCGAGCATGGGCCCCGGCGGCAATCTCAATCACACGCTGACCTTCACGCTCAACGCAGGCGCTCTGCAGATCGCGCAAGCTGGCAGTGCGCGCCTGCTGGTGGTGATGGGCGTTGCGAATGACAGCGCCGGCGCCTTCAGCGCTGCGGTGACGGCTGAGCTTTCGATTCGCTTGCGCTTGCTCGCGAGCGGCGTCAGCCAGACGCACGCTGGCACGACGATTCTCGCTGGCGACGACCAGAGCATCCTCGCGCTCAACAACGTGTACTGGGGCCTGCTCACCGTGCGCGGCAAGGGCAAAGTCGACGATAGCTGCACGCTCAATGGCAGCAGCGATTCGCACGCTTGGCTCTTGATGCTCGCGCTACTCGCAGCACCCGCGCTCTTCTCGCGCCGCCGTGCTGCGTAACGCGTCGCCATGATTCGGAAGGTCGCACATCCAATTGGGCGTGCGACCTTCTTTGCGTTTGATCGCAATCGAGGCGGGAGAGTCATGAAATCCTGCTTTCTGGAGCAGGCGAAGGCTAGCGCAGTTCACGATTTGGTTCCGTCGAGCGTCGTCATCCCGAACGCCGAAGGCGGAGGGATCTCCCTCGCAATCACTGCTGCACTTTTCTTTGCACACGAACCGCTCATCTGGGCGCGCTAGACGTGTGCAATCGTAGAAAGCGGTACCCATCGCATGGGAGATCCCTCGTCGCGACTGCGTCGCCAATCGCGATGACGCCGAAACGATTTCGAGAACTGCTCTAATACCCCCCGCCCTCGTCCAGGCCTGCCGAGCATTGGCTCTCGCCCGAGAATCCCAGTGTCGGCTGCAATCCACTCAACCAATTCACGAACCAAGAGATCGCAGTCGTGCATCCGCCAATGCCCCGCTTTCCGTGGCGCACGAGCCTTTGCGCGGCTACCATGGGAAGGCTTTTCAGCACTGATTCGTTGAAGAGCTTTGAAAGCGCCCGAGCTGCAGTTCGCAGTTTTGTAATGTGAGACACCTACGGGCGACTTGAATAACGAGACACGATATGCCTGAATCTCAGCCCTCCCCATCCGCGAACGAACCCTCAAAGCCGAATCAGCCTGACGTGAAAAGCACGCCTGGCGGTTCGGGTAAGCCTGAGTTGCCGCCGCGCAAGCCGAACCGCTTTATGCTGGTGCTGGCTGGCGGCCTTTTGCTGATGCTTGTTGTGAGCATCTTGCAGCAAGGGGATTTGGCCGGTCAGGTCAAGCAGATCTCAAGCGGCGAGTTCCACGCGTATGTGCAGAAGGATGCTCAGTCGATCAAGAGCATCACCTTCGTCACGTCGGAAAGCTCCGAGACCAACACGGTTCGCGTCAAGGGCGAGTTCGCCGAAGGTCGGTCAGCCGATCTGCCTTCGCGCTTTGAAACCAAGGTTTCGCGCGATATGGCAATTGAAGCCGAGAAGCTCGCGCCCGAAGGCGGCTTCGATGTGAAGTGGGAAACCGACAGCAACATCATGACGAGCATCATCGTCACGCTGCTGCCGGTGCTGTTGATCTTCCTTCTGCTTTGGCTCTTCGTATTCCGTCGCTCGTCCGGCATGGGTGGGCCCGGCGGTGTGTTCGGCTTCGGCAAATCGCGCGCCAAGCTCTTCAACAAGCAGCAAACGCAGGTGCGCTTTGACGACGTCGCAGGCATTGAAGAAGCCAAGCAAGAGCTATCCGAGATCGTGCAGTTCCTCAAGCATCCCGCCAAGTTCACGCGCATCGGCGCCAAGATTCCGCGCGGCGTGCTGATGTTCGGCCCTCCCGGCTGCGGCAAGACGCTGCTCGCCAAGTCGATCGCCGGCGAAGCGGAGCGTCCCTTCTTTAGTATTAGCGGATCAGACTTCGTTGAGATGTTCGTCGGCGTGGGTGCATCCCGCGTGCGCGATCTTTTCAAAGTTGCTCGCGAGAACGCGCCCGCGATTATCTTCATCGACGAGATCGACGCCGTTGGCCGCAAGCGCGGTACTGGCGTGGGTGGCGGTCACGATGAGCGCGAGCAAACGCTGAACGCAATTCTGGTCGAGATGGACGGCATCGGCACCGAAGAGGGGCTGATCGTGGTCGCTGCGACCAACCGTCCTGACGTGCTCGACGGCGCGCTGCTGCGTCCCGGTCGCTTCGATCGTCAGGTCAGCATTGATCTGCCGGATGCCGCTGGCCGCGCGGAGATCTTTAAGGTTCACCTGCAGAAGATCAAGTTCGACGAAGCAGTCGATACGGAAGAACTCGCCTCTGCCACGCCCGGCTTTTCTGGCGCGGACATCGCCAACCTTGTTAATGAAGCTGCATTGGCTGCGGTGCTCAACGAGCGCTCGCTGGTGATGATGACCGACTTGCTTGAGGCTCGCGACAAGGTGCGCTTTGGCCGCCAGAAGAAGAGTCGCAAGATGGTGGAAGAGGATCGCAGGATCATCGCCTATCACGAGAGCGGGCACACGCTGATTCAGTACATCACGCCGAATACCGATCCGGTTCACAAGGTGACGATCATTCCTCGCGGCATGGCGCTCGGTGCCACGATGAGCTTGCCGGAGAAGGATCGCTACCTGATGTCGCGCTCGGAATGCAACGAGCTGATTCAGGTGCTCTTCGGTGGTCGCATCGCAGAAGACAAATTCATCGGCGAGATTTCCAGCGGTGCATCTGACGACATCAAGCGCGCTACCAAGCTCGCGAAGGACATGGTTGTGCGCTATGGCTTCAGCGACGAGCTCGGCCCGCTCAACTACGCGGATGAGAACGAGCACGACGCGATGGGTGGACTCGTCTCGCGCATCAACGCGCACTCAGACTCAACGACGCAAAAGATTGATGCCGAGATTCGCAAGATCATCGACTCGAACTTCAAGCTCGCGGTAGAGATGATCGAGAGCAATCGCGACAAGATGGAAGCGCTCACGCAGGCACTCCTGACCTACGAAACCCTCGATTCCGCTGACGTGAAGTGGATCATGGAAGGCAAGCCGATTGCCGAAAAGCGCGAGCAGGACAAAGAGAAGAAGCGCCAGTTCGACGCTGCGCAAAAGCTCAAGCAGGATGAAGAGGAAGCTCGCAAAGCCCGCGAAGAAGCTGCTGCCGATTCGCGCACGAGCAACCAAAGCTTCCCGCGTCCCTATCCCGCAAACTAGGCTGGAATCTGCGAGCGTGTTGCATGAGCAAGACCCCTGAAGAAGTGCAGGCGGATCGCGAGTATTGGCGCGTCCGCAATCGCAACAACTTGATCATCGGCGTCGTCGTCGCGCTCTTGACCGGCTTCGTGCTGCTCTTCTTGGAAGAGTGTACCGACGTCGACCTCGGCGAACGCCGCTCCCAAAGCGCCCCCGCTGATTCCAGCGAATAGCCCAGCATGCAGTGGCACCGACACTCCTGTCGGTGTGCCGCATTCCGATGCGACACGTTTTCACGCGCACATGCGTGCGAGTGGATGTTGACACGGAGAAAGACTGAGAGCGGACGGAGTTCACGGAGCGCGGGGCATCGCTACGGTGTTTGCGTTGCGTGAAAACGCGTACGTTGCATGCTCATCTTGATCTGAGAAGAAGGCTCGCAGGCGATCTGGCTACGATTGTAAGCGGGACGCCAGATCCCACTTCGTCACTTCGTGTTTCGGCCAACTCCTTTCTGTGAGTCGCATTCCGAATGCGATGGCAGACATGATTGCCTGCCCCACCCACGTCTGCAACGCTCGATGAATCCAAATCGAGAAGTGCTCTCAACGCAGCAAAAACGTGGCTTCAATGCGCTTTTGCTTGCTTCGCAAACCTCCTCCACAGGGCCTCAGCGCCTCTGCGCGAATCACATCCTTCCCCGCTCAGCTCCGCAATTCATTCTAAGATGTGCGCTCCAACAAACCTGACCACGGAGGCGCCATGCCACGCATCACCCACGCGCTGATCGCCAGCGCGATTCTCACTTGCACGCTCGCCACGCTGCTCGCGCCGCAACCATCGCTCGGACAAGAAGCGGAGAAGCTGAAAGCCGAAGCCGAACAGCGCGAGCGCGCGTGGTGGCCCTACGTCGTGCAAGACTTGGTGCTGCGAGGCTACAGCAACGAGGATCAATCCAAGCTCGATCTGCTCGCATCCGGCGACAAGCTCGTAGCGCTTGATGGCGTCGAGCTGAAAGACAACGACCATCTGATCGTACTCCTGCAATCCCACTGGGCGGGTGAGAGCGTCGAGTTCGGCGTCGAGCGCACGATCAAGAAAAGCGAGGGCGACGACGAAGTTCTCAAGCTGACTATCCCCCTCACCCTCTTCGCTCCATCCCGCGCCTACGGAACCATCATGCGCGGCGGCAGAACCCGCTTCCAGTCACCAGAAGAGATTCACCCTGAGTGGAGCGAGCTTGAAGCGCAACCCTGGGAAGAGCTGGTCGCTCGCGCGCTCAAGAGCCGCGATGCGAGCCATGAGCGCCAGCGCCTCGACGATGCTTTTGACTACGCGCTGAATCAGATCCCCGGCTTCTTTCGCAACGATGAGGTGTACTACCTGCTGCGCCGCCCTTTCCATAGTGAGGTGTGGGGCCGCCGCGTAGGTGATGCCCTGAGTGCGCCTGATGCGACGATCGACGATCTGATTTATGGCGCGCTTGGATTGAGCCGCGTTCATGCGGAGCCGCTCACAGTGCAGGAAGTACCTGAGCTTGAGCTAGCGGTGGATGCGAGCTACGACGATCTGCTCAAGCATCTCGAAGCCTGGCTCGATGCGATTGATGCGAGCTACGCCAAGGCCTTTGCACCTCTCGGCGATGCGATGACGGAGTTCTTCGCGACCGGCTATCAGTTCCATCCACTCAAGCAAGATGAAGCGTTGGTCAAAGCGCTGCTGCAAGCGCGCAACATCGACTGGCCGAAGTTCGATCGAGCGATTCAGCTCAGCGCGATGCTCGCAGAGATGCTTGTGCCCGGCGGCGAGCTCTACGAACGCCTGAAGTCAGATGCGCCCGAAGATCTCAGCACGCTCACGCTGCCAGCGAGCTTCGTCGTTGCAGGCGCAGACAGCGACAAGCACGAAGGCAGCCACCGCGTGATCATTGATCTTGGCGGCGACGACCGCTACGAGCTGCTGCCCTACCTGCTCAATGAAGAGAGCACATGCTCGACGCTCGTCATCGACATGCAAGGCAATGATCGCTATGCATCTGCGCTCGGCTCGATCGCAGCGGGCATCGGCGCGAGCTCGATGCTGATTGATGCGAGCGGTAACGACACCTACAACACGCCTTTCAACAACGGAGGCTTCGCCTTCTGCGGACTCGGCTTGCTCTACGATCAAGCTGGCAACGATCGCTACATGGGTGGCGAGAACACGCAAGGCGCTGGGCTGCTCGGCGTAGGCTTGCTCGTCGATCGCGCGGGCAACGATCGCTATGACGCGCACACCTTCGCGCAAGGCGTTGGCTACACGCGGGGTGTGGGGCTGCTGATCGACTCGACGGGCGACGACAACTACTCCTGCACCGGGCACCGCCCCTCGCCCTATGGCGATGCAGGCGAGTACATGGGATTCGGCCAGGGCGTGGGCTTCGGTTTCCGCTTCGGCCCGCCTCTCGCGTGCGGCGGCATTGGTGGTCTGATCGACGGCGACGGCCGCGACGTGTATCAGGTCGGGCAGTTCGGCCTCGGCATTGGTTACTTTTTTGGCGCGGGCTTCGTTAATGATCGCGGCGGTGACGACGTGTATCGCGCAGCTCGCTACGGTCTCGGCACCAGCGCGCACTACGGCATCGGCATCGTGTTGGATGACGGCGGCAACGACAACTATTACGCGCAGAGCGTCGCCGAGATGGCCGGCACCTGGGACATGAGCGTTGGCGTGCTGGTCGATGCTGCGGGCGACGATCACTACCAAGCGCGGGGCTACGCGCTCGGCGCCGCAGCGCAAAACGCCTACGGTTTGTTCTGGGACAAGAGCGGCGACGACACCTATCGCGGCGACGGCAATGATCGCAGCCTCGGCTATGACGGCGGCTGGAACTACGGCGCTGGCCGCAACGCGCGCAATCTCGGCGTTTTCTTGGATAGCGCGGGGGATGACACCTACAAAGTGCCGGGCCGCGAGAACCATTCATGGGGCGCTGCTGAGAACAAGCACTACGCGATTTGGGAAGACGCAGGCGAAGAGTAGCGCATCACTTCAGCTTCAATGCAGCCACCAGCGCTTTGAAATGCTGGCCGCGATGCTCGAAGTTGCGGAACTTTTCGCCGGGCGTGAACTCGTAAAAGCTCGCGGTGGCTGGCGACATCAGGAAGACCGAATCCGCAGGCGCCGTGCGGTAAGCGCGCTCCACGCATTCGTCAAAACTCGCGACGTTCTCGACGCGCAAGGCCCGCGCAGGATCTGGGCGTGCGCGGCACGCAGTGTGAATCGCGTCGGCCATCGCGGGGCCGATGTCGCCGTTGACATAGACCACGCGCAGATTGGGCGTCACCGCGATTTCGTTTGCTAGCTCTGTGTAATCGAGGCCCTTGTCGGAGCCGCCCAGCAGGAGGGAGATCGGCTGGTGAAAGCTGCGCAAGGCAGCGATTGTGCTCTCGGGAGTCGTCGCGATGGAGTCGTTGTAGTAGCGCACGCCTTTGACCGTATCGACGTACTCAAGGCGATGCTCGACGCCTGCAAAGTCCTTCACCGCTGCGTGAATCGCTTCAACGCTCGCGCCTGCAAGCAGCGCGCACGCGCATGCACCAAGCGCGTTGGAAAGGTTGTGCTTGCCGGGAAGCATCAGCTCATCTGTTGAGAAGAGTTCGACGGGAGCGCTCGCATTGGCAATCAAGCTAGGCGACGCCAGCGCTTTGCCCTCACTCACGCAGACTCCCTCGCGCGTCCCGAGTGCTTGCAGCGAGTACCACGCGCAACGCCCCGGCACGTTGTCCGCCAGGCGCGAAGTAATCGCATCGTCGGCGTTGAGCACGGCAGCGCTCGCCTCGCCAGCGTGACGGAAGATCGCGGTCTTTGCGCGCACGTACTCCGCCATGTCCTTGTGCCAGTCGAGGTGATTCGGCGTGATGTTCGTGACCAGCGAAATGCTCGGCGAGATCTCCGCGCGATCCATGTCCATCAGTTGAAAGCTGGAGAGCTCAAGCACGACCAGATCATCTGCGCCGATGCTCGGCAGATCATCGAGCAACGAGCGCCCAAGGTTGCCGCCGAGCCAGACCTTGGGACCGCCTCGCTTTTCATGCTCTTGCAGAATCGCTGCGAGCAGATGCGTGGTTGTGGTCTTGCCGTTCGATCCGGTCAGCGCGACGAGCTCGCCCTTGCAGCGCTCAACGAAGAGATTCATTTCGCTCGTCAGATGCGCGCCCGCCTCGACAGCCATCGCAACGTAAGCGTTGTCTGCGCGCACGGCAGGATTCTTGACGATCACCTCGGCGCTTTTGAAATCCTCTTCGCGATGCTCGCCCAGTAGAAACTCAATCGCGTCGCCGAACTCAGCAAGCGCTTCCACGCTCGGCGCGAGTTGCTCAGCGCTGCGAAGATCCGTCACCAGCACGCGCGCGCCTTGCTTCGCCAGAAAGCGCGCTGCCGCCACGCCCCCGCCGAAAAGGCCAAGCCCCATCACCACGGCGCGCTTATCCTTTAAGGGAAGAGGCTCGCGTTGCTCGTCTCGTTCGGGTGATTCGCTCATGCCGGGACTTTCAACGTGATCGTGTCAGGTTGCTTGCTGGACTACCTTTGTCTGAGCGTAGCAGAGACTGCGCACAGAATCGCCGCGCGCGCCTAGACCTTCGCGCCGCTCGCAAGCTCATAGAAGCGCTGGAAAAGGTGCAGGCTGTCGTGCGGGCCGGGGCTTGCTTCCGGGTGAAACTGCACGCTGAAGGCTGGCAGTGCCGTGCTCTTCATGCCGGAGATGGTTTGGTCGTTCAAATTGTAGTGCGTGATCACCACGTCGCTCGGCAGGTGCTCGGGGTCGGTCGCAAAGCCGTGGTTCTGGCTGGTGATCTCGACGCGCCCCGTATCCTCATCGCGCACAGGGTGATTCGCGCCGTGATGACCGAACTTCAATTTGAAGGTGCGCCCGCCCAGCGCCCAGGTCATGAGCTGGTGGCCGAGGCAAATGCCAAAGAGCGGCGTTTTGCTGGCAAGTAGCTTCTTCACTTCGCCAATCGCATCGGTCAGTAGCGCGGGATCGCCGGGGCCATTGCTGAGGAAGATGCCATCGGGATTGGTGGCGAGAATCTCCTCGGCACTTGCTGTTGCGGGGAACACTCGCACATCAAAGCCCGCTTGCGCGAGGCAGCGCAGAATGTTGCGCTTGGCGCCGTAGTCGATCGCAGCGCAGCGCAGGCGCTTGATGCTCGCATCAGCTTTGAGGTAGCTCGACTCGGCGAACTCGCTCGCGTAAGCCTCGCTCCAATCGGCGCTTTCGCTCAGCGTGACGTCGCGGGTGAAGTCGCGGTCGCTTGGGCCTTCGCTTACTTTCGCGCGGGCAATCGCATCCTCATCACTCACGCTGGCGTCAACGATGATGCCCTTCATCGCGCCTTGTTCGCGCAGCACGCGGGTCAGCGCTCGCGTATCAACGCCTGCAATTCCGGGGACTTTGCACTCCTCCAGCATCGCATCGAGCCCGCCTTTATTGCGCGTGCCGCTGGTCAGCATGGAGAGTTCGCGCACGATGAGGCCGCGCATGTGGACGCGCTCGCGTTCATCATCTTCGCGATTGATGCCGTAGTTGCCGATCAGCGGGTAGGTCATGGCGACGACTTGGCCGGCGTAGCTGGGATCGGTGATGATCTCCTGGTAGCCGCTCATCGCGGTGTTGAAGACCACTTCGCCGCCTTGCGATTCGGGCTTCGCGCCGAAAAGTTCGCCCTGCAGCACGAAGCCATTTTCGAGCACGAGCTTGCCGGGGCGTGTGTTTGGCGAGGTGGACAATGCTTCTCCTTGATCTGCTTCTCTTTGTGCTACTCTGATTCGTCGTCTTCATCTGGCGCAGTAGAACTGGCAATCGCGGCTTGTCCGAGCAAGCTGCGCAGCTCCTCCCCCGCGCAGCGGGCGGAGGTGGCTGAGACTCCAAAGGAGTCGAAGTCGGAGGGGGCTCCTCTTGCTTCCAACGCAGTAAAAACCTGGCATCGAGGCGCGTGTGCTTGCTATCGCAGCGCTTCCGTTGCCACTCGCGCGCCCCGATTTCATCGGTGGAGCGGCTGCGCAACCCCGCTTCGCGCTCACACTCTTGCAATCCCGCGCCTCGAACTCACACTCTCAGCTATCAATCTTTCTAGCCGCGTGAGGAATCATGGCAACCGAATCAGCGACTGCAATACCCCTCGTCATCTTCGGCGCTCGTAGCTTCACTTCGGGCGAGCTACTGCGTCTGCTTTGCGCGCATCCCCGCATCCAGCCGGGATGCCTCGTCTCGCGCAGTGCGGCTGGCGTGCCGCTTGGTGAATTGCAGCCTCACCTTGCGGGGCAGTTCGCCTCGCTCGATCTGCGTGCTCAGACGGATGAGCAAGCTTACGAGTATCTGAGCGAGCATCCTAACGCAGCGATCGCGCTCTGCACTGGTAGCGGCGAGTCCGCGCCGATCGTCGCTGAGCTTGATGCGCGAGGCTTGCTTGCTGGGCGAAAGCTCGTTGATCTCTCAGGCGACTTTCGCTTGCCAACGCCTGAGGAATATACCGAGTGGTATGGTCGCGAGCACGCGTGCCCGCAGCGTTTGAGCGACTTCGACTACTGCATTCCCGAGCTTCACCGCGATGCTTGCAAGGGCACGCTCGTCAGCAATCCCGGCTGCTTTGCGACGGCGGTGCAGGTGGCTTGCGCGCCCGCGATTCGTTCTGGCTTGATCAGCGACGACATCCGCGTCTTCGCGATCACCGGCTCTAGCGGCAGTGGCGCGACGCCCAAGCCCAACACGCATCACCCCACGCGCGCGCATGAGCTTTACGCTTACCGCCCGCTGATCCATCAGCACACGCCGGAAGTCATGCGGGGGCTGGGCTTGAGCGATGAGGAGCAGTTCAGCCTCGTCACGCACTCGGCGCCGATCGTGCGCGGCATTACGGTGACGGCCACCTTCCGCCTCAAGTCGATCGCGGATGCGGACGCCTTCGCGCAGGCTTACGCGACTTTCGCTGCGAGCGAGCCGATGATCGAGCTGGTGAGCGATACGCCGCGCTTGGCTGGGGTGATCGGCACGAATCTTGTGCGCGTCTCGACTGCGGTTGAAGGCGAGCGAGCCGTGGCTTTCAGTGCGATCGATAATCTCACGCGCGGCGCTTCTGGCCAAGCGCTGCAGAATCTCAACCGCGTGCTCGGCTTTGAGGAGACACTCGGACTCACCGCGCCTGGGCTCTATCCGGTGTAGCGCTCCTCCGGAATTGATTTCGTCGTTTCGCTATTTTCGCGCTCGTGCGAGCGAGGGGAATAGGAGTTCAACGCGAAGGCGCAGAGCACGCGCTTTCAAGGGGTTCTCGACTTGCTTTGTGCGGTCTTTCCGTCATCCCGACCGGAGACGATTTCGAGAAGTGCTGTCGGCGTCCTATCCCTCTGCGCGGTCTACCTAGACTTCAGTTCAATTGGACAGCTTCGCAATTGCTGGAACGCTTCAACAATCGACGTTCAGTCCGCCAGGCGTTGCGAACCTTTGCGTTCTCAGCATCTTTGCGTTGAATTCCGGATCCTCTCGCTTGAACACTGGGAGCCCTGCCCTAGCGAATGAAAGCTGTGTTGGACCGAGTGACCTGCTTCGGATCGACGAGCAGCAATAGTTGGGCAGATGAATTGCACAGAGCTAGCCACTTGCGCGATGAAAGCTCGCTCGGCCACAGATATTGATCGCGGACGCTCTTCCCAAAGGGTTAGAATCCGAGCACCACAATGCACCGGAAGAATCGACAGGGGAGAATTGGTGGCAGAAAGCAAGCTTGAGATGCTCTTCGGCAAAATCGCCGTTGCCTGCGGCTTCGTCACTGACGATGCGCTGGAGCAAGCGCTCGACAGCCAGGAATTGAAGAGCGACACGCACCGCCATCTCGGGCGCATTCTGGTCGAACAGGAAGCGATGACTGAGGATGAGCTGATGACCGTGCTGGCAATCCAGCGCGAGAATCGCCTGCGCGCCGAACTCAGCCCCGCCGTTCGCAGACTCGGCGTCACGCTCGGATCGCTCGCGGTTGAGCGCGAGTACTGCAAGCTCGAAGACGTTCACGAATGCATTCGCGAGCAAGCTAGGCTTGAGCGCCTCAATCTCTTCTTCCGTCTTGGCGAAGTGATGTGCTCCAAGGGCGTGCTCTCGATCGAGCAGGTGCATGAGCTGCTCGCCTCGCAGAACATCACGATCCTCGGCTGCCCCGGCTGCTTCTCGAAGTACAACGTGCTCAACTATCGCGAAGGCGCGAAGCTTGAGTGCCCCAAGTGCAGCACCGGGCTTGAGCTGCCCGGCATCGTTTCGTCGATCAAAGTCGATGCGAACATCGATGGCGAAGGCTAGGCCCGAGCTTCGGCGCGCCTGACTTCGCCCTTCGCCCCTGCTAGAATAGGTGCGGAGGAATTATGGCCACCACGCAGACATCTCCGATTGAAAAGCCTGCGACTGACGAAGCCGCGAGTTCTGTTGGTGTATCGCCAGCACCAAGCGAACCAGCGCCCATGATGCTTGAGAGCGGCGCCAGCCACTCCGCGCGCGAGTTCCACGAACTCTACGCAGCGTACCCGGATGACACGCGCTTTGAGCTGATTGATGGAGAAGTCCGTATGGCAAGCCCACTGCATATGCCGCACGCCGAAGGTTCCGAGTTCACTTCCTTTTACTTCCGCTTCTACAAAGGCCTCACGCCTGGAGTGCGCGGCGGCGAGGGCCTAAGCGTTCGCCTAGACGAACTCGATGAACTGCAGCCCGACAACTGCCTCTTTGTCCCCAAAGAACTTGGGGGAAAAGCCTTCCTTGAGAAAGACAACGCGGGGAACGAAACTTTCCTGAAGGGATCGCCGGAGCTGGTGTTCGAAGCTGCAAACAGTAGCCGCTCAATCGACTTTGGCCGCAAAATGCACGTCTATGCGCGCGCTGGTGTGCGGGAATACCTCGTGCTTGATGTGGGGCATCACCAACTGCACTGGTTCTCGTTGCCAACGAAAACGCGATTCACCGCAGGCGACGATGGCGTGATTCGTTCGGAAGTTATGCCGGGCCTGTGGATTCGTCCTGAGCACTTTCTTCAGCAAGATGTCAGCCTTGCCATCGAGCTGCTCCAAGAGGCGGCGGCGAGCGACGAGCACAAAGCCTTCGCCAAGGAGCTTGCGGACAAGCGCGATGCTCAAGCGAAGTAGCGCTCAACTCCAGATCCGACAATCGATTCGAGAGGACTCCGCATGACCATGCGCATCGGTCAAGGCTACGACATTCACCGCATGGAAGAGGGGCGCCCCTGCGTTCTTGGCGGTATCAGAATCGAGCACACG
>Ga0213866_10000636_pt1 | contig 27529 bp, 46 predicted proteins | sample PICome_11_FD_160079 | JGI IMG/M metagenome (GOLD analysis project Ga0213866, IMG submission 160079) | Coastal seawater microbial communities near Pivers Island, North Carolina, United States - PICO284 | ecosystem: Environmental > Aquatic > Marine > Coastal | place: USA: North Carolina... | reverse complement strand
GCCTGTTGTGATTGTTTGACTAAGGCTCGTATAAACAACACGGGTTCGATCTGTCGATGATTTGTATTCGACTGACAATGGTTTCTCAATCGTGCTTGGACTTGTCTGGCTTGTAGCAATGCCACCATATCCGTCGATTTCTTTAGCGTGATTCCCGCTCACTTCTACCCAGTAATAATATTGAGTGATCGTGCCGCTTGCGACAATCGCGCCGATCTCTGTGCCGCTCGTTACGCCTTTGCTTTCTCGTTGCACGTCGATATTCAGAATGCAGGTGTCGACGTTCGAGTCTGTCGAAAACTTTAAATTGCCACTGAGGTTGCCGTACTTCTTAACGCCGTCCTCAGAAGCAGGAACAGTAAACGTGCCAAAGGTAGACGCACTTGATCCAGCCGTATGTGCGGGGAAGCTAACGATACCCACGCTAACAATTTCCGACACATCGCCATCAATCTCGTCAGATTTAGGGATCAGTATCTGCTCAGAGACAGGCCCAACTGTCGTTGATACGTTGCCCGAGTAATCAACAGCCTCCAGCCAAAAGTATTTTAACGTGCCTTTGCCTTCACCAGACGCGGCTGGGTAGACGTATTCAGTGCCGCGCACTTCTGCGACTGGTGATGCGGGCTTACTAACCCCTGTGCTGTTCACATAAATCTGCACGAAAGACAGATCAATATCAGTGGGATTAGTCCACTCTAAAGTTAGGTTTTTAAGTCCGCTTGTAACGCTTGCATTCGTGACTGGTGAGGGCGCATTGCTGTCGCCTGCAAAAGACTGATTTGTCAGGCTCGTACCAGTGCTGGTGACGCCCAACAGGTTTTGTACCTGCACACGGAAATCGTAATTAGAGTTAACATTCAACCCGCTTAACAGTATGCGAGTCTCTTTAGTCTCCATGTGGAAATAGTCAGTAGTGCCAGTGACGTTATAACGTACCTTGTAGAAGTCTACGAAAGCATCGTCGGGGGCAGTCCACGTTAGCTCTGTTGTCGTCGTCGTATTTCCATCTGGGCCGATCAGGGCTATTTCGTTTTTCGCTAGGTTAGTGACGTTATCGACGGTGCGCCCGTCATATAAATCTAACTCTCCACCGCTCAAAAAGTCCAGTTCGTCGCTAGTTGTCCAGTCGTAAATTGCCGCCGCCGTCTCGATCAGTTCTAAATTAACAGACAAGTTGCCGTCGGTTATTGTCAGCGTGTAGTCAATCACCTCAAAAACTTTTTCGCTGTAGCCAAGGCGCTCGTTTGTCACTTTGATCGTGTCGCCAATTTTTACTTGTAAACCTTTTAGGTTTACCGTCATCGTAAGCGCGACTTGTTGCCGCGACTTTAATAATGAAATTTTTGCGAGTCGTTGTGCCTGTGTATTGTTTGTAACAAACGGCAAGGGCATATCGAGGTATATTGGATCGCCATCTTGTGTTACGTATGTAGAGCTTATCTGAGCAGGATAATCCAGAACCTTAAAGTTCTTCTCTTCAGATACAAAAATGCCTTTAACGCCATTGTAGACGCCTCTGCGAGACTGCTTGGTTTGCGTTTGAATATCTGAAACGCAATCGGCTTCTGTAAATTCTAACGTCGGCGCAACGTATCCTGCCGCGTCAATAAAATACTTGCCGCCTGAGTAGGTAAGTTTGCCCCCCATCGCAGAAAGCATTTCCTCAATATTTGCTTTTATTTGATTAGCAGTATTTACGACACCATTACACAAATAACGATCTTGAGTCCCGCCGCCGTCTAGCGATACGTCTTCATCGCAAACATTTGCCGCCGCGATCACAGAGGTATCGTCGATCAATGCAGATGATTCGCCTAATCCATATTTAGAATCAAGTAGGTAGTCTCTGACACACAAAGCGGGGTTACGACTGTAAGCCGTTGTGGATGTGCGAGGATCGTACACCTTTCGGCCTTTTAAAATTGCGGTAATGTTTGGCACACCCTGCGGAAATTTGTCTTGATTCCACTCAAGCCTAAACGCAATATAAGCAATGCCTGATAGCTTGTGATCTGTTGTCCAAAGCACATTAGCGTTCACCAAATCGGTAGATGCCGCTTGTCCTTCGGTTCCAAATTTACGATCAATAGTGACGTAAGTACCCCAGTCGTCTACGAATCCACCGCTTAACGTCCATATACGATTGTCGTTGAACCAAATCTCTTCATAGCTCTCAATTTCATGGGTTGCGAAGGCAATAGCTAAGTGCAGATATTTATTATCATCGCCTGAATGTGAAAGGAAAACGACTTGTCCGCCAACTCGCACTTGTCCGTAAATTAGCTGACGCGGGCTTGCTGGCTCTCTTGTCGTTTGCGTAATGCCCTCTAATTGCGCCCCCAAATTCGGTTTAGGCGCTAGGGCGCGCGAAATCATAGACAAGCCAGCGCCAAGCGCAAAAAACTTTGCAAAAACGATCCACTTAAAGGTTTCAGTCGCTATAGCATAACCAAGGCCAGAGGCTATACCTGCAATAGTAGAAACTGCCATTTTTACCTCAGCATTAAGCTATAAACGCGCTCAATTTCGTCAAAGCCTAAACGCTCAAGAATCGCGTCAAACGGCTGATGCGCTTTTGTGTTGATATGTACTTTGGTAACGCCTTCTGCCTCTAATGCGTCGAGCGCAAACTTAATCAGCTTAACGCCTGTCAGCCCTTTACGAGCGGCCTTAGTCAAAAAGATAATGTCGTTGTTAGCAAACAAGTGATCGCGGTAGTGCAGTGACTTGCTAACAATAACGACAAAGTAACCCATGAGCTTGCCGTCTTTCCGCGCCGTGTAGATTCGTAACGCGTTGATCGAATCGAGATCAGCATACGCTCGCCAATCAGGGTTTAGCTTAATTTTTTCTTTGTTGAGCGCAATTTCTTTCCAATGCTCTTCAAGCAAAGGCTCAATTTCACGACGTACTTTAGCTAAGTTTTCTAGTGCGAAATCCATGCCTCTTCTCCTTATGGCAAATCAGAAGGGTTTTCACGAACAGGGCCACCGTCGGGGCCTGACGCTGTGGAAACGCTAGATCGTCCCCACACGATTTCCTTCTCAGCCATTTCAGCTACAAACTCCAAACCTTTATCAGTCGGATAGTCAATTTTTTGATCTTCAGCCGTATAACGTCGAACACGGGTTCGCTCAAATTCAATCAAACGGTTTTCTACCGTAATTTGAATTGCCGCTGTTTCTGCGCCGTCGTTAATTATCATGGTGTCCATAAAGCCACTGAACACAATAACAGGATCAGCAACAACGCCGTTAGATGCGTCCATTGCACCAAGCAAAACTTTAAGCTCGCGGCCTTGGTAATCTTCATCCCTAGCTTTAGACAATAAAGGCTCAGTAATTCCTGATAACGCAACGGACATGCCGTTGGCTGATAGCTCTGCGCTTTCGACGACTTCACTGATTTTTAGTAATGTGCCTGCGCCTACATAGTCAACGCTATCAACTGTCAGGTTCCCAATACCGCTCCATAAATTCACATTGCCGCTGTCAAAAAAACATTGCACTAAAGTAATAGGACGGACTATATCGGCAGTAACCGCCGACTGCATGGCCGTTGTCAGTGATCTGCTCATATAGCCTCAACGCAAGCAAAAGTGAAACCGTACAGACTAGCCTGATTGATGTTCCACTCGATTTCATTAGAGGCTAGACGCCAGTTTCCTTGAGGCAGTGTGAAGTCCATAGACGTGGCCGATGTGATGGCCGTTCTGAGCGGTGGCATTATATCGAATGTGGACTCTGCGATCTCTGTGATGATGTACAACGCGCCATTCAATTCGAAGTAATCACCAGCCACAGCGCCCGCAACCGATCCCGTCACGCTTGTGGTGTTGCGTGAACCGCTGGTAATCGTGCCGACAGCAGTGACGTTGTGCAAAGGATTGCCCATAGTAAACGTCTGGCCTTGCCCTCTGAGCGAAGCAAAAAACGCCTCTACCTGTTTAGCGTCTGCGCGGGTTAGTGGCGGCAGTGTAACCTCTGCCTCCCACCTAACACCTTGATGCTGGAACGTCTGCTGATCGTAGGTAAAAGGTGACGTGCTGATCGACGTAGCGGAGCGAAGCCGCATCGTCATGTTTTGAATACCTACGTTTGGGAATGCCGCCATTATGCACCTACCATTGCCTTGCTAAAGCCACCGCCACGCATCCTAGAGTCTGCCACAGCCGCTTTCGCCGCGTTACTAATCTGAGGCAGTAGGTTAGCAATCTCAGCACGTACCGTCTGTTGTACACCTGTCGTGACGTTAATGTTTTGCACGATGGTAACGCCAGCACCTTGCCCGCGAGTATGATCTATTACTGATTCGTTAGGATGAAGAATAGCAGGGAAGCCGCCTTTTCCATCTACGCCGCCAGCCCTAGCACCGTAGCCCGTAAAACCTCCGCCGTTAAAGCTCATGCCTGTAAAAGTGCCACCACCGCTACCAGCACCAGCACCAGCACTCGCACCAGCATCGCCTCCAAACGCGCCGACAATAGCACCGAATATTTTTTGAGTGATGTAATACTGAACCGCCATGCGAATAAGATCATCAATTACTGATTTAGCCATGTTGCGTATTGCGTCACTGAATTTTTCCGCCCCTGTAATGGCATTAGTAAAGCCCGTGGTAAAGGCGTTCATCGTATTATTTGCAAAACTAACGACTAAATCCTCTGATTGAGGCAGTTTGGTATCTAACGCTCTTAGCTGTTCAAGGTACTTGTTAACCATGTTGGTTTCAGCACCTTTGGGCGGTTTACCTAGCTGTAAACTAAAATCGCCAACTTTTTTGTTAAGATTGACAAAAAATTCATCAAATTCGTTTTCAGAAATACCAAAAATATCTTCTATTTTTAATTCTGGTATGCCAGATTTTGCGTCAACACTTTCCCTAATTTGTTCACGCTTTTCCGCTAGTTGCCGCTCAATACCCAATATCATATTGGCGGCTTCAGTCTCAATAATGCCTCTACGTTTAGCTCTTATCAAAACATTTTTTTCTGCGCGTGTAAGTCCTTTATCCTGCTCTTCTGCAGAAAGATTGCGAATTCTTATAAGCTCTTCTAAAAATTCTTTTTCTTCTTCTAAGGCTTTTAGCCCGACGCGATCATATTTGATACCTATTTCTAAAACAGCAGAATTAACTTTATTGATGCCGACGATAATAGAATTAAGTATATTGAAAATTCCACGCGCACCAGCTTCGAAAGCAGATATAAGTGATTTGGCGATAGTTTTGCCAACTTCCGTAAAGCCAGTTTGAGCATCACCGAAAGATTTTAAGGTTTTAACGAGCGATTCAACTATGTATTCCAGCGCAGGAGCGAGCGCCGCTGTCGTCTGATCTATGATGCCTTTAAAAATTGTATTTAGCTTTAAAAACTCGTCATTTGCTTCTTCAACGCCTGCCGCCGCCTCTGAAGACATTACGGCACCCAACGCTCTAGCTTCCCCTAAAACCTCACTCAGTCCGTTACGGCCTAGCGCCAGAGTGTTTACTAATTGTGTTCCTTCAGAGTCAAATAACTTGAATGCCAAACGTAATGGATCTATACCACGAGTTTTTGCATTTTCAAAAGCATCTGCCAAAGCAAGCATCTGCTGATCGAGCGGCAATCTAACAAGCTGACTTGCGTCTATTCTTAATTCACGCAAAGCACCTTTAGCTTCGCCTGTGCCGTTAGCGGCCTCTGACGCTCTACGGCTAAACCGCTGAAGCGCCATATTCATCGTGTTAACTTCAACGCCTGTAAGTTTGCCTGCGTATTGCAGAGCGCTTAGGGCTTCGGTGGTGGTGCCTATTTTACTAGCGGTTTTGGCTAGGGCATCAGTGGCATTGAGTGATTGCTTTATCAATAAACCAAATCCACCGACGCCAGCAACGCCTAGGATTGCGGTTTTGAAATTAAAAAACGTGCGAGTTAAAGCCTTGAATAGCCCTTGCATCTTACGCAAAGCGGCAGACGCGAGATCCAAAACCTTTATCTGAATCCCTATTTGTTCATTTCTGGCCATCAGCTTGCTCGCTCATCAGTTGGAAGTAAGCGAGCCACTCGTGGAACTCAGTAACCGATATTTGCTCGACTTCTTCTATCGTCTTATGTAACCGATCAGCCAAGGCAATTAGGTTCATCCTCGACTGATCGGCCTTCAGTTTTTTGCCAAGTCCTCCACAGACTCGATCGTGCCAAACATCTGGTTAGCGATTTCGGAAACAATCGTTGTCTCCTCGCCCATTAGATCAATGCGATCCTCGGCAGAGTTAAACAGCTTTTCGCCGTCCTGTGACTCTGCTTTCATCACGATCAGATCAACCATGCTCGCGATGCTTGGATTCTGCAAAACAGTCGGATGCTTGCGTTGCAGTTCATTCAAGTCATAACAGGTAATAGGCCGACAGAACAGGACAAACGGCCCCTGATCGTCAGCCCATTCTGCTACCTCGATCTTACGACGCGACGACTTGCGACGCGCTCGTAGCTCCTTGGCAAGGCCCATTAGTTAGTGGACTCAGTTACCGCGCCAGAAACCTGCACAGAGAATGACGCCTCTACCATGCCGTCAAACGATGCAGTGATTGTCTTAGCAGTGACAACACCACCACCTTCGTAATACTTCTCGCCTGCGCCTGTGCCAGTAGGGTGGATTTCCCAGTCGATGTCGGTGCCTTCGTCTAGCACAAGCTGTTGAGCATCGCCGTCATCCCAGTAGCACTCTACAGAAAGAGTCGCGCTAGTGAGGCTTGGCAGGTAAGTACGTGCAGTGTCACCCATTACGGTGTCTTCTACAGTGTCAGCAGTCGTGTCGATAGAGTATGAACGTACTTCGCCAACCACTGCGACTGATCCGCCTGATGCGGCAATCTTTACGACACCGCTAGAGCCTTTGTTTGTAGCCATTTGTTTCTCCTATTACGCGTCGCCGCGTGTATATTGATAGATAACTCGAACGGTGACGATCACGCCGCCAATGGGATCTATTGTACCATCATCCACCTCTACACTAATAACCTGTGTATCAATGGCGTGGCCACCTCGCGTTCTGTCGATGTCCAGCCTTTCGTCGATAGCTTCCACTAACTGGTTACGGGCCGTGTCGATGTTCTTGTGCTTGACGAAGCAAACTAGCTCATAGTCCACCGTAGACATACGGCTAGACATACTGCCGCCAATAGATGAGTCCTCGCGCGTCTCGTTAGCTGTTCTTACGAGGATCGCGGGAAACTGTGCGTTAGATAGCTTGTCGAAATCGAACGGTTCACGCGTCACTTTTTTGACGTTAGGCGTGGTTATTGCCTGCAACTGCGTCACCAGATTGGCCGCTACATTTTCTCTAACACTCATTTAGTAAGCCTCTTAAAGTAAACATCAGCAACCTTGCTTTGCTCTCTATTGTTGAGGCCAAAAAACTCTCGGGACTTGTTGTTCATTGCCGCTTTTTTGCTATTTTCACCACCTCTAAAAAATACCAGCCTGCTCCAATGAGTTAGCTTTTTAGCTCGCATTGAATTCAACATTCGGCCCGTAAATTGTAAATCCACTGGATAAGGGTTTCTTCCTTTCTCTACCCTGTAATCAGCATATTTTTTGCTGTAACGCTTAAAGCGATTGCCATTGATGTCAAAGCCGTTTGTCGTTCTGTTGTCGATCATTTCGATCGCAGATAGCGCCGCCGCATCAAGAGCCTTTGCGTGATTGTTGCGGATAAACCGTGTGGCTCGCTTCAAAGTAGTAGCGAAATCGGCAGGACGAAAACGAATTACAACTTTCATTATCTATCGAGCCGATTCAGTGCGATGACTTCTTTTTCTTTGTCGGTGACTGTGCCGTCGTTGTCTGCGTCGTATTCCACGCCGTCAGCAAAGATTGCATCGAGTTCCTCACCATAGCGCACCTTGTAGAAGTCAATCATGCGTAGGAATCTGTCATCGTCTACCCAGTTGGTTAGCTGAGGTAGTGCGTACTTCCAAAGAACAAGGTATGCCGCCGCTCGCGTCCACTGCGAGTCGGTTAAATAGGATGCGTCCATCTCGCCTTTGATACCCTTACGGTGCCACCAGCGATTACGGATTTCGCGTTCGATATCAGCCTGCGCTCTCGCGTGTTCATCGGCAAAGGTGTCGATGCCAAACTCTAAGATATCAGGGATGAGATCGGTTAAATCGGTGTCTACAGAAAATGCCATTTGCTCACCACTTCACACGGGCCGCCCAATAGATGGGATCGAATATAGTTGCGTTTTTAAGGTTATCGCCATGACGTGCATACCATGCTTTACGCATTGCCTTACTGCGCTCTGACTCGCCATCTCGTGGCGGGTATGTCTTAGCGCCTTGTGCGCCGAACCTTACGATCTTTATGGTGTCGCCTTTCTTGGCTAGCACTGCATGAGATTTAGCAGGGTGATTACGTGTGCGCTTTGGCACGTTGTAATCCTCAAATCTTTCGCCTCTGTATACGACTGCCATAGAAACCTCAAAAGGAAACGGCCCCGAAGGGCCGTGTAAGCCTTAGAGTGCCGCGTCGAATAGCAACTCAACACCGTAGTCGTCATCAAGCTCGCCAACGCCGTAGATGGCAGTAGCGTTAAGCTCGAAGGCACGGAGTGATGCGTCACGCTGTGTCTCAAGGTTGAAGTCACGCTTCATAGCGATAGCAAGTGCCTCAGGAACGAAGACTGCGCCTTTTGCATCATCCGATCCATTAATAGACACGTTGCTAGACTCGTAGATGTCGATGCCGCCGATCTGGCCAACGTATGCGTTACGCATTGCGTCATTTTGAAGATCGCCACCGTTAGGGTTAACAAACGTGTTAGTGAGGTTAGCTTTCAACTGGTAAGCGTGATATGGGTGTACCACAGCCGCCATCTGTCCACGCGCCTTGTTAGTCTTGAGAGTCGCCGCCGCTTTCATCAAGTCAGCAACAGTGATCTCAGTGCCTGCACCACCCAAAGATGTAGAGAAGCCGTCGAACAATGCGATCAGATCAGTGTCGATCTTAGTAGCGATTGCGTTACCCAATACAGTACCAAGCTCTTCAGCAGGGTTGCCAGCACCCATTGCCGCAAGATCAGTCAAGATAACCTGCGCGCCAACTTCAGAGACGGTGATTGTCTGCGAAGTAGTAGACACAGTTGTTGATGACATATCAGTGCCTTCAGTCAATGCACCTGCGGTGATTGCTGGGTACTTAGGCACCTGTACAGTTTTGCCTGCAACTTCGCCGATGTCGTAGCGAGTAACGAGGCCAAGCATGAGTGATTCTTCTTCAGCGGTAAAACGTGCCTGAAGGATGATATTGGCGAACAGATCGTCCAATGTTGTTGAAGTAGTAGCCGCCATGGTTGAAGTCTCCTATAAGTTAGCGGTTTGCTTTTTGCGCTAGCTTCCATTCACGAAAAGCGGCTTTTCCGCCTTTATCGTAGTTGGCTAGCATGTCAGCCGCCGACATAGGTTTCGGCGTAGTACCTCCAGCCGCTCCCATTGATCCAGCGCCGCCTTGCGATGCCTTCACGAAATGTGGGTTAGCTGTTAGGAAATCCTTAACAAGCTCATCGACTGTTAGCAATTCTCCGCTGTCGTTGTACCGTGGCGTCCCGTTAGCGTCGTAAACCTCTACTGAGCCATCTTCAGATAGCTTAACGGAGCCTTTCAGCAACTGACTAACTTGCTCTGCTGATACAGCACTATGTCTGCTTGCCGCCGACAGTAACGCGCCATCAACCAATGTGGCTTCTAGGCGTTGCTTGTACGACTGTATTTCCTGATCTTTCTTTTCGACAGTTGTACGCAAGATAGATTCAAACTCGCCGCGATCCTTCTGTTGCTCTAACTCAGCTTGTTGCCTTTCGGCCAACAGTTGGCGCACCTCGTTTACGTCGATGTCCTCGTACTTCTTCTCGACTTGCCGCTTAGTGCGGGCAATCCGATCGGAGACGATTCGATCTAGCTCTTCCTGTGTAAACGTCTTTACTTCCTGAGTTTCTTGCTCTTCAGCTACGGCCTCAGTCACCGCATCAACCATGATTTCATCGCTCATGTAACGTATCCTCTTACGAGTAGGGTTAATTGTATCAAATTAGCGTGATTTGCGCTTTTTCTTCTTTTTGTCTTTCTTGTGGTACGGCATAGCGTCCTCTTAGAAAACGGGCCTAAATCGGTGTCTGCAATTATACCCGCCTGCAACTACAAACGGACTGCCTGATCGTTTACCGCTCCACTCGCCGCTCCAAGCCTCTTGTATCTCAGCGATCGTTAATGTCTTGCCGACATACTCGTCACAGTGTGGACGCGTCTTGCTGTCGTTAGGGCCATAATACTTGAAGCGCTCTGCACCTGCCTCTAACGACATATTCATCGTGATTGATCTGTCGAAATCCATCAACCCGTCATGTAGTGCTACCTGTGCGTATCGCCCTAGATCAGCGTCTACACTGTTACGGATTTGCGCCACACTATCGGCAAAGCTCGCGCCCGTCAGCGTATTTTTATACACCTGCGTAGCTACCTCTTCAATGAACTCTTCCCCCAGTGCCTCGAAGCCGTTGAACGTAAGCTGTTGCAGTTGCCGAACGACTGCGCTGTCTAGCTGTGCGAATGCCGTGTAGTTGCCCAGCATCGCCTGTGCCTCTGCCGCCACGGTTGCGTACTCTCTCAATATGTCGTCGATCTCTGTGAGATACTTTTCGCGTACAAGCCCTGCAAGCTCTGTCCTAGCATTGACTGCCCACTCTAAGTCGAACAGTTGCCCGTCACGCAACGGCGCACCCGACATCAGTTGGATGATCTCTTGATCTAACTCTGCAAGCGCCTGCGCCAGTCTACGCTGGTGACGCTCTGCCCGCGCAATGACTGCACGAGCGTGATCCGTATCAGCCGCCATTCTCTACGACTTCAGTAAATTGCCCAACTGCTCTTTGTGTGCTGTCAATTTCTTCGTGTGCCGATGCGAGTAGCTCGTCATCAAGAATCAAGTCTGCGATCTGCTTATCAATCGCCTTAGCAAATACGTCAGAGCGAACGCCAGACGCTTTAGCCTGCTGTAGGAATCGAAGCTCTGATTCGTAGTCGCGGATATCAAAGGAATCAGGGTAGCTAATCTCTACCTCGTGGGGATCATGCCCCTGCCACAGGCAATAGAACATCCACAACTGCTCTTCTGCTAGTTCAAGGATATCGGCCTTCTCTGACAGCTTGGCGTTAAGCATTTGAAATTCAGTTTGCATAGCCACGCCTGATTGCGTGATCGCCTCAGTGCCGCGAACAGCGCCCATGTGTGCCATGCGGTTGATCGCTTCGATCTTGTCAGTAATAGAGGCGCGAATGGCATCAAGGTTAGCGCCAGAAGGTTGTAGCTGGTACGGCTTTAACCCTGCGTCGCTGTCCTCAGAGATATTGATTACCGCACCCGCGCCTGCGCTTGCGTCTGTCTCGTATGTCTTCACCAGCGTTGGGTGATTAGATATGCGGATAAGCTGTTCGATCTCTGATAGCTCTTGGTAAATAGCCTGTTGCATGTAAGCAATGTCGCTAATGTCACTGATACCCATGCCGCGAACAATCGAGCGGTTAGCGGGTAAGCTCACAGCGGGAATTTTGCCGATGGGGTTGTCGATTTCTTCTAGCAATGCGGCATCTGCACCGTCGTAGCGGATCAATCGGATTCTGTCTTTGTACCACTCGCGGAAGTGCGTCACCGTCGTCGTGCCATCTACGCGATCAACAGACTCACGAACTTTTAAGTAGACAAGCTCATGGCGTCCACTAGGCTGTCGCTCCCATCGCCAATCGTAGACGTTCTCGGGCGTGATAAGTGTGACATAGGGCCGAATCTCTTGCGCCATTTCTTCAGCGCGTGTGCCTGCGTTTGATTGCGGCTTATCAAGCATTAGCCAAACGTGTCCGTAGACACTGCTCCAGATTTGCGCCTCGCGCATGAAACTATTGAAGTTCTGGCCGTCTAGGTTTGCGTCTTTAATGAACGCCTCCAGATCGACACTGCCCTCCATGCCCGCAAAGTTACGAGTCGGCGGTACGCGCCACAGGAATGACGAATAAACGTGGACGACGTTGCGGCAATGGTTATCGAGCGGGGTGAGAGCAAGCCTGCGGGTATAGGCGTTCTTATCCTCGTTAAGGTAGCTAGTCAGGTAAGAGCCATCGCGGTAATCCTCGCCGCCCATATAGCTTCTAACGTAGAACTCCCAGCGATGTACGTTATTCTCGTAATCGGGATGCTGGTACTCAATATCGTGGTTGTAGATCATGTCCACCTCTGCGGCTGTACAGGTGTATGCGCCTTTTTGATTGGGAATAAGTAATCAACCGCATAGCCCAGTGCGTCGTTCATGTGATCGAATCCGTCCTTTTCGGGCTGGCTAGTGCCTTCCTTGTATGTGTGACGTTCCAAGCTCTCAATCACCTTTTTGCACTTAGGATCAACGTACAAACGCCGCTTGCCATCGCTACTGCACAAACGTGCGTTTACCGCATTAATGCGATCCCTGATCTGACTATGGGCTGTCTTGGCGCGTACCTCGAAGCCCGCATTCTGCAAAATAGACAGATCAGTCCTGCCGCCTGCGCTTGTCTTGCGCTGACGACTAGCAGGATCGGGGTATATTGTAACACGCGACTGCCTACCATACCTCTGCCGTATCTCGTCAACCATCTCATCGGTATTAGAGCCAAACAAAACGATTTCATCGAAGACGTGCAGAGTGTCGCCGCGTCGTGTCATCAGGACGGCAGACATGGGATCAATGTTGAAGTCCATGCCTACGTGTATGACGCCGATATCGTCGGTATGTCGCGTAACAGACTCTTCTCTTTTAAATCCGTAGTAGATGATTCCGCTGTAGTTAACGAATTTGGCTTCGTATTCTTGCTGGAAGGTTCGTTCGTCCAAGTCCGCTTTAGCTGACTCAATTTCTGACGGTGGGACATTTCCGCCTTCAATCGTTGTGTATTGATATGCACTCCACCCGTCATCGCCGTCTACTCCTTTGGTATACAGATCGTAAAAATGGTTCCTGCCTTTGGGCGTCCCAATGAATAACGCCGCACCCTGATTTTGTCTGCCTGAGAGGGATGGCCGTATTACCTCGTACCATGCCTCCTTACGCATATCGGCGAACTCATCCAGCACCACGAAGTCTACAGCGCGTCCTCGTAGATTATCGGGCTTCTCTGCGCCTTTGAGCGATATGCTTGAGCCGTTACGCAATACGATAGTCAGCGCCGTCTCATTCGTGCGCTCGATGTACTCAGGCGGTATCTGTTGCGTGAGCATATCCCATGCGATCTCTTTCGCCGCCTTGTAGGTAGGGGCCACATACCAGACGTTCTGATCTGGCTGTGCTAGTGCGCGGTTAAGTAGCTCTGCTGTGCTTAGAAACGTCTTACCGAAACGTCTGCCAGCGACGACAACACGGAAGCGATCAGGACACCGAAAAATATCAGACTGCGGTGGAGTCAGTTGCATTAGTCAGCTTGATGACGACAGGCGGCAGATCAGCAATCTCTGCGTGTTCCTCTTTCATATCAGGTAGATATTTAGTCAATAAACGTAGCCGTTGCTCGTTGGCTACCTTGTATTTTTGGAGGCTCTTTGCGAAGTTGGAATTCGACACGTCCAGCTTCTCGATTTCCTCAATGTTATCAATGATTTGCTTGACGCTGTTCCGCTCAGAGATAAACACTCTAAGCTCGTCTTGATTTACTGCTCTAACTTTCTGCGCTCTAGTTTTTGCCATAGTCAAAAGGTGACGGTATACCTTCGGCCCAGTAGAGGCCATGTGTTTGCCCGTCTCTCACTTCTCCGCGTTTAATGTCTTGGTGTGACATGGGGTATGTCTCTACCGCGCCGTCATCGAATGCGACTAGATAGCTACCTTCGTTCCTTGGCATACTGCCCTGTTCTACGGGCCGCCAATCTATTGTTACCGTTTGCAACATATAGTGTCCCCCACGGCATATTATACTACATCTGCTAATCGCGTATAAAAAAGCCCGCACTAGGCGGGCAATGGGTTTCTCACACCATCGTGCTACGGACTGTAGCGGACGATTTCTAGGGGTGGTTCATTGTTGGTTCGTAGCTTCACCACCCTGTAATCACTTAAAACTGCCATGTCCTCTTCATGGCGATTTGCCATTGTTTGTGCGGCTTGCAACGCAATTACCCAGTTTTCTAGCTCCTCATCTGTCGCCCGTACAAGACTGCTCATAAAGTTTTCGCCAGTCGGGATGTCCGTCTCTGCCATTTGTCTTCCCCCACAAATCCACCATTTCACAGTATTCCTGTTCTACCATAACCGCGTCCTCGTAGTCACCGCGCCCGACTATCCCCAAGGCCAACAGCAATAAAATCGTTATGACGATCGCCACTGCCAGTGCATCCGTTGATAAGTCCCTCATACATTTCCCTCACTTTTTGGTTATTGCGTAGCTTTTCCAGCGCCGCGTTTTCGATTTGCTTAACTCGCTGACGTGATATGCCTAGCTCTGCGGCTACCTCTGTCAGTGTCATTTGCTCGCTAAACTTACTCATCTGCCCCCCAAGCAAAAGGCCGCTTATGCGGCCACTGCCTCATTGATAACTTCGGCTTTTGTAGGCCGCTTAAAAAAACCAAACTTAGCGTCTTTGTCTGATGCTGTCACCGTAGCGGTAAAGGTGATGCGCGATTCACGCTCTGCGTCATCTAGGCTAGATGGCACTGAACCCCAAACGCGGAATCCACGATCATCCTGAACGAGCATTTTAAGCACGTCGCCGTACATTGACTCTTGAACCTTAAACGCCAGCACAGTGCCAGTAATAACAACACGGCCTTCTGGCGCATTCTCGCCAGCTTCATGTGCCGCATCACGCTCTGCACGTTCGGCATCACGTTGCTCTTGCTGGTACTTCTGCAAACGGATCAGATCACCTACCAGCTTTTCGTGGATAGCTTCGCAGATGTCCTGCGGGCATTGCGAGACAGTCACGTAACGCATTGGCTTGCCGTGCTTGTCGTCAAACACGCGTGACGCGTAGACGTTAACGATCTCGCGAGTCGCCGCTGATAACTCCTGCCACTGCGTCATAAACTTGTCAGCACGATTAGCAGGCACTACAAACTTAGTCTCTTCTCCGAAGTCACCCAGAGCGATGCTTTCGCGCTCTTTAGGAAAGGGCAGGTATTGGCCTGCAAGATAAGCCGCCTCAAACTCGGTGTCACCCTCGCACCAAACCCAGACATAGCCGTCAAAAGGCGCGTGTAGGCGGCCAGACTTTTCTGAGAAAATTGGCTCCGCACCCTTATTACGATTAGCCGCCGCATTTGCAAGGCGAGTGTCATACGCCTTAAGGCCACGCTGACGCGCAACCTCGTACTCAGCGATGCGATTTTCCAACCAGCCCCAAAAATTAGTCATTGCCCTTCTCCATATATTTGACTATGGATACTACTCTACTCATATCCTTATCCCTTGCAAGCACTTTTTTATCTTTTTTTGATAATTAATTGAGGGAAGGGCAACAATGTGACAATCGTGGCATTTTCAATCACCCGTAATGACGGGCAATCTCTGCAACGAATTGATCCTCGTTAGGGTGGCGGGATAGGCGTTTCAGATATTCCTCCTCGCCAATACCCTTGTCTCTGCCTAATCGCGTTAGTAGCTCTGCGATTTTGTCGGTTACGACGATGTGGTGCCGCTCACCGAAATACTGCCTTTGGCTCTGTACACACATGACAACATCCTCCTGTTGCCCTGCTATTATAGCAAATATGGGCAATCAGTTATACGAAATGATCACGTAGTCTGGATTCTGCTCTTTCTTGCGTATCTCTTCGCGGTAGTGCTTCGCTATCTCATCGCGAGTAGCTTTGTTGTCTTTCATAAAGCCACGGGCTTTCTCACGTAGAATGTCCATGTGGCCTTCGCCGAGATACTCGTTGCAGAAGTCAGCGAACATGATTGGCGACTCGGTGAACAGGCGATGACAGGTGTAACAGCCAGTCAGCAAATTATCGAGCGAGTAGCGCACAACCTTATTTCTACGGCCATATATGTGCATAGCCTGATTTGTCTCTGTGTTACCACAGCGCACACAAGCACCATCACGCAGGCGCACAGCCTTACTGCACCAAATATCAGCGTTGGTGCGCTTTATCGCCATAGTACGTCTCTTTGGTAAATTGTCGCTCGCGCCTTACGGCTTTCTCGCTGTTGCCGCAATCGCACGTCCAGCCCTCTAGCTTCCCGCCTTCACGGGTAAACTGAGGCACCATGTCTTTGTGGCACTCAGTGCATACCATGCTCTAGCCGCCAATCGTCGATAGTCGTTAGTAGAGCCGCAAGCCAGCTAGTGGTGAATGAGTCGATGTCCACGTCGATCGTGATGCCTTCAGGACATGCCACGTCAATATACACGTCTGTTAGTTGATTATTTTGCATGTTGGTAGTTGCCGCCATGATCGCCTCAACTCTACAGACTACCGCGCCACCATCTGGCAACGGCATCGACATTATCGGCATCTTTTCCATCACAACCTCGGCCTCACCGTCGTGCGGTGTACTTCGCCCTCCAGCTTATCGTAGGTAATTACCTTTGCGCCACGCTGTGAAACCCATCCGCCACGGGCCTCATAGGATGAGCGTCCAGTCAAAGAAGGGTGCATTTCTGCAACTGCGCCGCCGTCTTCAATCACCCGTTCATGGTGATAGTGGCCCATATGAATATAAACACCTGCCGACGCCTGCCCCCACATTTCACGGAATCGCGGCTCGCTTGCAAACAGCTTGTGCAGGTTAGCCAGCTTCATTTTGTGGCCGTGGTGGAAGCCAAGCATACAGTTGCCGTGCAAATAGGCGTAATACGGGAATGGGTTGTCGATCACCTCTACCCGACTGCCCTCGAATAGGTGTTTGATGTACTTGCGGAGCCAGACGCTAGAACTAATGTCGTGATTACCCTCTGCAACCACCACTACAACGCGCTCAAATCGCGCCAGCATCATTTTAACGGCCTCCCTAACTATCGACATGGCTACGTCTACAATCTTCGTGTAGCGCGTATCAGCGTCTAGTACGTGAAAATTTCCGCTTGTGACTGGCTGTAAGTTAATGCCGTCAAAGTGGATGAAGTCGCCGAGTATGTTGAGCATACCTGTCTGAGATTTAGGGCAAGCGGCGAGCATATCGTGCATGGCGTTCAGGAATATCTCTGCGGCGATCTTGGTGTCGAAGTTGTCGCCCGTCTCCGCTTCCCAGCAGGCAGAACCAACGTGAAAGTCCGTGATGGTTAATAAGCTCAGGAGGCGATCATCGGTTTGCTTTGGTGGTTTCGTAGGTTTGAATGGCGGCACAGCATCAAGACTCTGCTCCATGCGCTCGACAAGCATTTCCAGTTGCCGCTCTTTATCGCTGAGGCTTTTAACCCACTGCCCTACGGGTTTGCCTTCGTCGTTGTAATACGTGGAAACGCCTTTTACGGTAAAGCCGTCAGGGACAGGATGCACGTAGTCGTGCTCTGGACTATAGCCCTGCTTTGCGGCATAGCTCTTAACTGCGTCAAGATGGCCGACAATCGTGCTTTTGGTTAGTCCAAGATCCTTGGCAATCGCTCGCTGGCTCATGCCTTTCTCTACTCGGCTGATTACTGCTTTCTGCCTTTCGGTTTTGCAAAACTGTAATAAGCTCACGCCTATCCCCCCAGTTTGCTGTACTCCGAATTTTGAGGTTTGGTAAGTTTGACACCTAGATCAATAGCCCACGCCTCTACTTGTGTCATAAAGTATAACATTTCTCCTCGATCTAGCGTCGAAGTTGCGCGAACCTGAGCGGGTATCGTCGTTTTGCCGACTTCTACGTCTTCAGTGCCAAGAAATTTGTATTTCAGCATCAGCTTTAAATCGTCCTCAGTACCCGTAAACCCGCCGCGCTTTTTGAAGTGTCGAGTCATGTCCCTGCACCAGACGTGAAACAGATCATTTTGACTTAGCGAGCGCCGTGGCTTGTACTCTTTTACCTGCCATGAGACAGGCTTGTCCCAGCACCACTCTTTTTCGAGAAACGTCTGAAACGCCTTCATGCGATCTTTTATCTCGATTGGATCTTTGATTAGCCAAAACTCACCCATCATCGCGTCACCCTTACGCCGTCATATGTCACGAACTGCCCGTACTGCTGGAGACATCGCTGTCTAAACGGCTCGTAGTTCATAAAGTCATGTGTCTGCATATCAAGGGCTGTAAATTGCTTTGGACTTAATTTTCCGCTTTGCTCCTGCGCTTTCTGAGCAAAGGGTGAAACGCCTTTCTCTTGCTTGCTCGCTCTATTTAGCCAGTTGTTAATGAAGGCTTTGCAATTTTTTTTACGGCGCTTGGGATTTGCGTCGATCCATGACTCTGCCGCCGCATACTCTGCAAATACATCGACGTTTGGATAAGCGTTTTGCCAAGCAATGAAATCCTCATCAGCAGGCTCGTAGTCTGTACCGTCTAATTTCTTCATTATCTCACCCATTCTCCCCAGTTGCGGAATCGCTCCTTCAACTGTTCTAGTTGCATCTCGTAGTCTCTGCTGTTGCCTTTGTAGTAGCGCGTAATCTTATGCACCTGCATCGTCTGACTGTCGCCATATACGACATAAGCCACAACCTTGTTACTCAGTTGCGTTAGCCGTTGCAAAAGGATGTGCTGTCCAGTGCTGACTTTGCCACCGTCGCCTTTCCATTCCATAAACAGAAAGTGTCCGTTGATCTCCACAACGCCGTCTATGTCTGACATGGCAATTTTATTTGGGAAGCAATCGGCAAATATCTCGATTCTGGGATGACACTTGTGCATGTAGCACCCTTGCTCCAAGCAGTCCCAGCGTATTGGGTTGTACCCGTTATCCATAACCTTCTCCTTTTTTTAGACAATAGGGATCATTAGAGGCGGTTGTTGCCCTATACAAGTATCTAGCTAGTCCATTCAGTCCTACAGTATCAGTGCAGATCATTTACGGCTCTGCCATCACCGCGCCCTTACTACTTGGCAACATAACCACTGTTTATCCCCGCCTCTAAAGGTTCGAGAACTGATTCGGCTTTCGTGAGCGACTGCACCTGAGACAGCACTATTTAACTAGGCTCGACTAGGCATACTTTGGTGGGATAAGGAGTTGTGGGTATACAGACAGCTAGATTGCTGTATAATTTTCCCTATCCTATGTACGCAAACTAAGGATACCTCTTGCGCTTACCCTTCCGCAAGTGGTTATGGGCCACCTCCTCAGTGGCCCTTTTTTTTACCTATTTAATCCTCCAAACGCGAATGTTGCCATCTTGCACTGTTCGGGATTTGCCCTTCATGCCAAACCGCCGTAAAGCACGAACCATTTCGTAGCGTGCTTGTCTAACGCCAAAACGCTCATTTATCTCCTTAACCGTCTCTTCGGTAAGCAAAACGCTATCTCCAACCTCCATGTTTTTAAGGAACTCCCACGTATAGCCGTGGGAGCCATAATTGTTTATGTCGATACCCTTCTCAATCTTCATGTCTACCTCCCTAACTTCTCGAACTCATCGAGAGACATATTCAGCCGACTGGCCAACTGCACGACACGACTAAACTTCATGTCGTCTTTGTGCCGCCAGCGGCATACCTGTACAGGCGTTACACCGAACTCCTTTGCCAGTTCGTCATTGCTAACACCTGCGAGCGCCTGCGCTTTCTTCAGCGCCTTACCGACATCAGAATTTTTTGCATTCATCAATAAATTCCCTCCCCGTTTTGTTTATGCCACGCTGAATGACATACAGCGCAAAGCCATCGAACCTTTAGCGGCTTGCTGTAGTCGTCGTGATGGCCGTGTATTTTCGTCATGTCGCCACACTGCGAGCATTCTGCTGGCTTGATTAACCTGCCATCCCTAACGGCGTTATTAACTGCGTTATGAGCTAAATACTTAGCACGATTTAAAGCTCGAAAGCGTTTTGCCTGTGCAGTTAAAGCCGCTCTGCGCTCGGGGCTTTTAGCTCTTTCACGATCATATTCACGAACACGATCTAAATTAGCGTTGCGATGATTAGTGCTGTCTGACTTTGTGCAAGCCTTACACTTATTGAGCCTGCCATCTTTCATTCGCGGATGTTTGTAAAACGATGCAAGCGGCAATTCAGTGCCACACTTAAAACAGACTTTCGTCTGCTCTTGCCTAAAAAGGGAGATCAGAGTCATCTTCAAACTCCACGCTAGGTTTTGCGGCTTGACGTGCATTAGCTATGCCTTGCTTTGCTACCTCTGCCTGATCTGGCTCCCACGTATCCAGCTTGGTGTATAGCTTGCCTGCCTGCGATCGCATCACCTCCATGTTTACCCAGTCGCCACTCTGCTCGTTTAGGAACGGAATAAGCTCCGATTTCTTGATCGCCAATTTGCAAATTGCATAGTCTGGCGCGTTGTCGTTTCTCTTGGGTATCAGCCCGTTTACAAAAGTAATATCAGCCATTATCTCCCTCCTTTGGGGTTTACCTTCATGCACTTCGTTTCGTGCGGATTAAATACGCCGCCCTTAGTGTAGGCACGGCTAAACTTTTCTTTCACGTTGTTAGGCGTCTCTTCAATGATGCACCGCAACGTGTCCCACTCTTCATTTGCAACTGCTGATTTAACGCTTGCAACAAAATCAAAGTGCTCGTCGATTGCGTGAATGTAGGCAATCAACTGCGCCACTAGTGAATCGATGTAGTCGTCGGATTCGTCTTCTGAGTAAGTATCACCAGCAACGCCTAACAGCTTTAAAATAACGCGATCCTTAGCTCGCTTCTCAGCCATCGCAAACGGGTAATCATTGCGGCAGTTCTTGGAAGACACCTCGCCAATGCTCCACTCTTGCCTGTCGCCTAAGCGCCCCGTTACCTGTATGACTACCTCCTTGCTCGCAGGGTTAGTTAGCAGGTGGACAGGCGCGTCAAACTCAATTCCCTTCTTCGCGGCAATCTTCTCTAACGCCTTGTGCAGTACTACAGGTGTGCCGTGACAGTCCCATGTGGCAGAGCCTACAGTCTCGTCAACATCTTTCAGCGCCTTCTGTAGCGCCTCGGGTATTTGCCTAGACATTACTCACCCCTCCCATTCTCATACTCGTAGCAGTCAGCATAGCCAGCGTTGTACGCCTCCGACTGCCCCTTCTTGTGCTGGATACCTTCTTCCCAGTCAGTCCAGCCGCGAATAAAGTCTTGCTCCGCAAGCTCTAGGAAATCCGCTAGACGCGCATCCATCTGTGCTTCCTGCGGGTGCTTTGGCTTGCGGATTGTTAGATCGCGCAACTGGCCTACTAGCGAATCAAGCTCCTCGATGATCTCAGACTTGATTAACTTCGGCGGTACAAATTCATTACTCGACATAAGTGAACCCCTCTAGTTCTGAGCATACTTGCTCTGCGTTAATGATGTCGTGGCCATGCCACTTACACGAATGCACACAGACGCCAACCTCTTCAACCCACTCTGTGCGCCCCTCAAACTCAATCGGATAACGGCCACCGATGGGATGGTAGTAATCGTCGATTGATTCCCGATCGACAAGCAGGGTGACTACCTTGGTGTCCTCGTCGTAGTCGTCTGCGACTGCGGTGCGCTCGATGCCCTCTAACTCATCAACGAACTCATCCCAGTCATCCACCTGCTTGCTTATTCTGATAGCAATTTGCATATGTATCTCCCTTCATTGTTCCACATAGAACATCACCATTATGCATCATTCAGGGCAACGCGCAACCCCGTTATGATAAATAATTTGCTTTTTTTGTTAAATCAATGTTTGACTATGTTTAACCATTGTGTATAATAGTACCTGTCAACTGAGAGGAGAGATGACATGTATTTAGATAACTGGCACGTAACTGAGGTTTGGTACTGCGATCAAGAAGGCTGGGAAGGCTGGATGGTTACATTTAAGGATCGGGATGGCGATTGTCTTGGCGAGTCTGAGCATTACCACTTCAAGGCCGACGCAGTAGACATGGCTCAAGCCTACTTTGATTCCGAACGATGCAAGTTTTTAGTCGTCGAGAAAAAGAACGGCGAGCATCAATACACAAAACAGGCCGCGTAAGCGGCCCTTTACTGAGGGGTAATCACATGCAAAATCGAGTAGTCAAAATGAAGCCGCGCAAGCCTGTATGGGATCGTGTGGCACGTAGCGCTCTAGTCCTATGCTCTAACGAGGAATGGTTGGAGGTAATCGCAGAGGCGCAAGACAGAGGCATCATCCCACGCGAGACATTCATGCGTGACATCGTTGCCTTCAACGAGCGAGCCAGTCAGTTCGACGGAACAGTGTCAGAGTTCCTAGCGGGAGGTGCGGCATGAGGCAGGACATCGGAGAGGCGTACCGTCGCGTTATGCGCAAGGCTTGGCAACCAAGCAAAGAGCAAGGCGTCAAACTGAAGCCGCTCACAGCAGGCAGAGCCAGAGCATACTGCAAGGCAACGCTGAAGCTGTGGACAGATGGCCGCGTGACGTTCAACCCAAAGGCTTACGAGATAATTGAGGCAACGGGCAACCACTATCGAACGTGGAATAGCACGATCGCACTTAGCAACTGGGAGGATCTGAATCACGAGTGGAGTCACTGGTGCTTTATGCGTTACGGCCCGATCAGGCGCAAAGTTAACGGCCTGAATCATCACTGTGCGCATCACTTGGAATGGGAGCGTAGCGGTGCGCTATGGATATGCCGCCGTCAGCTAGAGTCGGATTTCAGACTCTACCCGTAAGTCCACATCACAGGCGTAGTTGCCCGCATATCGACGTGTACGAAGCCACCACTATGCGACACACCGATACCACCAAAGCCCATGGCCAAGGCTTCTTTGACTAGCTTCATGCGCTCAACACCATTGGACACTTTTATGTCGGCGGCGATGCCCTGCGTATGCGTGCCGCCTTTTTTCTTGTTTCGCTCTGCCGAGTGATTGACTGATCTATACCCACTGGTAATAACTAGCGGATGTCCGACGCGATCGCGTAATTCGTCCAGCATGTGGATAAATTCAGGTTTCATGTCATTCTCGCCAGTCTCACGACAGCGAAACTCTGATATTTCGAAGTGCTTAAACATCACTTGCCTTTCCACTTAGTAAGTCCCCGAACTCCGACGCTAGACGCCACAAGTGCCGCAAGCATTGCTCGGTAGTAATCAGGCATGGTTTCCAAGACTTCGAAGCCGTCACGAACATAAGGGACGAGAGGTGGAATGAAACAAGCAATAAGAGGAATGCTAAACAGCAGGCTGAAAAACTCATCGCGCCAACTATTATTTGCATTGCTAGCATGAATATTTTCCCAATTCGCGTCTTGCCGAATTGACTCAATTTTGCGCTCATGTACTGCGCGCTTTTCTTCAGCTTTTCTTTCAAGGTGTCCCCCAACTAAATTAACGACAGGGCCGATCAGTGCTTGCCACATTAGTAGTCCCTTATCAGTATCAGATCAAAATTAGCCGTTACGCTCGAATCGTTAGCGCTGACGTTATCTACCTGCACGTCAATATCAGTTTTTTCTAGTATTCTTAAAGGCGCAGTGAAGTCGTAGCGATAGTGGCCCGACGTCTCTGCCATGTGGGTGATGCGGAAGGGTAGGCCGTTAGACTTGCGCGTGTAGAGCATAACGGTGCAATCTTTTTTAGAGTCGATTGTCACGTCGAAGTTTACGAGGTAGCCAGAATAGCCTGCGGGTACGGTATACACCGCCATTAGCGTCTGTGCGTCCCCTGCTTCGATCTGAGCGACGATCGTGCCTGTACCCGAACCAACCCTAGCCTCTAGCGTACCGACGTTTATATCGTCGTATGTCATGCGAAAAACGCGGATGAACGTGCTGGTAGTCGCTACCGCCGTTAAGCCATTCAGGGTGACGGTTTCAGACTGCTCATTGTAGTCAGCGTCCAGCCCCTCAATCGTCATCGTGCTGGTATCAGACGCGCTTGTGGATATGGCGTAAATGGTTTGCGCCGTAGCAAGCGATCCCCAAGGGTATGCGCCGCCACCACTCCAAATACTTTCGGGATCGGTGTTCTGATCTATGTCAAAGTTTGCGCCGAACTTGTGGATGATTTTGCTGTTAGGGATGACACCGCGAGCGATGTCCAAGTACATAGCCGTACTCGGGCGGTGAGGGCTGAACTGAAACATTATCGGATGAACTCTATGACGCCAATCACTAACGGGATGACAGTCATAATAACTATAAGCTGGCGGTTCATTGCGGCGTCTAGTTTATCGAAGCGAGCGTTATGCTCATCAAGCTGGCGCTGGATGTTCTCGTATCGGATCAAGCACTCCTTCTCGTGCGCTTCCAGTTTGATTAGTGCCTCTTGTGCAACATCCATCTCATTTACCGCCCTTCTGGAGAATCACCCATATCAAAAATGCGACGGGTATGGCTCCGATTATACCAATAAATCCTGCCAGTATTTTCTCTTTCATTCGCTTTCGCTTGTATATCGTCCGCTCGCGTTCGCGAGTGATAGTCTTTTGCAACTGTCTAAACTCATCTAGCCCAGTGTCACCATAGGTATACTTGATAAGCATAATCACTTCGCGTCGTTGCGCTCTCAGCTTCTGCTGTCTTGCAAAGCGCTCTAGGGCTTCAGCCTGTACGCTCTTGGAAAATACTACCTTGCGAAATGGCGACGGCTCTTTCTTGTCGCACTCCATCGCGTCACTGTAATGTCCCCACCAAACACCAATCTGCGACATAGTGTCTTCAACTGAGCGCCCAGCCTGAACCATCCCTTGCACCATGGCAAAGGCTTTGGCACATCCAGCGGCGGCGGTGACAGGATCAATCATAAAAAAGCCCATGCAGTGATGGGCTATTTTACCACGCGGCGACTATTGCAAACGAGCGAAGATTTACAGCCAAACTCTCATAGGTTGCTCAGGATTTACACCGTGCGATGTATCCAGCGCCTCTACAGTCTCACGTACTCCATCTCCCACGAGACGGATATTGATGTGCCAACCTGCCATTGCTTGCATCTCAGGATATTCGTTGCCTTCCTCGTCAGTCAGCATAGTGCCTGTTGGCTCGTGCAGTGTGCCTACAACTGAAATAGCGTAGTCGTGTGAATGAGTTACAAGGTAGGGATCACCGTCTGCTACCTGAGTTTCTACGCCTTCCTCGTCTATCTGAGTCACGTAGTCCTGTCGGTAGAACGCTGAGAGTACAGTCGGCATATCTGACTCAGCCGATAGTCGTAGGTGGAAGTCACGCTTTGGTGCTTCGATGATTACTTCTTCTGTCATGATGTTAGATCCTGTAGTTGTGCGTTAGTCAGGCGACGTGGGTAGTATTTGATGGACTTGATGTGGCCTGTCATATCTCTGCCAGTTAGGAAGCGGCCAAACTCTACTTGTGTAACAGCAGGGACGGTTCCTGATGTATCTGTAGATGCAGTGCCTCCATCTTGTGAAAACGCAAAATCATTTTCTTTGTAAGCCGAAGCATATTTGTGTTCAAAGTTTGCTGTGAACGATGAAGATAAGTTTGCTTGCGCTATGCCGCTAACAGCTACTTCTAATCCTTGTGTGCTATTAGCGCGAATGCGGTTGCTTGTCGTATTATCAGACGCGGCAAAAACAGTCATAAAGTTTCCTATTGTTCCTAGCGAGGCTTTCGCCTGAAACTCAGAAACAAACGTCCCAGCACTCTGGTTATACCCAAAGTCAGCCACGGGGATAGACGCTACGTCGGCAGAGCGTGTTGCTGTGCTTCCTGTAGTCTTGATGTAGCTTGTGGGGAATGCGCCTTGCTCAATTTGCCCACCCCATGCGGCAACTGATGTAACTGTTTTTGATCCGCCTTGATTGTCTACATACAAACCTACAAAAACTTTTACATCTGATAGAGTAAGAGGGCCAATAGAAAATCTTTGCCAACTTCCATCAAAAACTAAATCTTCTGTAATTGCTTGATAAGTTCCACCACCAGTTCCCAATACCAATCTTGCAGTCTGCCCAGATATGCCTTTTAAATGAATGCTGGCGACAATTTGATCTCCAGAAGAGACAACGGAAGATTGCGTTTTTGCAATGTGGGCCCCCAAACCTAAAGTAAAATTAACTGTATCCGCAGTAATAGCTCCATCTGGAGATGCGTCTGTGTTAGCGCCAACACTAACATTATTTTTATCCCATACAGAAAGATCTTCCGAATAAGAAATCAGATTAGTCCTAGCTTCCTCCACCAGCAAACCCAGCCTGTTACCTGCGCTATCCCACTCTACTCTGGGGACGTTCTCTGGATGCTCGAACAGCGTTAGGGTGCCGTCTGATTCGTCGAAAAAGACTTCTTTGACTGATACGTTGTCTACATACATTTCACTTGCAACACCAATATCATCTCTAGCAAAAGCAATAGAGTCAAAGTCGGCGTCTGGGACAAAAATCACACTAGCTGAGCCTGTTCCTGTTAAGTCGGTTATGTTCAAACTGCCGTTGTTTGGTGAGTTAGATGAATCTCTAGCCTGACACCTAAGCTCTCCTTGCGTCACTTCATAATCGAACGTAATTTTGTAGACATTTCCAGTCGTAACAGAAAGGGACTGCCTAAGAGTCCCAAATACGTTGTTAGAAGCATGATAAGCCCTAGATCCGCTGACAGCCCACTGAGAGTTGTCATCTGTCCACCCAGACAAATCCGTATCAAACGTCCCATTTGTTACAAGCTCATCCCCATAGCTAACAGGGCGCAACGCATGGCCGCCAGAGGCTCGGGTAAAGGTGATTAACGATTCATAATTAGAAAATTGCTTAGTCGGCATCTGCATCTCCTTTGATGTACTCATAGCGATACCCGCCGCAAGTCTTAGTGTAACCTTTTAAGTTGTTGCAAAGCGCTGTAAGCGAAACGTCACGAGCTTCTGCCGCCGCAGTAATAGAAGGAAATTCTTTCCCTGTGTCTAAACACCTAATGGCTTTTCTTGAGGCAAGATTAGGCTTGCCCGTTTTTGCTTTGCTTATAGCCGCACAAAACTCAGCAGAGCGCTTTATACCTTTCATTTTCTTTGCTCTACGAGCCACTGATTCTTTAGAAGCCCTGTATCCTGCAGTGCCTTTACCTCCGTTTGTTAAGTTGCAAAGCACAGCGCCACGCTCACGTAACTCAGAAATCAAAAGCTCTTCAAGTTCATGCGCTTCATCTTTTGGAATGAATTCTTCTATGATATGCGCCTTAAACCCACCAGCAGATTTAGCCGTACTCAACCACTGATGGTTCCGACTGATTGAATTATATGGACGCCCCGGCAATCCCATCCCAACGTAAAATATAGAGCCGTCTGGCTTGCTGTGCGTGTAGACACAGTGCAGGTTTCCGTTAAGGCAGTTGATTGTTGTCATTTATCTACTCCGCCCAATCATTAACAACAAATGAGTTAGTGCCAATGCCTTCAAAGGTTAAGCTCAGGGATGGCTCTAGCGATGGATTGGTTGCTTCCTCTAGCCCGTCGTCACCTAAGTCTTTGTCCCATACACGGAACTCTGAGATGGTTCC
>Ga0213866_10000635_pt1 | contig 27545 bp, 23 predicted proteins | sample PICome_11_FD_160079 | JGI IMG/M metagenome (GOLD analysis project Ga0213866, IMG submission 160079) | Coastal seawater microbial communities near Pivers Island, North Carolina, United States - PICO284 | ecosystem: Environmental > Aquatic > Marine > Coastal | place: USA: North Carolina... | reverse complement strand
CTTCATTATTCAAGTTTCTTTAGGGGGCTGATTTTTAGACCCAATATAACTATACATCCCCCCCTATCATTATATAACCTTAAAGGTAGACATCTAAGGTAAATGCCCGGATATTATTGTTATTACTAGAGAGATATGGTATAATATTGTCACATTTTGAGGTTTGACTAAATAATGAGTTATAATAAGTGGTGAAGTTTGTACAATATTCTATATTTTCCCTTGTACTATTTGGGGGGGTTGCATTTTTAATTGGAGGTGCAGCAGGATTGCGCTTTGTGATAGCTTCTTACCTGATATTATGCATAGCGGCTTACTTAATCACTATTTTACTCCTTTGCATCAAAAAAATTCTATATATTAAAAATCATACACCACGTGATATTGGGGACCAACTACCTCTAGTTCATTTACTTAAATTTTTTATTGGAATGGTTTTGGGTGTAATAATACTAACGCTACCTATAACAATTAACACTATATTTGATTTGGGATATAATTATTCATATGCATTTAGTGTATATTACACAATATTAGGAATATTGGCATTCATACGTGGAATAGCGTTAAAACAAGTTCCGGATGAACCTCCATTTTGGGAATTAAAAAACTCATTTTATAATCGGTATGGCTGTTTTGATATTGATTTTTTAGTCTATGAATTTATTAACCATCCTATTAGTTTAGGAGGTTACATAGTATCGTTTCCATTAGTGCCATATTATTTATTTACTTATGTCTTATAACCGATGATAGACCGCCTTCACCGGATGCTTACGATAATTCCATGTAATTTGCATGATTAATTTTTATCATATTATAATATGAGCAATTACCTACACCCTCCAACAGCCCCAGTTTTGTTAAGATTTTATTACTAAATCACCTTTTTATGAAACATTAAGTTAATATCCGCATGATACAGTAATATATGAAAGTAAGATAGGGAGCTATGAATATGAAAACATTTTTAATGTGCCTGATGAACTTCTTTATTATGATACTACTTTTCTCAAAATCTGCAGTAGCAGAAATATCTTACACCAATAGTGATAAAGAAAGAATCGACGGACTTCATAAAATAGCAAAAACTATTGAGCTTTACAAAAGCAAAACAGGTCGTTACCCATTCTCAAACGCACCAAGGTCACGACCTGGATTGCAATTTATCGTAGTACATATGACCGATCAGAGCCTCTCTGATGACGATATATACCCACCTTATGGCATAACTGGCGCTCACATTGGCATGCAAACCCTTTTTGAGGAGTTTGCAAGGCAAGGAATACTTGATAATGTAAACTTCGTTTACGATACAAGGAAAGTAACCGCCGAAGATAAGTGCCAAAAATACTTCATTTATAACTGGAATGGTCATCAAGGCTGCTATAATCTTTCTATCAATCTAGAAAAGAACGTCCAAAAAAATAACTATAAGCTAGATGAAACCTGCTATCCTTACGTTATTTCTTCATGCAAGGAACAACAACCACCATATAAATTTGTAAGAGGCTCTAAATAATAGCTATTCTTTTATCTAAAATGTTCGGACATGTTTTACATTAACTGAAGTAAGTATGAATTTAAGAATACTAAATACTAGCTTCGCCCTTTAAAATCAGATTCTTTTTTACTTTCAAGATATTTTTGAACATGTGATTGTGGATTATCGGGCTCTTTGCTGGTATTTATTTTCTTTGCGTCAGATGCTTCCAAAGTTGTATACCCAGCTCTTGTCGCCTCACCTGTATCAAAAGACCTACCTTCAGATTCAAAACCTTTTGCTTTCCCACTAAGCAATTCTCGAAGCTCGTTATGATCTTCCCCCTCTGGCACTAATTCTAAAGCTGTTCGGCCTCTACTTTTGTTCTTGGCAGGTTCGTCAACTAACATTAAAACATCCAATTTCTTTAAAAATGGCAGGTTATTTGAAGTGAGGTCTAAGTCAGCACCGTTTTCAACTAAAGACTTTGCTATTTCATATTTTCCACTTATTGCAGCTCTCATCAAAGGTGTAAAGAACCCAGAATCTACAGAATTGACTAATTTTTTCTTTGTAAAATCCTTACCTAATATTTCATTTGATTTATCTAATATGGTTTTCACTGTTTTTTCATCAACACTTCTCACAGCTTTCATTAGAACATTTTCATGTTTGTTATTTATTTGCGTAAGAAGCTTTCTTACAAGCCTTTTGCCACCTATTTCATTAGCTTTATCGATAAGATGCCCTACCATATTACTTTTGCCATAATGACTCGCCTTCATTAAAGCGGTCTCTGAATTAGTCCCTTTATTTAGCAATAGCCATCTATCTGAACGATGTTCCTTTGCTTTTTTCATTAGCACATCAGATGTGGCAACAGCTCCCGCTTCACTAGCTTTAATAAACAAAATGTCACTTCTAAGCTGACGCTTAAACAACATATCTTTTGTAAAATCTTTATTGTGATTTTGCTCTTCAAAACTCATTATCTCACTTAAAACATTGCTCGCAATACGATCACTGCCTCCATACATAGTACTTACAATATCATTTCTTATTTTTTGACTAAATTTATAGCCTCCTATTTTATATCTATCATCGTTCTGTCTTAACCCACTTATGGCATCTGTTACCTTATTAGAACCACGCCTCATTTTCTGTGAAACGTCTTTTCTAAGTATGAACTGCTAAGATTTTTTGATATCTCTGGCATAGGTTCTAATTTTGTGTCCGACAAAACACTGCTATCATCTACTTTTTGCCAATTTTTTTGCAAGAAATCACCTATATTTGCAAAATCTTCCTTTGTTTTAGGAGAGTGAATTTTTACTAGATGATTAACTATCTTTATTTTTTTTCTCTTTTTACCTACAGGCTTTTCACGCCTTTCTTTTTTCTTACTGCTTTTAGATTCTACTTCACCTTCTGTTGGCCTTCTCTTCTTTTTTTTCTTTGTTCTTTTATCTACAGGCTCTTCACGCCTTTCTTTCTTCTTGCTGCTTTTAGGTTCTACTTCACCTTCTGTTGGCCTTCTCTTCTTTTTTTTCTTTGTTCTTTTATCTACAGGCTTTTCACGCCTTTCTTTCTTCTTACTGCTTTTAGGTTCTACTTCACCTTCTGTTGGCCTTCTCTTCTTTTTTCTCTTTGTTCTTTTATCTACAGGCTCTTCATGACTTCTGTCATTTTTATCTGTAGCCTTTGGTTTAGACTGCCTTATATCACTTTTAGCTTTCTTAGGCTTTAAAACCTTAACTTCTCTTTTTGCAATATAGACCGTTTCAGGGTCGGACATCACCTGTTCTGCAAGAATTTGCTTGTCACTCTTACCGCTGGCAAGCCCATCTATTTTTTTCACTATTCTATCAGCATTCTCATGAATAATAGTAGAATTCTTCCTATTACTGTGGGCTATCAAAGTTATACCTTTAGGCAACATATGTTCTTTTTCTTTAGTACTATGAGGCTCATTTGCAGCCGCACCGCCGTAACATGAATACAGGTCGACAGTAGCCTTAGGAGCAACCTCTGCAATCGCATGCAAAAAATCCATCCTGTTATGAGGGCCATATTGCCCCTTCCCCCCTTTGCCACCATGAGCTCCATGGGAATGTAGTATAAAATTTGTATCTCTGGCTATATCATATTGAGAAGACAATTGCTTCACATCTTGTTCAGGGTCCAATTTATCACGACCATTACCTACTATTAAGACGTTGTAGCCTTTTTCTTTTGCCTGAACCTGTGCTTTTTGGTATCCATCAAGAATAGCTTCCGAATGCCCGCTATCTAGCAATAAAACCAGATCGACTTTTATCTTTTGATTTAAGTTCCCTTCTAACGCCATAATTGACTATATAAATGTTTTTTAGCATTATAATACCAATTAAATGTTAACATTTAGTTACACCAGCAAAATGACTAATCTGGATAGTTATTTGTAAAATATTTGCTTTATATATAAAAATTGATTATTAAAAAGTCATGTTAGTAGATTCGCATTGCCATTTAAATTTTCCTGATTTCGATAACAAGATCTCTGATGTTGTAAAACGTGCATCCCAAATGGATGTAAAATACATGCAGACAATATGCACTCGCATAGGAGAGTTCCCACAGATATTAGACATTGCAAATGATTATGAGAACATATGGTGTTCCGTCGGTGTTCACCCAAATAATGTTGCTGAAGAAGATTTAACTAGTTCAAACGAGCTTATAACATTATCTAAGGACAAAAAAGTAATTGGTATCGGTGAAACCGGGCTTGATTATTATTATGAACATTCACCTCGTGAAAAGCAACAAAAGAGCTTTATAGAGCATATAAAGGCATCTCAGGAAACTGGTCTTCCTATTATAGTCCACACACGTGATGCTGACGATGACACCCTCTCTATATTGCAGGAGCAATATTCCCAAAAACCTTTTACAGGCTTGATACATTGCTTTAGCACCAGTTCAAAACTTGCATATGGGGCGATTGAACTAGGGATGTATATATCAATTTCAGGGATTGTTACCTTCAAAAAAGCAACCCAATTGCAAGATATAGTTAAAGAACTACCTATTGAAAGGCTTTTAGTTGAGACTGATGCCCCTTATCTTGCTCCTACTCCTCATAGAGGTAAAACAAATGAACCTGGGTTCACACGCCATACTGCCGAATTTGTTGCCGATTTGAAAGGTATTTCATATGATGAAGTGGCAAATACCACCACAAATAACTTTTTCGATTTATTTAAAAAAGCCAGCAAATAACAACTTAAACACTACTGTTCTTTAAGCTGGTTATAAATTCCTGAACTTGCCCTTTAAGCTCTTTTCCTTGCCTTGCCAGACCTTCTGCCGCTTGCAGAACATTATTTGCACCAGTCGTAGCTTCGTTGGCACTTCCAGAAACATTCCTAATATTATCACCTATCTGCCTTGAGTTCTCATTTGCAATACTTATTCTTTTTGCAATATCTGCTGTAGTTATACTTTGCTGCTCAATAGAGCTAGCTATACCGGTTGAATAATCATTAACTTGCGAAACAAGCTTAGTTATTTCAGATAAGGAATCCGCAACATTTTCAGAGATGGTTTGTGTATTTTTAATTTTGTTTTCAATATCTTCAGTTGCGCTACTTGTTTGCTCGGCAAGATTCTTAACCTCAGATGCAACAACTGCGAACCCTTTACCGGCTTCTCCTGCTCTTGCAGATTCTATCGTAGCATTCAATGCAAGAAGGTTTATTTGCTCCGCTATATCATGAATTAGCTGAGTTACTTGTCCGATTTCGTTGGAAACATTTACCAATGTTTGTGTTGATCTATCTGAATCCTCAGTTTTAGCAACAGTTTCATCAATAACGCCCGTCGAACTGTGAACCTGATTTGAAATTTCCTTAATGGAAGCTGACATTTGCTCTGCAGCCGAGGCCACACTTTCAATATTACTCGTTGCCTGACCAGATGCAGTTTCAGCACTGCTTGAATTTGTTTTCATATTATTCATAAGGCTCACCAATGATTGAGCCGTACTACATAGCTGCTGGGCTGAATCCGATACCTGAGATATAATTGACTGCACCTTTTCTTCAAATTCATTTGCCAATTTGCTCATTGTTTGGCGCTTTTCTTCCTCTGCCTTTTTTTCGTTTTCCTCCTGTCTTTGCTCAAGAGCCATTTTTTCTAAGGCATTTTGCTTAAATATTTCCACTTTCTTGGCCATATAGCCTATTTCAGTACCATCATGTGTATACGGCACCTCAGTTTCCAGCTTATCCTGCGTAAGGTCGTCCATTACCTGCCCTAAACGCTTTATCGGCCTTGTAGCTATCTGATAAATAATAACTGTAACAATAGCATTGGCTACAATTGCAATGACTATCTGCAATATAAAGTCATTCCAAAATACACCACTGCCTTCTTCACCTAAAACCTCTTTAATATGGAAATAACTCTTAAGCCCAAAAGCGACCCCTACAAATGAAAGAAAAATAGCAACACACTGCAAACGAACCGAAAGACTCATATATAAACGCTTAAAGAGACCCATATTTCCTACCTAAAAAAAATCACAAAAACACTACGCAATAGTAAAAAACCAATAACTTACTAAATCACTACACTAATTGATTTATATCAAAAATTGAACTTAATAAAGAGAAAATAAACTTTAATTAAAAAAAATTAATAATTTTTAATTTGGCAGTTCCAAAAATCACTTAATTAAACAATACGTAATTAAAGTAATCAATAGTCTGTAACCAAAATTGCTATTGCATAATTTTGTAGATTCTGCCATTGTCATACTTTCAACCAATGGGTATATTTATTCAAAGGAGTTTCCAGTTATGGATGACATAAATATCGTTTTAGGAATAGTTATTGGCTGCGGTGCTTTGGCACTCATTTATGGCATATATATGGGTATGCGCATTGTTGCAGCTCCCGATGGAAATGAAAAAATGAAGAAGATAGCCGAGGCTATTCAAGAGGGGGCAAAAGCATATCTTAACAGGCAATATAGTGCCATAGCCTTAGTGGGCGGAGTAATAACGGTACTACTATTTCTTAAACTAGGCTTTTATGTATCCTTAGGATTTATAATTGGAGCAGTTCTTTCAGGAGCTGCAGGATATATTGGAATGCATATATCGGTCATGGCAAACGTCCGAACGGCTGAGGCATGCCGCAAAGGTTTAAAAGAAGGCTTGGATATCGCATTCAAATCAGGCTCTGTTACAGGCTTACTGGTAGTTGGCCTTAGTCTATGTGGAGTAACTGGTTATTATGCTTACCTAAAAGATGCAGCAATATCCCAGCGCACCGTTTTAGAAGCTTTAGTAGCCCTTAGCTTTGGTGCATCACTTATTTCAATATTTGCTCGCTTAGGAGGAGGTATCTTCACCAAAGGGGCTGATGTAGGAGCTGACTTAGTAGGCAAATTAGAAGCTGGCATACCCGAAGATGACCCAAGAAACCCAGCTACAATAGCTGACAATGTCGGCGACAATGTTGGTGACTGCGCCGGTATGGCCGCAGACCTTTTCGAAACATATGCAGTAACCATTGTAGCGACAATGCTTCTGGGCTCCATATTCTTTACAGGCCAGGCTCAAGAACTGATGATGGTATATCCGCTTATAATTGGAGGTGTATGTATAGTAACCTCAATATTAGGCATGTTCTTCGTCCGCCTTAATAAGAAAAGTAAGAATGTAATGGGCGCGCTATATAGAGGGTTGATAGCCACTATCGTCTTGTCCTTAGTAGGCATATATTTATTCACCAACCAATTTTTTGATGAAACCCTTTCATATAACATCGGCAACATTTCTTTCAACAGCACCAACTTATTCTTCTGCTCGGCATGCGGACTTATCGTAACAGGACTTATAGTTTGGGTAACTGAATATTATACGTCAACCGACTACCGTCCTGTTAGGAGCATTGCAAAATCATCTACTACAGGCCATGGCACTAATGTAATTCAAGGTCTCGCCATATCAATGGAAGCGACTGCTATTCCTATCATAATAATTTGCGGTGGAATAATATTATCCCATATGAATGCGGGCTTATATGGAATTGCAATAGCGGCAACAACAATGCTTGCAACTGCGGGAATAATTGTAGCACTGGACGCTTATGGCCCTGTAACTGATAACGCTGGTGGTATAGCAGAGATGGCAGACCTCCCTGAGAAAGTAAGGAAAACCACTGACACATTAGATGCTGTTGGCAACACTACAAAAGCCGTTACAAAAGGCTATGCTATTGGCTCTGCGGCTCTTGCTTCTCTTGTTCTGTTTGCAGCATATACTGAAGACTTGAAACACTATTTCCCGGATTTAAATGTAAGCTTCACCCTTAGCGACCCTTACGTAGTTGTAGGGTTATTTATTGGGGGTATGTTACCGTATCTATTTGGCGCTATTGGCATGATGGCTGTAGGGCGTGCCGCAGGTGAAGTTGTAATTGAGGTTCGCCGTCAATTCAAAACAATAAAAGGCCTTATGGAAGGAAAAGCAAAGCCTGAATATGGCCGCGCTGTTGATTTACTTACCAAAGCCGCCATAAAAGAGATGATAATCCCATCATTACTGCCTATTGTCGCTCCTATATTACTATATTATGTTATCAATGCTATTGCAGGACAAGAAGCTGCATTCTCAGCACTTGGAGCAATGCTTTTGGGAATTATAGTAACTGGAATTTTTGTTGCACTATCCATGACCGCAGGTGGTGGCGCTTGGGATAATGCCAAGAAATACATCGAAGACGGAAACCATGGCGGCAAAGGGTCTGAAGCTCATAAAGCTGCAATAACAGGTGATACGGTAGGTGATCCATACAAAGACACCGCAGGCCCTGCAATAAACCCAATGATTAAGATTGCAAACATCGTTGCTATTTTGTTATTAGCCATAATCTCACACTAAATTTGATAGCAATATCTTAATTTATTATTATAATAAAAGGATATCGAAACTAAAATCAGGATAAAAAATGAAGAAAATACTAACTATCATATTGCTTTTGATTCCATCTTTGGTTTTTGCAGGTAACAAACTTGAGGACAGTTTGTCTATCGGGCAAAAAGCTCCTGACTTTAAGCTTCCTACAGCCTACGGCAAATCAATCACATTGTCTGACGAAATAGAAAAAGGGCCTGTTGTACTAAGCTTCTATCGTGGTGGTTGGTGCCCTATATGCAACGACCAGCTTTATTCCTTTCAGGAAAATCTTGAAGAAATCAAAAAGCTGGGCGGACAACTTATAGCCATATCACCTGAAACACCAAGCCACGCTCAAAAAACTGCTATAAAAAACCATTTAAAGTTCGAGGTAGTTAGTGACAACGGTAATAAGATTGCTAAGGAATATGGCATTTTATGGGAAGTACCAAAAGAAGGTCAGGATGACTTTACATATTGGCTTGAAAACTCCACTGGCAAAACCTTGGAAGACTACAATGCGAATGAAACATTCGAGCTACCTGTTCCAGCAACATTTGTAATAGATACCGAAGGTGTTGTACATTACGCCTTTAAGGATAAAGACTACACCAAGCGCGCTGACCTTAACGATGTGCTGGATACCTTAAAAAAATTGAAAAAATAGCCTTATTACAGGCTATTTTTTAAGACTTCTTTTACGCAGATGCCACAAAGAAAGGGTTAGCAAAATCATCTTTTGCATAAACAAATCTTGAGCCATCTACATTTATAACCTTACCACCTGCGGCTTGAAGTACAGCGTGACCTGCACCTATATCCCATTCCATAGTTCTTCCGAACCTTGGATAAACATCAGCCTCACCTTCTGCAATAAGACATAACTTTACTGAGCTTGATGCAGAAACAATTTCCTGAACCTTTGGCAATTTATTGATGAACTCATCAGTCTCAGGTGTCCTATGTGACTTGCTAGCAACGACAACAACACCATCTTCAGGCTCTTCACGCACTCTTATCTCTATCGGCAGGCCATCTTTTTCTTGTTTATATGCATTTCCGTCCTCCGCAGTAAAATAGCCGGTTTTTCTTGCAGGAAGGAATATCGCTCCTCCTTCAGGCTTATCACCATTAATAAGAGCAATATTCACTGTGAACTCACCAGTTTTATTTATATAACTCTTCGTACCATCTAACGGATCTACCAACCAGAACAGGCCACTTTTTGCGGCTTTTTTATTATCCTCTTCCGGGTTTTCTTCAGAAACTATGGGAATATCAGGAGTTAACTTTGAAAGCTCTTCAACAATATATTTATTTGCGGCCAGATCCGCTGGGGTCACAGGTGACTGATCCTCTTTAATAAGAACTTCGATTTTCCCGTTATAATAATCCATTATTATATCACCTGCTTTCTTAGTGATGTAATATACCTCGGATGCAAATTTTTTGTATGTCATTATAAATTACCAGTAATTAGTTGCAGTTATTAGATACATAACTATACTAAACATGATATCCTTACAACTAATTACTAACAACTTATGCATTGGAGCGATGAAGCGATAATCCTTTCTACTGTCAAATACGGGGAATCTTCCGGCATAATTACAACTTTAACAAAAGAACATGGATTATATAAAGGGCTTGTAAGAGGTATTGCATCTAAAAAGAACTGCGGCATATATCAAATAGGAAATCACATTGATGCCTCATGGCGTGGCAGGCTATCAGAACATCTGGGCAATTTTACCGCTGAGTTAAAAACCCCTAACGCAGCCTTATTAATGCATTGCCCCATCCGCCTTTCGGCTCTTAACTGCATATGCACGATTCTAGAGACCACCCTTGCCGAACGAGAAACCGCTGGCAACATTTATTATCACCTCTCCTCATTTATTGAACACTTAAAAAATGATGAACATTGGCAGCTATATTATATTCTCCTCGAAGTAGAGCTACTGTCACATTTAGGCTTTCGTCTTGATCTTTCTTCATGCGCTGCAACGGGTGAGACTAGTGATTTGATATATATATCTCCTAAGTCTGGTCGAGCCGTTTCAGCCGCTGCAGGGGAGCCATATAAAAACAAACTTTTAATAATGCCTCCATTTCTAAAAGAAGGTCATGATCGGCAATATGACCCGTCCCATATTGTTAATGGGCTAGATATTGGATTATATTTCCTTGAAAAATATATTTACAAACCGCATAATAAGGTTATTCCTGTTGCTAGGATGAGATTTGCCGACCTACTTAAAGAACAAGCCTCTCCCAACTAATAGTGCTATTTACAAAGAAGACTAACAATGAACGATGATATAAAATATGCAGGTTTCTGGAGAAGGTGGGGGGCGTTAACCATTGATTCATCGATACTTTCGATAGTAAGTTTTATAATAAATTTGATATTTTCGATACTCCCTGAAGACTCATTGCTAGTAGTAATATTATTATTAGTTATTCTTATTACCTCCTATTGTGGTTATTTTATTTATTTCAATGGCTCCACAAGAATGGCTACACCCGGCAAAATAATCGCAGGAATTGTAGTAACCGACATCAAACTACAACGAATTAGCTATTTAAGGTCTGCCGGACGTTTTTTTGCAACTATACTATCATACCTTACACTGTTTATTGGATTCTTGATATGCGCTTTTACTAAACAGAAGCGCTGTCTTCATGATTACGTTGCAGGCACAGTTGTGGTTGACACAGGCAAGAGCAAGCCATACTTCGTATTACTTGTTGTTATTATCATTATAGCCTCAATAGCCTCATCTTTTCTTTTGCCTAGTTCCATGCTGCCTGGAGGAAGCAGAGATTTCGGAATAGAAACAAAAGACCGCAGAACAACTTTCAGCAACTACTTCGACCCTGACGACATTAAGAACCTAGGAAAAAAAGCTAAGATTGTAAGTAACAACGATGTTCCGGTTTTTGAAAAAATGTTTGAAACAAAAGTTGTCCCTGAATGTAAACTTTACATAAATCGCATAAGTCCGCTAGGTAATTACACGCCCGCACCTATATTGAATATAACCTCAATTACAGACTCAAGAGGTAGAAACATCCTTGATAAAAAGAAGCCAGTCAAACTAGAACCAATCAGTACTCACAACAAAAACGGCAAAAATAATTTTTATAGTGGATATATAGAAATTCCTATAGTCAGCAATAAGAAATGCTCACATATTTATCAAATAAAAGGAACTTCTCAAACCTCAGTTCTTCAAAAAGTATATGTTATAGAGTTAGATACGAGTAGTGATATTGACGTTCCATATTCTATAAGAGAAGACAAAAATCTAATCTTGAAAAAACCAGATATCTCATCAATGTTTGACGATTTACAACCGTTTGAGCTTATACACACCTTGAATCGTGATATGAACTTTATCGCATATAACAAGGACAATGTAGAATTAACTCAACATTTAGCCCTCTCAGAAAAACTTTCCAGAGGAATTCGTGGTCGTTTCGATAAATCCAAAAATGAATATATCAGTAAAGAATATGTTACTACCAAAGAAAGTTTTAATACTAAGATAGAGGATTCCGTCTCCAAATTAGTCATAGAAATACCTATAAAGATAAAGACAAAAAATATACCATTTTCTCTTGATATAAAGCCATCAAAGTCGCTGGTTCCCAATGCCGAAATAGAAAATTTCAACAACTATCTTGATTTGGCCATCAAAGGTAATCCAGAAGCTCAATATTTGGTAGGATATATCTATAGCCAAGGCAAGGTGGTAGAAAAAGATATAAGAAAGACCATATATTGGCTGCAAGAATCCTCAAATAACGGATTTGAAAAAGCCAAGACTGCTCTTGAACAACTACAAACTAAGTAAATATTCGCTTATATCTTGTAATTGTAGAAAGCTTGCATTATAATTCACGTGCTTAAAATCCGCTATATACCAAGTAAATTAAGGCTCATAGCATTTTATGCCCCCCCCTGAAGTAGTTTCAGGATGACGAAAGGAAAAAGATGTCACCCTGAATTTATTTCAGGGTCTAAAGAAAAAACTATAAATGTCATGCTGAACTCGTTTTGGCATCTCAAAATAACTAAAAACAAAAGAACCATGACCAAACAAGACGAAGGCAACATAATAGACGTAGATTTCTCAGATGCACTTGGTGAGCGTTATTTGGCTTATGCCCTATCCACCATAACATCACGTTCACTGCCCGATGTGCGTGACGGCCTAAAGCCTGTTCACCGTCGCCTGCTATATGCTATGATGCAGCTCAAACTTGACCCAAAATCAGGCTTTAAAAAATGTGCGAGGGTTGTCGGTGACGTAATCGGTAAATACCACCCACATGGCGACACTGCCGTTTATGATACTATGGTGCGTCTTGCCCAAAATTTTGCAGTGCGTTACCCAATGGTTGATGGCCAGGGGAATTTCGGTTCGGTTGATGGCGATAATGCCGCTGCCATGCGTTATACCGAAGCCCGCCTGACTGAAGTGGCTATTGCCCTTATGCAGGATTTGAACCTTGATACTGTAGATTTTAGACCCACTTATGACGGCTCTGAAGTTGAGCCTATTGTTATGCCCGCCGCCTTCCCAAATTTACTGGCTAATGGCTCAGAAGGCATAGCAGTTGGTATGGCAACTTCAATTCCGCCACATAATGTTGGCGAGCTGTGCGATGCTCTTGGCTACCTAATCAAACACCCACATGCAGGAATTGAAAAACTAGTTGAGTTCATCCCGGGGCCCGATTTTCCAACTGGCGGAACTTTGGTTGAACCACGTGAGAACATAATAAAAGCATATGAAACAGGCAAAGGCTCTTTCCGCCTGCGTGCAAAATGGGAAAAAGAAGAGCTAAGCCACGGCATGTATCAGATAGTAATTACTGAAATTCCATATCAGGTACAAAAATCAAAGCTGATTGAAAAAATAGCAGACCTTATGAAGCTAAAAAAATTATCGCTTCTGGGCAATATCCGTGATGAATCTGCCGAAGAGATAAGAGTTGTGATTGACCCTAAAAGCCGTCAGGTCACCGCTGAAACATTGATGGAATCTTTATATAAACTGACCGACCTTGAAGTTCGTGTCAGCCTTAATATGAATGTGATAAACAAGCTTGGCTCTCCGGGCGTTTTGTCTTTGCGTGAAGTTTTACAAGCCTTCCTTGAACACCGTATGGAAGTTCTTGTGCGTCGCAGCAAATATCGTCTGAGCAAAATCGATCACCGCCTAGAAGTGTTGGACGGCTTACTAATTGCTTATCTAAACCTAGATGAAGTCATCCGCATAATCCGTGAAGAGGATGACGCCAAACAGATAATGATGGCAAAATGGGATTTGACCGAAATTCAGGTTGAAGCAATTTTAAATATGCGCCTTCGCTCACTTCGTAAATTAGAAGAAATTGAAATCAGGCGTGAGCATGCTGAACTTTCTGAAGAAAAAGCAAAAATCCTTGAGCTTTTGGGCGATGAGTCCCTGCGTTGGAAATTCATATCTGATGAAATTAAAGACATAAAAAAGAAATTCGGTCAGTCCACTGAGTTGGGTGCAAGGCGTACTGATTTTTCTGAAGCTCCGGTTGGACAAGTTATATCAATTGAAGCATTTATTGAAAAAGAGCCTCTTACAATCCTATGCTCCAAAAAAGGCTGGATAAAAGCCTTGAAAGGTCATGTTGATGACGTTTCTAACGTAAAATATAAAGAAGGCGACTCCGAGCTGTTTGTGTTGAAAGGCTACACCACCGACAAGCTGGTTATCTTCTCATCTGACGGAAAATTCTTCACCATAGGCTGCAATAACCTATCGGGTGGCAAAACATTTGGCGAACCGCTAAACCTAATTGTCGACATCGAGCAAGACGCTAAAACACTGGATATGTTCATCTATAAAGATGAGCAAAAATTCTTACTTGCATCGGATAAAGGCAAGGGCTTTGTGGTTAAGTCCGAAGATGTGATTGCCCAAACCAAAAACGGAAAGCAGGTACTAAATCTGCCTACTGGCTCAAGCGCGCTTATCTGCACTCCGGCTGTGGGTGACCATGTGGTGACAATAGGTAAAAACCGCAAAATGCTTATCTTCCCTCTATCTGACCTGCCTGAAATGAAAAAAGGGCAAGGTGTTGCCTTACAAAAATACAAAATGGGCGGATTGTCAGACGCAAAAACATTCAAACTTGAAGAGGGCTTAAGCTGGACACTTGGCAACCGCACCCGCACTGAGGAGAACTTAATCCAATGGATCGGCAAACGTGCCTCCGCAGGCCGACTGCCACCTGTTGGCTTCCCGAGAACTAATAAGTTTAGTTAATTATTATATCATTACGAATAAAGGAAAACCCAATTTATCTTCCTAAAATCTATTTCTTCAAAGACCATACTGCACTAAAATTATGGCACACAGTGCTTTGACGCATCTTTGCACATGAAAATTATTTTACAATTTGCAACATTGGAAGACAGGACATAGTTAGCACTTCCTGGCCCACCTCCCCATCCTGCACTCATGCATCCAGGGGCAAACCCTACAGGTCCAAGACCAATAAATATTCCCCTTGTAGGATCACCATCATCAACTTTCACATCTAAAGAGAAAGCTTCCTTAGCCAATAAAAAACCAGGCTGAGGGTTTCCAAGTACATTATCACCCTCAAAGTTTAGCATATTATAATAATATCTACCGTAAATATTATTAGCTACACCAGCACTTATATAGTTACCAAAAGAATCTGTATAGCCTTCTGAAACAGCATAAGTTCCAGGAAGAATTTCGGCCAATCCTAAATGCCTAAAAACGTGCCGCCACTCAGTTCCATAATCTGTAAAACCATTGCCATTACCACTAACTTCTCCCCCTCCCCAATAGGAAGTGGCATTAGGGATATCTCCCGGTAAATAATTATATTCTAATTTAAAGGCATTCATGGCAGTTGATATTTTCTGATGATCCGTAATTATACTTCGTAGCTTTGACTGCCTGACCAAAGCCTGACCGCCCACAACACCAGCTACAATAAGACCTATAATCACAATAACTATAGATAGCTCAACAAGCGTGAAGCCCTTACTATTTTTTGATAAAAAACCATTTGCCAAAAGTCTCCCCCCTCCCTCAATGTATGTGCCTTTATCTATTATAGGTTATTATAAAAATAATATCAAATTTATCGAAATAAATTCAGCATTATACAAAATTACAAGAAGCCCCAAATACAATCTCAAGATAAAAATTCTTATGGATATCCCAACCATTTGATTCCTCGCAATTACGGTTTATTTTAATTGTCATAAGCTTCTTTTTTCTTTAGACCAATATATGCCTTAAAAAACATTAACAAAAGCAAGCCCATGCCAGAAGACGATAAAGAAAAGCCAAAAACGGTCATAAAAGAAAGTCAACTAGAAGAACCGCATGATTTTTCGTCATTCTCTCTTACGCGCGATGCAATCATGACGTTTTGCAAATTAAAAGTCCCTCAGTTAAAACGTGATGAAAGAATTGGTTTATATGATTCAATTCTAGTTGGCTGTAAGAATGAATTCGACTTCATATTCTTAATGATAATAGCAACGGCCATAGCATCAATTGGCCTAGCCCAGAACAGCACAGCAGTTATCATAGGAGCTATGCTTGTAGCCCCCTTGATGACACCCATCCTAGGCATGGGGCTTTCCCTTGTTCAAGGCAACAGAGACTTAATGATATATTCAAGTTTAAGCACCTCAGTTGGCTTTGCCATCGCTCTTTTAGTCAGTGCCGGGCTTGGCTACTTTGCTTTTGCTAATGACCTTACCAACGAAATGGTTAGCAGAGGAAATCCACGTGCCAGCGACCTGTTCGTCGGATTATTTTCAGGCATGGCCGCCGCATATTGTAAATCAAGACCGCATCTTTCAAGTGCAATACCGGGAGTAGCTATCGCTGCAGCACTAGTACCGCCGATATCCACGGTAGGCATGTGCCTAGCATTTCAGGAATATACCCTATCTGCCAATGCTGCAACGTTATTCTTCGTCAATGTCATAGCCATAGTTATCGGCGCATCACTTATGTTCTTTGCCGTAGGCATGCGAGGAAGAGCCGCCGAGGAAGGGCATGATTCATGGGTATATCTAATTTATTTTTCTAAAATAGCATTATTTGCCCTTATACTTGTTTACTTTATTTATTTCAGGCATAAATAAAAGTTAGTCTCTATAATTAAAAAAGTATTTTAACATGCCTCTAACCCGCCAACAAAAAAGAGCTCAAGCAGCTAAGCTTAAAAAATCACCCAAGAACGCCATATCGCAAGAGCAGATACAATCGGTATTAGCATCAGCTTTTGAAATGCACCAGCAAGGACAGCTCGATAAAGCATTACAGCTATATACGAAAATAGCGCAAGTAGCTCCAAATGATGCGGAGATAAAACACCTGATAGGCGTTATATATTATCAAAAAGGCGACTTTGCACAATCAGCAGAACTTATAAAACAAGCTGTAAAAATAGACCCTGACAACCCTGCATTTTATAATAACTTAGGCAACTCATTAACGGCACTGGAGAAATATAAAGACGCAATCTATTGCTATGAAGAAGCCATTGAACTCAAAGAAGGTAATTACCCCGAGGCCATAAACAACATAGGCGCTGTTTTGCATCAAACAGGTGACTGGGAAAGAGAGATTGAATATTATAAAACTGGTCTGGGCTTTAATGCAGAGAACTACACACTGATGAACGAACTGGTTAAATCAATGCGTGACGCATGTGATTGGGAAGGCCTAAAAGAATATACAGATAAATTAATTGAAATCACAAAACAATCACTGGCAAATGGTCAAAAATGCCCGATAACCCCATACCATAGCCTGACTTTGGATATTTCCCCTCAACTTAAAAAAGACATAGCCCAAAATTATGCCTCCACACGCTATGGCAATATCCAGCAAAAATTTAAGCATAATAATAAGCCAAACACACCCATACGCATCGGCTATTTAAGCGCTGACTATCGTGACCACCCTACCGCTCACTTGATAAACAATCTTTTCAAATTACATGACAGGGAAAAATTCGAGGTTTACGCATATTCATATGGCAAGAATGATAACAGCCCTTTTAGGAAGAATATTGAAAACAACGTCGATAAATTTGTTGAACTAATGGGGCGAGCCCCTGATAAGATAGCAAAACAAATAGCTAACGATAAAATTGACATATTAGTTGATGTTATGGGCTATATTCAAAATGCAATGCCTGCAATTCTTGCCATGCGTCCTGCATCTTTGCAAATAAGCTACCTTGCTTATCCTGGAACGATGGGTGCTCCTTTCATTGACTACTTAATTACTGACAATGTTGCTGTTCCATCCGACGACGAAAACAATTACAGCGAAAAACTTTTAAAACTTCCCAATACATATTTCATAACTGATAATACTCAAAAGATTGCTAAAGCACCAAGTCGTAAAGAATGCGGCCTGCCTGAAGATAAGTTTGTTTTTTGTAGCTTCAACAAAACTATAAAGATAGACCCTGATACATTCTCAGTATGGATGGATATTTTAAACGAAGTTGAGGATAGCGTTCTTTGGTTATATTCTGACAACGAGTTTGCCAAACATAATATTATCAAAGAAGCTTACAAAAAAGGAATTGAAAAAGAACGCATAATCTTTGCCAAGCGCAAAAACAAGAAAGAACATCTTGCCCGTCACGCTTGTGCTGACTTGTTCCTTGACTGCTTTACCGTAAACGCTCACACTACAGCCATTGACTCCTTATATGCAGGACTACCGCTTATAACTAAAGCAGGCAATGATATAATGTCACGTGCCTCTGCAAGCATCTTGAACGCTTGCGATATGAAGGAACTTATTACAAATTCCGATGAAGAGTTTAAGTCACTTGCTATAAAATACGCTAAGGATAAAAAGTCTCTCGATTCGGTTAGAAAAAAACTGGCTGAAAATATTAAAACTTGCGCTTTATTCGATAACGAAAAATATGTAAAAGACTTTGAGGAGAAGTTGTTGGAGATAGTTAAATAAACTTGTCATGCTGAATTTATTTTAAGCATCTATTCTTCGAAAAAAGAATCTGAAACAAGTTCAGATTGACAAAAAGTTATAAAAAAACACCATGATACAAAACACAAAAATAGTCGGCATATTAAACATAACACCGGACTCCTTTTCAGACGGCAATAAATATACCGATGAAGAGTCAATTCTCAATCACACCAAGCAATTAATTAAAGACGGTGCGGACATTATCGATGTCGGGGCTGAATCAACCCGCCCTAATGCAACAAAATTATCTGATGAAGAAGAGTGGCAAAGGCTCTCACCAATTTTAAAGAAAGTAATCAACACATGCCATGAACATGGTGCAAAGGTCAGTCTGGATACATACCACCCACCATCTGCTCAAAAAGCAATTGAACTTGGCATTGATTATATCAATGATGTAGACGGCTTTAAGAACCCTCAAATGATAGAAGCTATACAAGACGCAGATACCAAGCTGATAGTTATGCATAGCCTTACAGTCCCTGCCGACAAGTCCATAAACATCCCTACTGACTTAGATGTAATTGAAGAGATAAAAAGCTGGGCAAAATATAAAATAAGCCAGCTAGAGCAATCCGGCATAGATAAATCACGCCTGATATTTGACCCCGGCATTGGCTTTAACAAAACCGCCGGACAATCAAAAGAGATTATAAAGCGCGTAGAAGAACTAAAATCACTTGATGTGCCATTATATATCGGTCACTCCCGAAAATCATTCCTTGGCGACGTGGAGTGTCGAGACACAGCCACTACTCAGATATCAAAAGAGCTAATAGAAAAAGATATAGATTATATAAGAGTACATGACGTAAAAGGGCATTACAAATAAAGTCATTACAAGCACTGGCAAATCAACTCACACCTTACTATAAATAAAATAAGCTTAAGTCTTTTTACGGCTGGTTTTCTGGTCTAACTTCTTAATAAGAAAGTCAACACTCTTTCTTGATACTATCGAACCGAACTCAGAACGGTGCGTTGTTATAAGGCTGATACCTTCTGCAACAATATCAAATATCTTATATTCTTTTTTATCATTTTCCCTAACTTTATAGTCAACTCTATATATTTTGCCATCAGGGGAAACTATTTCAGTTTTAACTACATACTCATTTTTAAATTCTTCTTCAGAACCTAAGAATTTTAGTTTCTCATCAGTATATGTCTTGAACTCAGGCACGTAGCTTTGCAACAAATATTTATGATAAAGTTTCTTATATTTATTTTGTTTATCTTCATCTATATCGCGCCAATATTGGCCTAAAACGAATTTAGCTATCCAGCCTGTGTCAACAGACTTTTCAAAAAGCTCTATTAACTTCTTTTCTTTATCTTCAATAGAAAGTTCTGAGGATCTTGCAGTTTCAATTGTGGTGTCACCCAAATTCTCAACAAACTTTTGAGCCCCTTGTATATCCGCATAGGCCAACTTCGTTGAAAACACCATAATAGAAGTTATAAGAAGCGTAAAATTAAGGATTTTCTTAAGCATAATTATAATCAAATTTCATTTTAAGTCTTAATAATAGCACAATGGCACTATTTTTTATAGTTAATTCGCTTTAACGTTCAATAGAAATAAAATAGGCATAAAAATATGCATATATTAACTACATTAAAAGTAAAAGGAATTTTTTATAATAGTCTTTATATGATTAAAAAATTAATTTGCAAGAAATTTGTTACTTCTTAATAACCTTTTTATTACCGTTATTAATCTCATCCTTACGTTTTTGAGTGTATAAACTTCTAAACGTGGCATAAGGGTCAAGCGATGTATCCTCAACATCATCGATAATGCTAAGAAGTTCAACCCTTGTATCAAGCCCTTCTAGCAAGTTACGACCTGCAATACCATGTGCATCCACTACATAGTTATACGGATCCATAAATGAGTCACCTACACTACCGAACAGATCTCTCACATTTGAAGGACCTACAATTGGAAGCATTAGGTAAGGCCCATTACCAATTCCATATTTACCTAAAGTCTGGCCGAAATCTTCACTTCTATGCTCTAACCCACCATGTTTGGCAACATCGAACAGACCGCCCACACCTATAGTGGAGTTAATGGTAAAACGCCAGAATGTTGTGAAACTATGCTCTGCATCACCTTGTAATATTGAATTAGCAAAAGTTACAGGCTCAGTCAGGTTAGTAAGTAAATTGCTGATACCCTTGCGCCCGATCTCCGGCACAACCTTCTTATACGCCTTAGCAATTGGTTTTATAAGTATTTTATCTATGAAAGAATTGAAGCTATAAACAACCCTATTTACAGACTCCAAAGGGTCACACACCCTAGCATCATCACCTTTATATGCGTATGAAGATTGCGGTGTAACGCATATCAACAACGACAGAATAACAGTAAAAACAATAGCGGCATTTCTAAATAAATACATTATATATCTCCAAGCACATTAAACAAACGCAAGAACCATCGTACCAACCTATGGTTAAAAAAGTATTAACATTTAAACACTCGATGCGTGCATAAGTTATTTATACTCTCACGTTAACAATATTTAAGATGCCAACATATAGATTATACTGCAATCAATTAATAAAAATAAATCGCTATTGGGTCAGATTTTATAGCTTTATAAAAATTCCATGTGGCAATTATACCACTTCTTCAACTGCCATATTATCAATTAGCCTTACTCCACCAAGATAAACCGCCGCCAATAACCTTGCGGGCAATAAGTTTGTTCTTGAAAGACTTTCTGCATCCCTAATTTCAAGATAATCAACTTTGCTAAAGCCACATTTTAGCAATTCTTCTTGCCCCCATTGCAAAACTTCGGCAAAGTCATTTTCCGCCCGTAATTTAGCTATAACATCCTTCATAATCTTATTTAAGCTTACGGCAATTTTTCTTTCATCTTCGGATAAATATCTATTGCGGGATGACATGGCCAGTCCATCTTCCTCACGGATTATATTTCCCCCCAATATCTCAACAGGGATGTCAAAGTCAGATACAACTTTCCTTATAATATGCAATTGCTGAAAGTCCTTCTGCCCGAACACAGCCACATCGGGGGTAACTTGCATGAAAAGCTTGGTAACCACCAACGCCACACCATCGAAAAAATGCGGGCGAGTGACGCCCTCTAACTGCTGCCCTATTTCTCCTGTTGATATTTTTAAGCTAAAACCATCGGGATACATATCTTCTTTTGTAGGCAAATAAACAACATCAACACCCACTGCTTCCAATTTCTTCAAATCATCCTCAATAGTGCGTGGGTATTTATCAAAATCCTCCCCTTCACCAAATTGCGTAGGGTTTACAAAAATACTCACCACCACAATATCGGCATTTTGCTTTGCTAGTTCAACCAAAGACAAATGCCCATCATGCAACGCGCCCATAGTCGGCACAAAGCCTATCTTCTTGCCATCGGTACGATAACCGGCAATTACCTGCTTCAATTCTGATTTACTATTCGCACTAATCATAATTTAAATAACCAATCTTATTTTAAGCAGCTCGCCCCGCACCTGAGCTTTGTTGATTTCGCTCTTGAGCCCTATAGCTTAAATCTCTGGCAAGCTCTTTCATAACTCCTGCAATGGAAGGTGCTTGAGCATAAACATCCATTGGCTGGAACTCATAATCGTCTTTAAAAGACGCATTAAACCCTGTTATATGGATATCCTTTTCGTTTGCAAGCTTTCCAAGCCAAGTTTCTTCTTTTATCTTTTGTATTTCTTCGGTTAAATTATGAGCACAATTTATATAAATATCACATTCGCTTTTATAAGTTCCATTTTTATCATAATATTCAAATTCAAATCCACCCTCTTTTCTTTCATCTAAAGAATCCGCGTCAACCTTTCCTTCAACAGTTTTTAAGATTCCTTTCTCCTTTAATTTACCCACAGAAGAGTGCGACTCATGTGCTTCGGTAGATAGATTATTCAGATATTTTGCCATATATTTAGGTCCTTTAAACTCATCTTGCACATTCTCAGGCTGGCTTGGCATAATTTCTTTTAGCTTATTTCTCATTGCAGTTCTGGCCTCGCCTTGGGTATAGCCCATATCCATAGCAAATTCTTCATTTTTATAAATATCCCCCATCACATCTTCAGGGCTTTTATATTGTTCCTTAAAAGTTGGTTGAAAAGGCTCTTCCTTATCTGACGTATAAGCCCCTGGACGCAGCTTATTCATATTACCGATAACGGTTAAATTATATTTATCTTCAAACTCAGGGTTTGCAAGCCCCTCATTATAAAGCCAATATGCCACATCCAAACCTGCAGGGCCAAAGCCAGTAACATTAACATTTACCTTCTGGCCACCTTTTTCGTCATATTTTCTATTTATGTCATCTAGCAGATTATAGAAATTACCATCCCTGTACATGTTACCATAATAATCATCCGCTTGCTTCAAGCTCTCTTTCTCCGGTGCATCAGGTATGCCAGTTCCCACCAAAAGCTCTTTCGCATTTAACAAAAGCGCAGCTGACATAGGGTCATTTGCTCCTGATTTTACCAAAACAGAATAACCGTCCTTCACTTTCTCAACATCAGTTACCAACCCGTCAACAAATTGCAGGTCAACGCCCTTTTCTTTCGCTCGCTGAACCGACTCGTCCTTTTTCTCATCTAAATACATCCCAACTACAGCTCGTGGAAATCTCCTTGTCCAATCCGAGATTAACTCATCTCTTGATGCCTGCTCTAAAAACCCTCTGTTTCCTTCCAACCATTTTTCAGCTCTTTTGCCTCCCTTTTCTTCTACAAAATCGATAATTTCATCCCTGTTATTGTCCGTCCAGTCCAAAAAATCCTCACCATAATCAGCAAAACTCTGATGCTGCAACAGATCAACAGGGGAATGCTCATGGTGCCAAGGAGTGGTTTTGAATTTATTATCATCAACTAAAGTAAGCTTGCTTCCCTGAATATTATCTAACTTAGTAAATGCATTTAACATTACAATAGCCGACAAACCACCACCTGCTGCCAAAAGGTCAGCCCCTTTTGCCACCTGTTTTGAATCACTTAAATATCTTGATGCTTGCTTGGATGCAGATTGAAGAAGTTGCTTAGCTTTCATATATTATCCTAACCTGAATTATTTATATTTTAACCCAAGCTTAAAAATACATTAATACCATTAATTGGCAAATTAACTATTATTAATTTTTTATGTTTCAAACACCAAGTGATAATGAGCTATCTTCTTGGGCATTGATTATCCTATCCCTTTTTCCTCTGGTTAATTCAACCTTTTTGGCATGAGTTGAAGAACCGGTCGTAGCACCCAATTCATCATTTTCACTTTGCTCTTCAGGAGAGGGTGTTTTTTGATTATTCATTATGCTAGTTGCAACTAACCCCACAGACATCAAAGCAGCAGAACAGGCAATAATTCCATTAAATGTCCTCATATATGCACTGGGGGTCGAGGCTGTATATGACTCAGGGGCAAAGCCCGCCGCTCCAAACCTTGCAGCCGCAGCCGAATTAATTATACAATCGGTTTTATCATTCAAGGCTACTGACTTTACCCTGTCCAACATTCCTTTTTTAGATATTTCCCCTTTTGCTTCGATATTTTCAGCCCCATTTTCAATATCCACCTCCTCTTTATCCCCTCCCTTCTTCAAGTGATTCAAAGCCATGCCAGCCATAAGACCTGTTGCAATAACTGCTGCAAAAATAGATATTGAATCATTCAAGAACCGTTTATAACCATGCTCTCCATTTAGCGAAGGGTCAGACTCAGGAGCAATAGTTGATAATAAAAAGGTCTGTGAAATTGAGCTATAAAGCAGACCCATAACCTCATTGCTTCCGGCAACAGATGAAAATTTCTCAAGTCCCTTTGTAAGGCTGCTCTTTTTCTTTTCTTGCACTGCATCGCCCAATGGCAACTGAGCTTCCTCAGATACAGCACTATCCTGCTCTGTGCTATCTTTATTTTTTTTACCCAGCCTGTCCATTGCAACGCCTGAAGCCAGACCCAATGCTTTATTAGTTGCAAATGCAGCAATCGTACCATTAATTGCCCATGTATATGGATGCGTTGATTTTATAATATCAGAATCAGGAGCAATTGCCATTGAACCGAATTTTTGCGTAACAGCAGCTAATAAAATTGCATTAGGGATAGCACCTTCAGAAAAAGCTTTTTGTTTTTTAACTAACTTGACTAAGCTATTTTCATTATCATTTTCTTCTGTAATATCCCTAAGCAATAAATAACCCCGTTACCAATTAGCACTTCCATGTCTACTTACTTTGTCATGCTGAATTTATTTCAGCATCTTTTTCAACACAAAGCAGATTCCAAAACAAGTTGAGGATAACAATAACCAACTTATTTAAACCGCAACATCATCAATAAGCAGCTCAACACTATCAACCCCACGCCAGCTATTTAGCTTAACTCTTGCCGCAACAGCAATGGTTTTGCCTCGGCTATTTAGCAAGGCTTTACCAAGTGGAGTTTCTAAACTTCTAAAAGCCATACCCTTTATAGTCTTGCCCATATTACCCGAATGGTCAGTACCAAAAATACATTTTATGTGGTCAGCTCCCACAATATCAGCATGGATAACATAAACATCATTGAATATAAATCTCGGCTCAGGGTTTGAAGTTCCAAAAGGTTCAACCCTTTTTATCATATCGGTCAGCTCAATAGTTGCCGCATCAATACTTAAAAACCCATCGGCTTTTATTTGCTTTACCGCACATTCATCGATATTTTCTTCAAATCTTTTACACAAGAAATCATACATCGCATCAATCTTGCCTTCCTCAACAGTAAAGCCAGCGGCCATAGCATGTCCGCCACCTGCAACCAACAGCCCTTCCTGATTTGCAGAAACAATAGCAGAGCCAAAATCAATCCCCGTAACCGACCTTGCAGATGCTTTTCCCATTCCATCTTTAATAGATATAATAGCACTTGGACGATTAAATCTTTCAGTAACACGGCTTGCAACAATCCCCACAACTCCCGGGTGCCACCCTTCACCTTTGGCAAATAGCACTGGTCTGTCTACACCGGCTTTTTCAATTTGAGAAACTGCGCTTTCCAGCACCATACCTTCAATAGCGCGTCTTTCTTGGTTAAAATTATCTAGCTTCATGGATATGTCATAAGCCTCGTCCACATCTTCAGTGGATAGCAACCTTGCTCCCAAGTCAGATTGCCCAACTCGGCCACCTGCGTTGATGCGAGGTCCCATCATGAAGCCTAAATGATAAGTGCTTGGACTTTCATCAACCTTGGCAATATCCGCCAAAGCTGCCAAACCGGCATTATGCCTGCTGCGCATGATTTTTATACCCTGTGAAACAAATGCACGGTTCACTCCTTTTAAAGGCACAACATCACATACAGTCCCCAAAGCCACAATATCCAAAAGGTTTAAAAGGTCAGGCTCTTTTCTTTCATTGAACCAGCCACGCTGACGCAATGTTTTATTAACTGCCACGGCCAAAAGAAAACAAACACCAACCGCAGCCAGATGCTTTTGGTCAGAAGTTTCATCCAAGCGATTCGGGTTAACCACCGCCACAGCCTCAGGCAAAGTTTCAGCACTTAAATGGTGATCAATAACCACAACTTCCAAGCCCGCTTCTTTTGCCGCCGCCAAAGGCTCAAATGACATAGTCCCACAATCAACCGTAACACAAATATCAACCCCATGCTCTTTTAAATAAAGCAAAGCATCTGTGTTTGGGCCATAGCCTTCTTTCATACGGTCAGGTATATATATTATAGGCTCATTACCAATTTCTCTGAAATATCTTTTTAACAACGAAGATGAAGTTGCCCCGTCCACATCATAATCACCGAAAACAGCGATTTCTTCACCCTTTTCAACAGCATCGGCCAAACGGTTGGCCGCCTTATCCATATCCAAAAGATGAAACGGGTCAGGCATTGAGGTTTTTAAGGTAGGGCTCAAGAAAGCCTCAGCATGCTCTAAGCTAACCCCACGCACATATAACATTTTGGCTAATATTTCAGGTATCTCTAACTTTTGTGAAATAGCAAGAACTTGCCTTTCATCACCTTCTCTTAATTTCCAAACTGCTCCTTTTACCGAATTATACTCTTTAAGCTCCGTCGTCTCTACAATACCTTGCTGCTCTGTCATACCTTAAATTTTTCACTATTGATTTTTTATACATTAATAATTCTTACCATAAGTATTATGTATTAAGTCGTAAAGAAATTTAAATAGGTTTATGCACATTTAATTCCACACAAATAAAAACAATCGCACCAATTATATTTATAAACTACTGCATTATAAATACGTTTTGGCATAACAGCTCATCTTCTAAAACACAAAAATAGCCTCCCAAACAAAACTTAATATTTTAACAATCATTACATTGCCAAAACATATATTATTATGTTATTAAATCGAACATATTACTTGTAGTACTAAAATCATGTTGGAAAGAAATTATGGGAAAGAAAAAAAAAGCACAAAAATTATCACCTAAGCAAGAATTATTGCAGCAAGTTAAAGCTGAACGAAAAGAAAAAACCTTGCATCAGGAATTAGAACAAAACGGTCTAACATCGCAGATGTTTGCACGAGAGATTTTAATAATTGAAGATATTGCAACCAACCGAACTGTGTCAACAGCAAAACAACCTACAGACCTAACGCCCATGGTTGATTTAATTAAGAACTCATCTCAGAAAATCAGTGCAAATAAATTCAAGAGTGCTTTCAAAGATAAAATGGGCGGACTAGATTTCGGCGCTGCGGTAGCCTCAATGAAACATAAGCACCATATACCTCTTAATAACGATGATAAGCAGGCATTAGCTAATCACAGTACGATGTTACGTAACTCAAGCGCAAAATTAGGTTCATACAGAGAAAAGCTAGGTTCTGTAAGAGAAGTGCTAGAAGGGCAAAATGCCTTATTAGGACAAGACTCACCTGAGCTAATGCCTGAATTTCTTTCGCAATTATCACAATTAGATGCAAAGCTAGGTCAGACAAGTACCATGCAATCAAAAACAGCTCAACGTATATTTAA
>Ga0213866_10000634_pt1 | contig 27598 bp, 23 predicted proteins | sample PICome_11_FD_160079 | JGI IMG/M metagenome (GOLD analysis project Ga0213866, IMG submission 160079) | Coastal seawater microbial communities near Pivers Island, North Carolina, United States - PICO284 | ecosystem: Environmental > Aquatic > Marine > Coastal | place: USA: North Carolina... | reverse complement strand
TAGTGCCATTTTTGTTGGCGGTATTTATCGCCATGATCGTCTCTCCACTGCTGACTTGGTTAAAAAATCGAGGTCTGCCGGGGGCGTTGGCCATTCTGTTAGTAGTGCTGCTGATTTTATCCCTGGGTCTATTGTTGGCGGCGATAATAGGTTCATCTCTAGATAGTTTTAGACAGGATATGCCCGTTTATTCCGCCAAGTTATCGGCTATGAGTGAAGCGATCCAACAGTGGTTGAGTCTCAGAGGTATTCGAATCGATGCCAGTCAATGGCAGAGTAGCTTTGATCCCGGGTCGGTGATGGGTTTGGTGGGCAATACCCTCGCCTCTTTCGGTAGCGTAATGACCAATGCCGTGATGATTCTACTCACAGTGATCTTTATCCTCGCTGAGAATATGAACTTTGGCGACAAGCTAAAAATGGCGCGGGGCAGTGCCAGTTCCCAGCAGTGGCTGAGCAAGTTTTCAGAGAGTGTACACAGCTATCTGGCGATTAAAGCGGCTATTAGTGCGGTTACCGGAATCCTGATTTTTATCTGGCTGCAAATATTGGGCGTTGACTATGCGGTGCTGTGGGGCCTATTGGCTTTTTTGCTGAACTTTGTCCCCACCGTGGGCTCATTTATCGCCGCGGTGCCCGCAGTCTTGCTAGCTTTGGTGCAATTGGGACTAGGTCATGCGGGATTGACCCTAGCGGGGTTTGTGGTGGTCAATTTCCTGATGGGGAGTGCCATAGAACCGCGTTGGATGGGGCGAGGTTTGAACTTATCGCCCCTGGTAGTCTTTGTGTCTTTAGTGCTGTGGGGCTGGGTGCTGGGGCCAGTGGGTATGTTACTGTCAATCCCATTGACTATAATGATTAAGATTGCCTTAGAATCTCAGGATAGTACCCGTTGGATTAGCATTATGCTGGGAGATGTTGATAGAAAATCACACTAGGTGGAGGTTACATATGTATATCAATAGGCTGCTGACTTGCCTGATCATAATCGTACCAATGGCTGGCGTATCCTCAGACATCAAACATACAGCAGAACTGATCACGACTGCGGCAGATGGTGCCGAGGTTCGTATTCTTTCGCCGGAAAATAATCAGGTTGTCAGCTCACCACTGACCGTAGTGTTCGGCGCTAACAATGTGACCATTTCCCCGGCTGGTGACAACCAACCCAACAGTGGCCACCATCATCTGCTTATTGATATCGCTGAATTGCCAGATCTATCCGCGCCACTGCCGGCAACGGAACAAATAATCCACTTTGGCAAGGGCCAAACTGAGACAGTTTTGGAGCTGGCCCCCGGCACCCATACGCTGCAACTGTTACTGGGTAACTATCTGCATATTCCTCACTCGAAGCCAATTATGTCGGAAAAAATAACCATCACAGTCAAGTAATTTGTAGAGTAAATACCGATTATCATTTGGCAATTGGGCCATATCTAGATTATATTAATAGCCTCAACTTATTAACAATTTCATCGTTTTACTAAAGGGAATTAGTACTATGAAGTTTTTTAAGCGTCTGTCATTAAGCCTGCCTCTGGTTTTTGTCTCGACCCTCACTCTTAGCTATATGCCCGTAGCACAAGCGGAGCAGCCTCCAAGCGCGCTGAACTGCCACCAACTGAAAACACAACTCAATGCCCTGGCCGACAAAATGCAGCGCTCCTTTGTTGCTGATGGCGGCAGTGCCAATAACAGTGCGAATGTGGGTGAGGTTATTTGGGGCGGCTTGGTCGGCCAGCAGCTCAAGAAAAGTAATAGTTCGGGGAGTATTCGAGCCAAACAGCTCAAGCGGGCTTATTCACAGAAGTGTTCAACGTAGTTGGCATAGTAGTTAGAAACTCGACTGGGCTGACTAAAGGGTCGGCTATGGGAATAGCTAGTTGCCCAGCGCAAGTAGAATTTATGTGATTATAAGTAGTTGGTGCCCAGGGGCGGAATCGAACCACCGACACGAGGATTTTCAGTCCACTGCTCTACCAACTGAGCTACCTGGGCGCTGTGTGAAGGCCGCGTATTAAAGCGTTTGCACGGCGCTTCGTCAAGGGTTATTGCTCTGGTGGGACATATCCCTCAGCCTGATCAACTTGTTCGCCGTCAAAAAACTTTTCTCGCTGCTCTGCCAGATAATTTCGGGCGGTTAAATCCATCATATTGAGACGCATCTCGTTGATTAATGTTGTCTGATGGCTCATCCATTCCCCCCAGGCCTGTTTGGAAATACTGTTGTAGATCTCCTCGCCTTTAGGGCCTGGAAAGGGGGGTAAATCCAGTCCGGGCAATTCCTTATTATATTTTCGACATAGAACGGTGCGCGCCATACTGACCTCATAATTGCATAGTTAATAGCGCTTTGATTGGCGCTGGGGTTGCCAATGATAGTGGTTTTTGTGGGTTATACCAGACCTGATCATCACCTTCTCTAATTCTACTGCGAGTATTGTCAACATCAACCACAAGGGGTTGGTAGTCCAGGTGAAAATGACTAAAGCTGTGGCGTCGCTTTTCCAGAGGAGTTTTGTTGACCGGTTTGAAGTTCAGCTTGTTGCAGTACCCATTGAGTGCGGCTAATTGTTCAATCTGCGGAAGCACCCAGAGCCCTCCCCATAGACCTGCGGGGGGATTTTGTTGCAATAGAATTTCACCCTGTGGGTTTTTAAACAGTAAAAATATACGGTTCTTTACAGGTAGCACCTTTTTGGGCTTTTTGCCCGGATAGGACTGTGGGTTGCCCTGACTGAAGGCCTTACAGTGAGTTTTCAGAGGGCAGTTGCTGCAGTCGGGAGTTGTCCTTGTGCACAGGGTGGCACCCAGATCCATCATCGCCTGGGTGTAATTGGCAGTGCGCTGGTTTGGCGTGTAATGCTCTGCAATCTCCCACAGTTGTCGGTGAACAGCGCTGTTGCCCGGCCAACCCTCTATGGCAGCAAACCTGGCTAGCACCCGTTTCACATTGCCATCCAAAATTGCCGCCGGTTTGCCGAAAGCTATACTGCGGATGGCGCCCGCGGTGGAGCGCCCAATGCCCGGTAGTTTCATCAGCTGGTCAATATCATCGGGAAACTGTCCATGCATTTCCAAAGCTACTTGTTTGGCGGTTTTATGAAGATTGCGCGCTCGCGCGTAGTAGCCCAAACCACTCCAATGGTGAAGTACCTGATCCAAAGAGGCATCTGAAAGCTTTTCAACTGAGGCGAAGGATTCCATAAAACGCTGGAAGTAGGGTATAACGGTGGTGACCTGTGTCTGTTGCAGCATAATTTCCGATATCCAGACACGGTAGGGAGTGATGGGTTGCTGCCAGGGTAAGTCTGTGCGGCCGTGCTGTTTAAACCAGTCGAGTACCGCCTGCTGAAATGCTTGGGGTTTCATCAATTAACGCACGCTATTGTCGATTGGGGCTGAGTCTTTTATTGATAAGTTGTTTCAATGGATTGGTTTGGCTGCCTAGCCCCATTTGGTTTAAAACCCTGTCTTTAAAGAACAGTTTCAGCATATTTTCATCGGGTCTACAGTTGGGACTTTCACCAATCGTGCCATCACAGCGCAAGGTTATAGGACGGTTCTGCAAGTTTTTATTGATAGAGCAGCCATTACTACTGGTTGTAGACTTGTCTGCTAGCAATGTATTTTTAATGCTGTAACTCTGGCTGAGTAGGTTCAAGCTACCGTTGCCGGAAGCGGCGATATGGCCAGTGCCTGTCTGGTAATCGCTAATAATCAGCCGGCCCCGATTAAGTCGAAAATCACCTTTGAAATCCCATAACTGGGTACCCTGAGGCCACTGTTTATCTGAGGATTGGCCGCCACTAAACAGTGCCGCCGCAGTACACAGTGACTGCTCCAAATTAGTTTTGGTCAGCTGGGGAGATAGTATCTCTAATTGGCCAGTGCCGTTGAGCGACTCGATAATGGTCTCAGGGTAGTTGCCTGATCCCTGGATATCAATATCTAGGTTCAGGACCCCCAACAGATCTGAACTGTCGGAGGTGGAGGCCAGTGCCTCACCTAAATTGATACCGTCAATCGAAGTCTGCAAATTAAAGTTGGCCTCGGGATTGCGTAGATCCAATTCTGCCACCGCATTGATCTGGCCATCAAAAGCATCCGCATTAAACGAGCGCAGGCTAAAAACATTGCGATAGCCATACAAATCTGTGTAGATATTGCTAAGGGAAAAATCACTGACTACCAGTTCGCCCAAACTGAACTCCACTTGGCTTTTGCCATGCCACACCGCCAGAGGAATTGCCAAGGGTGCAAACAGTGCCACATTGTTGTTGCCGGCAGATGATTTAGAGAGGTAGTGATTAAGATTAAAGCTGTCGGCAGAGACCACTGTGGTCAAGCTGTAATTTGGTTGATCGACAAGCACATTGATATCTACGGATTGGTTATCAATCACCAACAGAGTTTGGACTTCGGAAGTCTGGGATAGCTCGAGATTGAAGCGACTATCGACACTAATACTGGTCAGCGCTTGGGGATTGGCCATCTCTGGTATCTGTAGATTGGGCACCAACTGTTTAAAGCTGTTTAATTGATCTACCAGGTTAAAGCTGTGGAGGCGCATATCACCTTGAATATGAGATAGATTCTCTGAGGTCTGCAGATCGCCAGACAGTCTTAGGGCATCCAGTTTCAAATCAAGCTGGGAGAGCGAGAGATCGGTCACCTGCTGGTTGGCAAAGACTATGCCCAGCTCGGTATTTAGTGAGAATTTTTTTCCTCCCAACATCTGCATCGAAAGGTTTACAGGAAACGGCGTACCATCGTAGCTGGCACCTCGGATATCTAGATTGATTTGAGTGATCTGTATGGGCAGTTGATCGGGCAGGGCAACAAATAGTCGACCATCCCTGATAGACAGGCTATTGATTGGGATCTGCTGATTATCAGCTGGTAACAGCGCCAGCAAATCAACACCCAGTGACAGCTGATCAATATGGCCGCCTAGGGATTGATCTTGCAGATTGTAATCAACCTGATTGACAGTGATGCCGATGGGTAGGAGCTGCCATTGCAAATCCCCGTTAATCGAGAGCTCTACACCAGATTGCTGAGCTACAGTTTCAATTTGAGGTTTGAACTGATTGGGGTCGACAGCGACGTTTATATAGATAGCACCCAGTGCCAGCAAAGTCAGAGTAGACAGTAGGCTAGTGGTAAACCATTTAAATAATTTCTGCACAATAAATACCTGTGATTGGAATCAGTCCCTGTAAACAATAATCTTACCCTAATCATAGTGCGCCTAAAACTAAAAACCGCAGCTGAAGTCAGCTGCGGTTTTTAGATAAAGTGCTAACTAGCTAAACACAAACTAGAAAGAGTAGCTAGCCTTTAATCCCAGGTTTCGGCCTGGAAGAGGCACCTCATTCTTCACAAAGGAGCTGTGATTTCTAGCCGCTTCGTCAAGCAGGTTTTTGCCAAACAGTGACAGGGTCAGATGACTTTGATTGCCCACTCTGATCACTTTCGATAAGTTAAGATTCAACATCTGAAAGCCATCGGTAGCTGATTCCCCAGTTGCAGTATCAGATTGTTTTCCAACATCCTGAAGTGACAGGGACGCCATAAGCCCATCTTCTCGGTAAGCAATTTTATACAGATTCCGCGCTGGTACTATGCGCGGGACGTTGCCACCATTGGCAAATTTTGCTGAAACCGAGTCTCTGGCAAATGATAGCGTGAGTGCACCACTGGCAAAGTCAAAGGTCTTGCCTATCTCAAGTTCATAACCATCGAACTCGGCATCCTGCTGCAGATAGTTAGCAATAATTAAATTGTCTTCCTTTTTTCCTTCGCTGTTATCGAGAAGATAAATATAGTTATCCACATCGTTTTGGAAGAAAGTCAAGGCAGCAAAAACGCCGTTATTTTCGTAGTTAAAGGTCAGATCTATATTATTGGAGGTTTCAGAATCCAAGTTGAAATTACCCACTTCAAACTTACGAGTTGCCAGATGAGGGCCATTCATTAATAGCTCGGCGGCTGTAGGCGCTCTTTCAAGTGTGGAAAAACCAAAATTCACCTCTACCAAATCACTGATTTCTCTGCTTAGGCTAAGAGCATAGCTAGTGTTGTTAATATCCCTGCTAAAATACTCTGTTTCATTATCATGATCAGGCTCTGTAGATGTAGCCTCAGCAGGGTCGTGATCATGCTCAGTGATAGAACCTTTGCGGTTTATTCGATCATGTCTAATGCCAAAGTCGAGATGTAGTAAATCGAACTCTTTGCTGACATAGTAACCGAGGGTTATTTCTTCACTTTGTGTAGGATTGATGAAAACCTCACCCTTGCCATCTTCCTCGCCAAATACAGAGACATCCTCTTCGGTAAAGTTAACCGCCACTTTTTGCGATAATAAATCATTGCTCAGATCAAAAATCGCACCATATTCAGTGGCCTTATTGGTAAAGGTTGTTGGGCCTTTTTCTTCCTCACCTGGGGCAGGTGTATGATCCTCTTCTTCAGCATGTTGCTCTGTTTGAGTAAAGTCAGAATCTCTAAAGTGATAGTCGATTGTGTTCAGCCAACCATTATTTACATTTAAAGAACCACGAAGGTTTAGAACTTCAGACTTGGTATCGGCAAAGATTCTTTCCTCTTCGGGCTCGGACTCGGGTTCGGATTGACCACCCTCAGGCGTAGCATGCTCATGCTCTCCATGGAAGGGTATGCCATAGAGGCTTTCATTATCTGTGAAAGAAAAGCCAACGTAACCCCACTCACCAGTCTTTGAAAGACCCAGTCTAGTATAGGTAAATCCAACGTCGGAGTTGCTGAGAAAATCGGATTCATCTTCATCTTCATCTTCATCTTCATCTTCATGAATAACTGCACCATGAGGAACTTCATAGTTATCAAACTGAGAGTCTTTGTGAGCAAGGCTAAGATTTAAGCCGCCCAGATTATTCTGATAAGAGAGATCATAGCCATCGCCATCATTGACTGTTTGAGCTTCTAAACCCAGCTTAAACTCAAGTTTTTCAAAGTCTTTACTAGCAATAGTGCTATCTACTACATTGACTATTCCGCCAATAGTGCCATTGGAGTAAAGCAGCGAGGAAGGCCCCCTGACCACCTCGATTTGCTCGATATTGTTCATATCGACATCATTGATATGATCTGGCCCCAGACCTGAGGCGTCTCTTGTTACTATGCCGTTGTTCAAGACTTTAACTCTGCTGCCCGACATGCCTCTAATAATGGGTTGCCCCACGCCTGCACCGTAGTCACTTGTTGATAGACCCACCAAATCACCCAAGGTAGCACCCAAACTCTGGGTTGCATCACTGGCAATAGAATCGCCATTAATGATGTGTAGTGGGTTAGCGATAGCCTCAGCAGAGGCGTCAATAAGTGATGAAGAAACAATAATTTCTTCAATTTCCTCAGACAGAGCTGAGGTGGATAAGGATACAAGACAAGTTGCAGTGAGCAACCTGTAGTTACTTAACTTTTTCATCGGTTTCATCGAATGTTCCTCTAAAAATTTAGGGTGCGCCAGACAACTGACGCTATTGCGCCCCAGATGGGGAGATAAATTTATTTAGAGGCTGAGAGGTGGCGCCCGGGCGAGGAATGATGCCCTTGGCCCATGGATAAGTGTCTGTGGACGACTGGCAAGCTGATTAGATTGGTTAAATAGGGCAAAACTAAACTCGGGAACAGCTGCTACTATGGCGCTGTTTTGTTGCACCACCGAGTAAGCACACTGATCCTCTTCGTGCCCATCATGACTATGGGCTGCTGATAACCCAGCACCCAGTATCAGGGCGAGGCTGAGTAAAAGGGAAATGGTTAGCTTGGAAAACCACATCAAAAGGTTTACCCCAATTATTTGGCGAGCAATTCTAGATGAAAGTAAACTGTAGAAGCAACTAAATATGCGGGTATAATGTGAGCTTCTGTTTTTTAGACGTCGGAGAAACTCATGACTGAGCGCACTGCTACTGTGACGCGCAACACCCTGGAATCGCAGATTACGGTCACCGTAAACTTGGATGGCACCGGCGTGGCAAAACTGGATACCCCAGTTCCATTCCTCAATCATATGCTCGATCAGATCGCCCGCCATGGGTTGGTGGATTTAACTATCAAAGCGGCGGGTGACACGGAGATTGACGATCATCACACAGTGGAAGATATAGGAATTACGCTGGGTATGGCAATTGCCAAAGCGCTGGGAGATAAGACCGGACTGACCCGCTATGGCAGTGCCTATGTGCCATTGGATGAAGCGCTCTCTCGAGTGGTGCTGGACTTTTCCGGTCGCCCAGGCCTGATTATGCACGCCGATTTTGTGCGCAGTCATGTGGGTGGTTTTGATGTGGATTTATCCCGAGAGTTCTTTCAGGGGTTTGTTAATCACGCGCTGGTAACACTGCATATCGACAATCTGCGCGGTGCCAATGCCCATCATCAGGTCGAGACCATCTTTAAGGCCTTTGGTCGCGCCCTGCGCATGGCGCTGAGCTTGGACCCCCGGATGAGCGGTGTGATGCCCTCTACCAAAGGGACATTGTAAGCACTGTTCGTTAACCTATCTGTTTAGAAGAATCCAAATGAGTGATTTTCGCAGTCATATCGCTGTTATTGACTATGGCATGGGCAATCTCCACTCGGTGGCCAAAGCACTGCAAGCCGTGTCCACCAATGCCCTGGTCAGAGTGACTTCCGATGCCACTGAAGTGGAGGAAGCCGATCGTGTGGTTTTCCCCGGCGTTGGGGCGATTGGCGGCTGTATGCAGGAAATTAATAAGCTCAACCTGGGGTCAGTGGTGGCCAAGGCAATTAAAAATAAACCGGTGCTGGCTATCTGTGTGGGTATGCAGGCACTGATGACTCACAGTGAAGAAAATGGCGGCATCGATTGTCTCGATTTGCTGCCCGGTCAGGTTAAATTTTTCGGTGAAAATTTAACCGACAGCGGCAGTGCCAAACTCAAAGTGCCGCATATGGGTTGGAATAATGTGCACCACCTAGATGATCATCCACTGTGGCAGGGTATTCAACAGGACAGTCGGTTTTACTTTGTCCACAGCTACTATGTGGATGAGAGCAATAATCCCAATGTAGCGGCTACTTGCGATTACGGTATCCAGTTCGCCGCTGCCCTGAGTTGCGACAATTTGTTCGCAGTGCAATTTCATCCAGAGAAAAGTGCCGATGCTGGGCTGCAATTATTGCGCAATTTCTGCCACTGGGATGGCCAAGCCTAGATGCCCTCTCCAGAAGATACAGAGTCACTCAAGACTCGACTGAATGCCGAGACCGCTAAAATAGCTTGGCATGAACTGCAGAAGCACTATGCGGCTGGCAATGTGCTGGCGGTACAGCGGGGTGCCGATTTAATTAAAGTGGCTATCGCTATGCATATAGACGATAAGGCACAGATCGAAACTTGGCTGGCCGATGGAATTATTGCTGAGGTCAGTGACACTCAGGCTCAGATTTGGTATTCCAGTGACAGTATCCTGTGGGCCCTAGTGCTGCCGCCCTTTGTCTTGGTGCAACCAGTGGCCGAACAATAAGCTGGATTATTGTGCTGCCGCATAGATCCAACATCTCTGACCTGAAGCCAATACCGCAGATATTCGCTGGTAGTCATCCACCTCGTAATCATCGGCCTGCAGTAATTCCTGAGTAGATAGCTCAAACACTGTACCGGTCACTTGATCCTGGGGGTTGCCCGTATATTCGAGAATCGGATGAAAGGCTTTGCCGCTCTCTTTCAGTACGCGCTGATCAGTAATTTCAATTTCGCCAACTCGGTAGTTGGGTAATCTATCGGGCTTACCTGTAAGCTTTCGACCGAAGTTAGCAATTTGGACTCTGGCTTGTTGCAAAGTGCCGTAGGAGAAGAGTAATTCCATCGCGGTGTTACCTGTTTTTAAGCACTAGCGAGAATAAGACAATCTTTGCTGGGAGTGCAAATCAATCTAACTGATCACTGACTCCCAGCGCAAATCACTGATCAGCTGCTCATTGAGATCATTGCAGATGCCATCTATACCCGGAAACAATAGCGCATGGCTGATACCAACATTGTTTAACTCCTGACGGATAAAGCGCTTGAACTCCCGTTTGACGCGAATGCGGGTGATGCGCCGATGCTCAAGGGGTTGGTTGGGCACACTGGCATAAACAAAACAGCCCTGCTGGCCAATAATGCGCTCGTTGATATGGGGTGGGTGATAGGCGAAGCTGTGGGTTCGATTAAACAGGTTGTCGTCGCTGACGTTTTCGTAGGATCTGCCGTACTGGGCAATAATAAACTCACCGTCTTCTAGCAACGAGGGGTCAGAAGCGAAAAACAGCGCGATAAGAGGATTGGTGGTAAAATCCAAAAGCCTAGTGGATAGACCGTGATGCTGCATCAAGCACAGCCACTCGATATCGGTCTTTGGACTGTATTTGAGGTGCGGGATGGCGCGGTTTTTAAATTCCACCAGTGCGCGCAGCTCCCACTCCAAAACATCATCCCAGCGGCCATCATAATAGCGGCCTACAGAGGGCGTGAGTGCCCACCGATAGTCCGAATGTCCACGGTAGATAAAGTTGTCGCCCAAATTGATCTGTTGCAAAAACTGGGAGATGTATTCCATCACATACCCTTGAGTCGATCACTTGTCCCACGGCAAACAGACTGACTACACTGTGTAAGCTTAGAACAGAATTTTCGCTCCTGCGGGGATTTGTTGATAATCGGGCAGTTATTCCGTATCTCGATGCTGCATAACCTGCTGTTTACAGTACTGTCTGGGTGTCAACCCAGTCCACTGTTTAAAGGCGCGGGTGAGGGAGCGGGGTTCACTAAAACCCACCAGCTCAGAGACCTGTTCCACCGAGTATTTTTCTTGAACCAACTTCTGCACCGCCAAGCTGCGGCGCAAATTATCCTTGACCTGTTGATAGCTGGTGGCACTGTTTTTTAATCGGCGGTGCAGGGTCTGTCCACTGATACCGAGCTCTTCAGCTAGCTCATGGATCGAAGGGAATACTAGGCGTTGGGAGTGCCGCTGAACGATAAGGCGTTCGATTTGAACCTCCAGTGAGCTCTCGGAGCCGGGGATAGTCATAATATCTGCCGGTGCATTTTGCAAAAAAATGCCGAGTTCCTGAGGTTGGCGCACCAGTGGTTTAGTTAAATAGTTAATATCGAAGATAAGTTGATTGTGACTACAGTTAAACTGCAGTTTTGACGGGAACATAATTTGTAACTCATCGCGGTGTTCGGGCTCGGAAAAGGTAAAGTGAGTCTGTTGTAGCGGGATTGGTTCGCCAATATACCAACTGGGAAAGCGATGCCAGATGACCAACCAGAACTCGGTCATAAAGTGCACCGGATCCAGCTGTGGCTCGGACATTTGAAAGCCGAGAATGGCCTGTTCACCGGATCTTTGCAGATACATCGGAATGTCAGTGCTGACCAAGTTGTAGAAGTTGACAGCCTTATCAAGCAGTTCGCCGAGATTGCCACAGTGGCTCACAAGCTCGGCCATCGCGGCGAAAATACCCACACGGCAATTGCTCTGGGTAAAGCCCATAAATTCATCATCCAGGGTTTCCTGCACTGTTTTAAACAGCCGCGCTACTTGGTCGGTGTGGACTCGCTGGTTTAGTTTATCCAACACCGCTGGATTAATGCCGGCGCGCTTTAGGGCCTGGCGCTGTGAAATACCCCGAACCCGCAGGCCGTGCATACAGGAGATGACATGATGCATACAGATAGTAGCCATTAAATGCTCCACGCAATGGAATTGTTAGGGTGCAAGGTTTCAGGTTTTGACTATTTAGCTTTAAATTGTGAGTTTATTTGCAAATATTAGCGTAATATCCCAGTTCTAACCAATAGAAATGGCAATAAATGTGACTTTAGCTGCTAAAAATAGACCTACCCAAAACTGGCTAAGTGCTGCATAGTGCCATCCCTCTAGTAAAAGTTGGAGATCATGGTGACAGACAAGGATCAACCAAGCCTTAAAGACTGGCAGCAATTGGCTACCGAGGAATCTCGGGGCACCGCTCCAGAGGATTTAGTATGGCAGACCCCAGAGGGTATTGAGGTTAAACCGCTTTACACCCGAGCGGACACAGCCGATCTAAAATACCCTGACGGCCTACCCGGGTTTGCGCCCTATAAGCGCGGTCCCAAAGCGACCATGTATGCAGGGCGTCCCTGGACAGTGCGCCAGTATGCCGGCTTTTCAACCGCTGAGGCATCCAATGCGTTTTACCGCAAAAATTTGGCTGCTGGCCAGCAGGGTCTATCGGTAGCTTTTGACCTCCCCACCCACCGCGGCTATGACTCAGATCATCCCCGGGTGGAAGGTGATGTGGGCAAGGCCGGGGTAGCGATTGATTCTGTAGAGGATATGAAAATACTGTTTGATGGTATTCCTCTGGATAAGGTTTCGGTGTCCATGACGATGAATGGCGCGGTGTTACCGGTTATGGCCAGCTATATAGTTGCCGCCGAGGAACAGGGAGTGACCCCAGAGCAACTGGCGGGCACACTGCAAAATGATATCCTCAAAGAATTTATGGTGCGCAACACCTATATTTACCCACCCCAACCCTCGATGCGCATTGTGGCCGATATCATCGCCTACACCGCCAAGCATATGCCCAAGTTTAATTCCATCTCCATCAGTGGGTACCATATGCAGGAGGCCGGTGCCACCAATGTTCAGGAGCTGGCCTTCACCATCGCCGATGGCATTGAATATGTGCGCACTGCCATTGACAGCGGCCTGCCGGTGGATAGTTTCGCGCCGCGCCTGTCATTCTTTTTTGCCATTGGCATGAATTTCTTTATGGAAATTGCCAAGCTGCGGGCTGCCAGAATTCTGTGGGCCACCTTGATGGAAGAAAAGTTTTCTCCCAAGGATCAGCGCTCACTGATGCTGCGCACCCACTGTCAGACTTCGGGCGTCAGCTTGACCAGCCGCGACCCCTACAACAATATTATGCGCACCACCATTGAGGCGATGTCAGCAGTGTTGGGTGGTACTCAATCACTTCATACCAATTCATTTGATGAGGCACTGGCTCTGCCCACAGAGTTCTCAGCGCGAATTGCCCGCAATACCCAGTTGGTGATTCAAGAGGAAACCGGTATTTCCAACGTGATAGATCCTCTGGCGGGCTCCTATTATGTAGAGTCTCTCACCGACCAGTTAGTGGCTGCTGCTCGCGAGTTAATCGACGAAGTAGAGGCCATGGGTGGCATGACCGCGGCGGTGGAATCTGGTATGCCTAAATTGCGCATTGAAGAGGCCGCCGCACTGCGCCAGGCGGGGATCGATCGCGGTGAAGAAGTGATTGTCGGGGTCAACAAGTATCAATTGGACGTTGAACCCGATGTCGATGTGCTCAATATAGACAACACGGCGGTTCGCGAAGCGCAGATAGAGCGCCTGAAGAAAGTTCGCGCCGAGCGCGATTCAGCCGCCTGTGAACGAGCACTGCAGGCTCTAAAGGAAGGCGCCAACACTGATGCTAACCTGTTGGAGTTAGCGGTAGATGCCGCCAGAGCCAGAGCCACTGTGGGGGAGATTTCCGATGCCCTTGAGAGCCAGTGGGGTCGGCACAGAGCACAGCAGCGATCAATCGGCGGCGTCTATGGCTCCGCCTATCAAGGGGATCAAGGGTTTATGCAAATTAAACAAAGAGTAGAGCAGTTCGCCGAAAACCACGGCCGTCGGCCGCGTATGTTGGTGGTAAAAATGGGTCAAGATGGCCATGACCGCGGCGCCAAGGTAATCGCCACAGCCTTCGCTGATCTGGGTTTTGATGTAGATCTTGGGCCGATGTTCCAAACCCCACAAGAAGTGGCGCAGCAGGCGATAGAAAACGATGTGCATATTGTCGGTGTGTCGTCCCAGGCGGCTGGCCACAAAACCCTAGTGCCCCAGCTGATGGCTAATTTAAAAGCACAGGGTGCCGAGGATATTGTAGTGATCTGTGGCGGTGTGATTCCGCCCCAGGACTACCAGCAACTGATTGATCAGGGGGTAGCTGCGATTTTTGGGCCGGGTACCAATATACCTGAGGCAGCGCAGCAAGTACTCGAGCTGATTGAGTAGGGAGAAACTCATGCAGGAAATTCTAGATCAACTGGCGCAGAAACGCGCCGCCGCCAAGTTGGGCGGTGGGCAAAAACGTATCGATGCCCAGCATGCCAAGGGCAAATTAACTGCCCGCGAGCGTATAGAGTTGCTCCTCGATGAGGGCAGTTTTGAAGAGTGGGATATGTTTGTGGAACATCGCTGTGGTGACTTTGGCATGGATCAACAGCATATTCCCGGTGATGGTGTGGTAACCGGCTACGGCACAATCAATGGTCGCCTGGTGTTTGTATACAGTCAGGACTTTACCGTGTTTGGCGGTGCCCTCTCCGAGGCCCATGCGGAGAAGATTTGCAAGTTGATGGATCAGGCGATGAAGGTTGGAGCACCGATAATTGGTCTCAACGACTCTGGGGGTGCGCGTATTCAGGAGGGAGTGGCATCACTGGGGGGCTACGCGGAAATTTTTCAGCGCAATGTAATGGCCTCGGGTGTGGTGCCGCAGATTAGTATGATTATGGGCCCCTGTGCAGGGGGTGCGGTGTACTCACCGGCGATTACAGACTTTATCTTTATGGTAGAGGATAGCGCCTATATGTTTGTCACTGGTCCTGATGTAGTCAAGACAGTGACCCATGAACAGGTCACAGCGGAGCAGCTGGGTGGCGCAGTAACCCATTCCAGCGTATCTGGAGTAGCTGATCTAGCGTTTAAAAATGATCTCGAGGCGCTACTCAAATTGCGCCACTTTATGAGCTTTCTGCCGGCTAACAACCGCGAAAAAGCGCCCGTTCTCCCTACTGAGGATCCGATAGATCGCGCTGAAATGTCGCTGGATACGCTGATTCCCGATGATTCCAGCAAGCCCTATGACATGATCGAATTGATACTCAAAGTGGCGGATGAGGGTGAATTTTTTCAATTGCAGACCAACTTTGGCAAAAATATTGTCACCGGATTTATTCGCATTGAGGGATCTACGGTTGGGGTAGTGGCCAATCAGCCATTGGTTATGGCCGGTTGTCTGGATATAGATGCCTCGAAAAAAGCGGCGCGGTTTATCCGCTTCTGTGATGCCTTCAATATTCCAGTGCTGACCTTTATCGATGTGCCCGGATTTATGCCCGGCACCAGTCAGGAGCACGGCGGGATTATCAAGCAGGGCGCCAAACTGCTCTACGCCTACGCTGAGTGCACCGTGCCCAAGGTGACAGTCATTACCCGAAAGGCCTATGGTGGCGCCTACGATGTAATGGCCTCCAAGCATTTGCGCGGCGATGTCAATCTGGCTTGGCCCAGTGCGGAAATAGCGGTGATGGGGCCCAAGGGTGCAGTGGAGATTATCTTTCGCAAAGACATTGGCGACGAGCAGAAAATTGCGGCGCGCACTGAAGAATATCGCGACAAGTTTGCCAACCCCTTTATTGCCGCCAAACGCGGTTATATCGACGATATTATTATGCCCCACAGCACTCGCAAGCGAATTGCCCAATCCCTAAAAATGTTGCGCAACAAGCAGGTTGAAAATCCCTGGCGTAAGCATGGCAACATCCCGCTTTGAACAAAGGTTGAGGAACAGGAATGATGTTTAAAAAAATTCTGGTGGCTAACCGCGGTGAAATTGCCTGTCGAGTGTTTTCAACCGCCCAAAAAATGGGTATCGCCACCGTGGCGGTATACTCTGAAGCGGATCGCAATGCGCTGCATGTGCAGATGGCCGATGAAGCGGTTTTGATCGGCCCAGCGGCCTCTGCTGAAAGCTATCTGGTCATAGATAAAATTATTCAGGCCTGTGTTGAAACGGGTGCCGATGCAGTTCATCCGGGCTATGGTTTTCTCTCCGAGAACAGTCAGTTCCGCGATGCACTGGATGCTGCCGGCATTGCTTTTATCGGTCCTGAAAAGCTCGCCATCGAGTCGATGGGAGATAAAATCACCTCCAAGCGCATCGCTGAGAAAGCTGGCGTCAATACCATTCCCGGTTATACCGATGTGGTGCGCGATGCCGATCATGCGGTGGAGATCAGTGCCGAGATTGGCTATCCAGTGATGCTCAAGGCCTCCGCTGGTGGCGGCGGTAAAGGCATGCGTATCGCCCGCAATGAGGAGGAGTGTCGCGATGGTTTCCAGCGCGCCACCAATGAGGCCGGAGCCAGTTTTGGCGACACACGCATCTTTATCGAAAAATTTATTGAGCAACCGCGACATATTGAAATTCAAATCATGGCCGATGGCCATGGCAATGTGGTCTATTTGGGCGAACGCGAGTGCTCTATTCAGCGTCGCCACCAAAAAGTCATCGAAGAGGCGCCGTCTCCATTCCTAGATGAGGCTACTCGCCAACAGATGGGGCAGCAGAGCTGTGCCCTGGCTAAAGCAGTGGCCTATCAATCAGCCGGAACTGTAGAGTTTATCGCCGATGCAGATATGAACTTCTACTTCCTAGAGATGAATACGCGGCTGCAAGTGGAGCACCCAGTCACCGAGCTGGTCACCGGTGTGGATTTGGTGGAGATGATGATCCGCGTCGCCGCTGGCGAGACCCTACCCCTGTCGCAAGATCAGGTAAAGCTCGACGGTTGGGCTGTGGAGACCCGGGTCTATGCCGAGGACCCGCTGCGCAACTTTATGCCATCAATTGGCCGGCTGACAGGATATCTCGAACCCACTGGAGAGGGTGTTAGAGTTGACAGTGGCGTCTACGAGGGCGGTGAGGTGTCAATGCACTACGATCCGATGATTGCCAAGCTGATTACCTATGGACAAGACCGGCAGCAGGCGGTAGATCGGATGGTAACCGCTCTGGATGGCTACTATATCCGAGGCGTCAATCACAATATAAGCTTCCTCAACGCGCTGATGGTGCATCCAAGATTCGTTGCCGGCAATCTGACCACCAACTTTATTGCTGAAGAATTTCCCGATGGATTCCAAGCCAGTGCGGCTATTCAAGGTGATGCGGTAATACCGGTGCTCGCCGTTGCAGCGGTGCATCAACAGCAGCATCGGCGCCTATCGGCGCTATCCCCCCAGTCTTCGGATCAACTGCCACAACAGACTGATCAGCAGCCTGACAATTGGGTGGCTATCATTAATTCTGAACACTATGCGTACCAGATTTCTGAGGGCGACCAAGGTTGGTCTGTGCGCCTAGCAGATAAGCACTACCAGATTGCCGGTCAGTGGCAGGCCGGTGAGCCGTTGTTCCGCGCTACAGTCACTGATGCCAGCGGTGCGCAGCAACCGCTATCTGTGCAAATGGAGCGCCAGCAGATCGGCTACAAAATGTACTACCGCGGGCAGGAAATTGATGCCTTGGTAGTGACCCCTCGGGGCGCCGAGCTGCAGCGTTTGATGCCGGAAAAAACCCCGCCGGATATGTCCAAATACCTGCTGTCGCCGATGCCCGGGTTGCTAGTGAGGTTGGCGGTCGCTGAAGGTGATCAGGTCAAGGCCGGTGAAGAGCTGGCAGTGGTTGAAGCCATGAAAATGGAGAACAGTCTCAGAGCAGTTCATGACGGCACTGTGGCCAAAATCTCCGCGGATCAGGGTGAAAGTTTGGTGGTGGATCAGGTTATACTGGAATTCGAATAAAGTCCTGTGCACGATTAGAGACTAAATAACCGCTAAAAAGCGCGTACCCTAAACCGCATTGAGAATTGCTAGAACAACATGACCAGCCATTTAGCAGAACAAATTATTGCCGGTGATCGCCGGGCACTGGCCAGAGGCATCACTCTGGTGGAGTCGACCCGCGCTGATCACAGACAGCAGGCCACAGAATTGTTGCAGCAAATTATGCCCGCCACCGGTAAGGCCATCCGTTTGGGAATTTCCGGCGCCCCCGGTGTGGGTAAATCGACCTTTATCGAAGCTCTGGGCAATGCGCTCACCCAGCGCCAGCAGCGGGTGGCGGTGTTGGCGGTAGACCCCACATCCGCAGTTAGTGGTGGATCGATTCTCGGCGATAAAACCCGCATGGAGACACTGGCAGTCAACCCTGACGCCTTTGTTCGCCCAACCCCCGCGGGCAAGACCCTCGGCGGCGTAGCCCGCTATACCCGAGAGGCGATACTACTCTGCGAGGCGGCGGGTTTTGACAGTATTCTGGTGGAGACCGTGGGCGTCGGCCAATCGGAAACCCTAGTGGCCGCTATGACCGATATGTTTGTGCTGCTGCTCTCCCCCGGCGGCGGCGATGATCTGCAAGGTATCAAGCGCGGAATTATGGAGCTGACCGATCTGATACTGGTCAATAAAGCTGATGGCGATCAACTGGCGGTGGCTGAGCAGACCGTCACTGACTACCGTGCCGCACAGCAGTTTATGCAACCCCGCAATCAACACTGGAAACCTCAGGTGCTGAGTTGCTCCGCGTTGGAAAAGCGCGGCCTGGAAAAGATTATTGCGCTGATTGATGAATTTCATCAGACACTGGAGACCGCCGGCGAACTGGCTGCAGTGCGCTCTCGGCAGGCGCGGGACTGGCTGTGGTCAGAGACCACTGCTTCGCTTATTGCCGACCTCAAAGACCATCCTTCAATCAAGACCATGATCTCAGAGTTGGAACAGGCGGTCGCCGACGAAACATTGCCCCCTACAGTAGCGGCACAGCAGTTGATAGCCCATTACAAAGGGTTGAATTAGGTTTACAGTCCACGCCACGAACCCGTTCTCTCCTCTAGATTAATAGCATCAACAGATGCAGTTCAGTGTCCAAAGTATGCGCGCTTGCCGCTTGACCCAAGGTGAATTTAAACGCTACAAGGATAATAAAATCATTGTGACTGGCCAGAGCTGTAGGTAAAATCCGCACCCACAATTTGAACCTAGCCACCCTCTCACTTGGAGACCTCGAATATGGCCACTGAACGCACCCTTTCTATTATCAAACCCGACGCCGTAGCAAAAAATGTTGTGGGTCAAATTCTCAGTCGCTTTGAAGCGGCGGGACTGAATGTTGTCGCCCTTAAGATGCTGCAATTGACTCAGGAGCAAGCTGAGGGATTCTACGCGGAGCACAGTGAGCGCCCGTTCTTTAAGGATCTGGTGGCCTTTATGACCTCTGGTCCGGTAACGGTTCAAGTACTAGAGGGCGAAGGCGCCATCTTAAAGAATCGCGATTTGATGGGCGCTACTAATCCTCAAGAAGCGGCGGCAGGTACTATTCGCGCTGATTTTGCCTCTTCTATCGATGCCAATGCGGTACACGGATCGGACTCTGCAACATCGGCGGCGCGAGAAGTTGCCTATTTCTTTGAGGACGCGGAGATCTGCCCTCGCTAAGTTGAAAAACACAACAGAGAGAATCAATGCCTGAAGGCACTACAAAAGAAAGCGTTGAAGCAACAACAGACAGCCAACCCCAACAGGATAAAGTTAACCTGCTGGGGTTTTCTGTCTCGCGGCTGGGCGATTTTTTTGAATCCCTAGGAGAGAAACGCTTTCGTGCCACCCAGGTGGTGAAATGGATCCACCAGATGGGCGAGAGGGACTTTCGCCAGATGACCAACCTATCCAAAGATCTGCGGGAAAAACTCCATGCACAGGCTGAAGTCTGTCTGCCCGAGGTGGTCAGTTGTCAGGATTCTGCCGATGGCACCCGCAAGTGGTTAATTCGAGTGGAGGGCGGCAGCTGTATCGAGATGGTGTATATCCCCGAGCGCGACCGCGGCACCCTCTGTGTGTCATCTCAAATTGGTTGCGCCCTGGACTGCAGTTTCTGTGCCACCGGCAAACAGGGATTTAATCGCGATCTCACCGCCGCGGAAATTATTGGTCAGCTGTGGATTGCCGCCGACTCCTTTGGTCAATTTGATCCCAAGGCTCCCCGCCGGGTGACCAATGTGGTGATGATGGGCATGGGCGAGCCGCTGATGAATTTTGACAATGTAGTGGATGCCATGAACCTGATGCTGGAGGACAATGCCTACGGGCTGTCGAAGCGCCGCGTGACCCTAAGCACCGCCGGTGTGGTTCCGGCCCTGGACAAGTTGGCGGATGTCACTGATGTCTCACTGGCGATCTCCCTGCACGCACCCAACGATAAGCTGCGCGATGAGCTGGTGCCGATTAATCGCAAGTACAGTCTCCAGCAGTTTGTCGACAGTGCCAAAAATTATATTGAAAAAATGCCCGATAATCGGCGCAAGGCGACGGTTGAATACACGCTGATGGATCAGGTCAATGATCGGTCTCAGCACGCGCGGGAGCTGGCGGTATTGTTGCGGGATCTACCCTGTAAAATTAATTTAATTCCGTTTAATCCATTTCCGGGTTCCGAGTACCGCCGTGTCACCAACACCGCACTGTCCCGCTTTAGAGACATTTTGCAGGGGGAGGGGTACACTGTCACAGTGCGCACCACCCGCGGCGACGATATAGCCGCCGCCTGTGGTCAACTTGCCGGTGCGGTGAATGACCGCACTAAACGTCAGCAGCGATACCAGAGAAAACTGGCTGACAATGCATATCAAGACAATGCACCGCAAACTGTAAAAATACTGGATTAATATCTGAGCGATCAAGGGAAAAAATGTGTTTAGCGAAACGCCTATAGTACGACGCAAATCGCGACAGATTATGGTTGGCAATGTGCCGGTCGGCGGCGACGCGCCGATCTCGGTGCAGAGTATGACCAATACCAGCACTGCGGATGTGGCGGCTACGGTGGCGCAAATCCAACAGATTCAACAGGCGGGCGCCGATATTGTGCGGGTCTCAGTGCCGTCATTAGAGGAAGCTGAAGCCTTTGGTGAAATTCGCAAACAGGTCACTATTCCCCTGGTTGCCGACATTCACTTTGACCACAATATCGCCCTGCGAGTGGCCGATCTGGGAGTTGACTGTCTGCGCATCAACCCCGGCAATATCACCCGCAAGGATCGCCTGCGCGAGGTGATAGCCAAAGCCACAGATCTCAATATTCCCATTCGCATCGGTGTCAATGCCGGTTCTCTAGGTAAAGAGCTATTGCGCAAATACTCTGAACCCACTGCTGAGGCGCTGGTAGAGTCGGCGATGCGCAACGTGGACCTGCTGGACAAGCACGGTTTTGAAGATTTTAAAGTCAGCGTCAAGGCCTCGGATATCTTTATGGCGGTGGCCGCCTATCGCGATCTGGCCACCCGCATTGAACAGCCCCTGCATCTGGGCATCACCGAAGCGGGAGGTCTGCGCTCCGGTACTGTGAAATCGGCGATTGGCTTGGGTGCCCTTTTACTGGAGGGGATCGGTGATACCATCCGTATCTCCCTAGCTGCTGATCCAGCCGAGGAAGTGCGAGTGGCCTGGGATATGTTGCGCAGTCTCAGATTGCGCAGTAAGGGGATAAACTTTATTGCCTGTCCCAGCTGTTCGCGCCAGAACTTTGATGTAATCAGCACCGTCAATCAGCTGGAATCCAGGCTCGAGGATATATCGGTGCCTATGGATGTCTCGATTATAGGCTGTATTGTCAACGGTCCCGGTGAGGCCAAGGAGTCGGATTTTGGATTAACCGGTGGAACCCCTGCCAATCTGGTGTATATAGATGGTAAACCAGACCACAAGTTGGGTCAGGAGAACCTTGTGGAGCAATTGGAGTCTAAAATCCGTGCCAAGGCCAAGCTCAAACAGGCCGAGCTTGATCGGGCAGAAAAGAATATAATAGCCAAGAGCTGATAAAACCAAACAAAAAATTCGGTCCTAGAGATTATCAAATGAAAATCCAGTCAATTCGGGGTATGAATGATCTACTGCCCGAACAGTCTCCCAACTGGCGCTATCTTGAGACAGTGGTCAGTGATGTGCTGGGCCGCTATGGGTATCGGGAGATCCGTTTTCCCCTGCTAGAGCAAACCGAACTGTTTGCCCGCGCGGTGGGCACAGTGACCGATATTGTTGAAAAGGAGATGTACAGCTTCGAGGATCGCAACGGCGATCATCTGAGCCTGCGCCCGGAGGGTACCGCCGGCTGTGTGCGTGCCTGCAATCAAAACGGTCTGTTGCACAACCAGACCCAGCGGCTGTGGTATGCCGGCCCCATGTTTCGCCACGAGCGACCACAGAAGGGTCGCCTGCGCCAGTTCCATCAGATTGGTGTAGAGGCCTTTGGTTTTTCAGGGCCGGATATCGACGCTGAATTATTGTTACTTACTGCCCGATTGTGGCGCGAACTAAAAATTGATCATATTCTGACCTTGCAACTCAACTCCCTTGGCACTGCTGAGTCACGAGCCGAGTACCGCGATGCGCTGGTGGACTATCTAAGCCAGCACAGTGCCGATCTCGACGAGGACAGCCAGCGGCGACTGCAGAGCAATCCGCTGCGGATTCTGGACAGCAAAAATCCCCAGACTCAGCAGCTTCTTGAGGGTGCGCCACGCTTGGCGGACTATACTGATGCCCAATCTCAACAGCACTTTCAGCAGCTCTGCGAACTGTTGGATCAGGCCGGTGTCAGTTATCAAGTCAATCCCAGGTTAGTGAGGGGACTGGACTACTATTCGCAGACGGTTTTTGAGTGGGTTACCGACAGTCTCGGCGCTCAAGGCACAGTATGCGCCGGCGGTCGCTATGATGGCTTGGTGGAGTTATTGGGCGGCAAACCCTGCCCCGCTATCGGTTTTGCCATGGGCATTGAGCGCCTGGTAATGCTGCTTGACGAGTTGCACTGCATACCGGATAGTGTCGCCCAGCAAGTAGATCTGTATCTGGTAGCGGTGGGCGAAATTGACACCCAGGCACTACAGCTGGCAGAACAGCTGCGCAACCAGTGTGGCGATCTGCGGCTAGAGCTCCACTGCGGTGGTGGCAGCTTTAAATCACAGCTGAAAAAGGCGGATAAAAGCGGTGCCAGAGTGGCGCTGATACTGGGTGAGGATGAGGTTGCAACAGCGACTGTCGGGGTCAAGTTTCTGCGCGAATCCCGCTCCCAGGAGACAGTTGAACAGGTAAATCTAGCAGATTTTATAACAGCATATTTTGAACATTGAGGAACTATTTTGGCGGATCATATCACTGAAGAAGAGCAAATAGAGGCATTTAAACGCTGGTGGGCGGAAAATGGTCTGCAGTTGGCAGCGGCGGCAGTGTTGTTGGCAGGGAGTTTCTTCTCCTGGCAGTGGTGGCAGGACAGTCAGCAGCAGCAAGCCGAGCAGGGCTCGAAAATTTATATGGAGTTAGTGGAAATTGTCACTGCGGGTCAACCTGGCGAGCAGTTAAATGCAGACGACCAGACGGCGGTCAATAAGCTTGCCGAGCAGTTAAAGGCAGAATACAGCAGTTCCGGTTATGGCCATTTTGCCGCGCTTTTAAAGGCCAAGCTGGCAGTGGATAACGGCGACTTGGAGCAGGCGGCTGCCGAGTTGCAGTGGGTGTTGGACGGTGATCCAGAGCCCAGTACTAAAACCCTAACTATCCTGCGGCTCGCTAGGCTAGAGGCATCCCGTGGCAATGTAGAACTGGCACTGCAGGCCGTTCAGGGAGTCGATCCCGGGGCGATGAAATCTGCCTATGAGGAGGCCAAAGGCGATTTCTATGTTATGCAAGGGGATACAGCCTCTGCCCATACCGCCTACCAGACTGCACTGTTAAGCGACCAGTCTCAAGACTCCCGCGTCACCGCTATACTGCGCCTTAAGCTGAGTCAAACCACGCCGGCAGTTGCGCCACCATCAGTTGTTGAAGATGCAGTTTCCGAGGATGCTATTGCTGAAGATGAAACAGCGATTGAGGAAATCCCAGAGCAAGAATAGAGGAAGAGTAAATGAATAACCGCACATCACTGCTGACCAGCCTGCTGTGTCTGGCGTTTGCGTCCGGCTGTAGTTGGTTGGGTAGTGAGGACGAGGAAAACTTAAAGCCCGCCGAACTGGTGGACTTCGATGCGAGCTATAGGTTGCAAACCCAGTGGCGGGCCAATGTCGGAGCCGAAGCGCGCGAGTATTGGGCCACCCTGGAGCCGGCGGCTAGTGATCAGACCCTCTTTACTGCAGATCATTACGGCAAGGTGACAGCCACTGATGTTGCGACTGGCCGAGCTCAATGGTCCGAGAACTTTGATACGCCAATCTCTGGTGGTGTGGGTTATGGCGCCGAACTGGTCTTGTTTGGCACTATTGAGGGGCAGGTCTACGCTCTAAATGCTAACGATGGATCGCTAGTCTGGCGTTCCACAGTGAGTTCAGAGGTGGTGGCCAGCCCCGCCACCAACGGTAAAATTGTAGTGGTTCAGAGTATCGATAACCGCCTGTTTGCTCTGGATGCCACCAGTGGTGAGGTAGTGTGGCAGCACGATAGCGATGCGCCTATCCTCAGTGTGCGTGGCACCAGCACTGCGGTCGCCCTCAATAATATGGTAATCGCCGCTGCCGACTCCGGTAAATTGATGGCCTTCAATCCCGACAATGGCGCATTGATCTGGGAGACTCGTCTGGCCCTGCCCAAGGGGCGCACAGAGCTAGAGCGGATGATTGATATTGATGGCAAGCCGCTACTGGTAGATGACATTATCTACTCGGTGAGTTATCAGGGACGTCTGGGTGCGCTAACCCGAGGTACCGGCAGAAATCTGTGGTTTCAAGACAGCTCCTCTCATCACAGTCCAGCCTATGGCAATGGAACGGTCTTTGTCACTGAAGACAGCGACTGGGTGCGCGCCTTTCAGGCCGGCAGTGGCCGAGTGGCTTGGACTAATGAGCAGCTGACTCGGCGTGAGCTCACTGGGCCTGCTGTAATCTCCGATGCTGCTACTAATTTTGTGGCTGTCGCCGATGCCCAGGGTTACCTGCATCTATTGAATGCCGAGGATGGGAGCTTTGCGGCCCGCACTAAAGTCAAAGGAGGTGCTGTCAGTGCACCGTTACTGGTGATTGGTGATCAATTGATCATTCAAACCGATGGGGGCATCCTAAATGCCTACAAGGTTATTGCGCGGTAAAAATTCATTGGCGATAAATATGCCCAACTACAGTAAAATGCCGCAGATACAGACTGCGGCTTTTTTTATTCAATGATTCCTGTAATCGCTCTTGTCGGACGGCCCAATGTTGGCAAGTCCACCCTATTTAATCGACTCACGCGCAGCCGAGATGCGCTGGTGGCCAACTATTCCGGGCTTACCCGCGATCGAAAGTATGGTGAGGGCGAGCTGTCTGGCCGCCGCTTTATGGTTATAGATACCGGTGGCATCAGCGGTGAAGAGCAGGGCATTGATGCCGGTATGGCCGAACAGTCGCTGTTGGCTATGGATGAGGCCGATATAGTCCTGTTGGTTGTGGACTGTAAATCGGGCCTAGTGGCTGCTGACTATTTAATTGCCGAAAAATTGCGGCAGAAGAACCGCAAAGTGTATTTGGTCGCGAACAAAATCGATGGCTTGGATCCCGCCGCCGCTCTGGCCGATTTCTATCAGCTGGGTTTTCCCGGTATGTATGCCACCACCGCTACTCAGGGTCGCGGTGTGAAGTCGATGATGGAGGAATTGTTAGAACCCTTCCCGCGAGCGGCTGAGATTGAGCAAACTGGGCACAAAAGTATCAAGATAGGCGTGGTCGGCCGTCCGAATGTCGGAAAATCTACCCTGGTCAACCGCCTGTTGGGCGAGGATCGGGTGGTGGTCTACGATATGCCCGGCACCACCAGAGACAGTGTCTACATCGACTATGAACGCAATGAAAAACAGTACACGCTGATCGACACCGCTGGGATTAGAAAGCGCAAAAATATCAAGTTGGCAATTGAGAAATTCTCCATCGTCAAAACCCTACAGGCTATTGATGATGCCAATGTGGTGGTGTTGCTAGTCGATGCCCAAGAGGGGCTGGTGGAGCAGGATCTTCATCTGATGGGTTCGGTAATCGATGCCGGCCGCGGTCTGGTGATTGCTATCAATAAATGGGATGGTTTGACTGAAGATCAGCGTCAGCATATCAAGACCGAGATCCAGCGCCGTCTGCGCTTTGCCGAGTTTGCCGATGTGCATTTTATCTCTGCGCTGCACGGCACTGGGGTGGGTCACCTGTATAAGTCCATCGATGCCGCACACCGCGCCGCCACCGATGCCCTAAGCACCACCAAGCTGACCAAAATTCTCGAGGGCGCGGTAGAGGAACACCAGCCGCCTATGGTTCAGGGTCGGCGTATCAAGCTGCGCTACGCCCATGCCGGCGGCAGAAATCCTCCGGTGATTGTTATTCACGGCAATCAGACTGAGTCGGTGCCCGCCCAGTACAGCAGATATTTGGAGAAGGTATTTCGCCGTCAGCTGGGTTTGCACGGAACCCCGATCCGCGTTGAATACCGCACCAGTGACAATCCCTACAAGAACAGGGGTACGAAGCCGGCCGATGGGCGCTCTGTACGGGGTAAAAAGATCACCAAATACAGTAAGCGTACTCAGAGAGCTAAATAAAGTTTTCCGCTTTGACTTGCTCTACAGGCCTTTGTTATTGGTCTCATTGACGGTAAACCGAATTTCACCATCCGCCAACTGACCCTTAAGTTGATCGCCGCTGTCCACTGCAGCTACAGTTTTAATCACAGCGCCCTGTTGATCTCGAATAATGGCATAGCCCCGACACACCGTTTTTAACGGACTGACTGCATCCAGTAAGTGCATAGTCTGAGCGACGCGATTTTTGTTTTGTTGCAATTGTTGATTGAGACTGCGGGTCATCTGTCGATGCATGTCAGCCAGCTGCTGTTGATAATGGGCTATAGCCAGCTGGGGGTTTTGAACCCCGAGTTTCTGACTCTCACCCCGCACTAGGGTCTGCAGTCGTTCAAGTTTGTTGGCCATAGCCCGGCGCAGGCGAATATCCAGATGGTCTAGGTGCTGAGTCTGTTGCTGTAGCCTGTTGCCCGGATGTTGCAGGCGCTTGTGCAGATGAGTCAACAGTTGTTGCTGTTGCGCAATAATTCTACCCATTGCCTCTTGGAGTAGGGTGCTATAACCAGCTAGCCGTGCCTGTATTTCTTGGCTGTCGGGGCTCACCAGCTCGGCGGCTGCCGAGGGGGTAGGGGCTCGCAGATCGGCGACAAAGTCGGCAATGGTAAAGTCCACTTCATGGCCCACTGCACTGACAATCGGGATGGCACTGCCAAAAATAGCCCGCGCTACGCTCTCCTCATTAAACGGCCACAGATCTTCCAGGGAACCGCCACCGCGACCGACAATTAATGCATCGCACTGGGCGTGGTGATTGGCATGGTCAATTGCCGCGACAATTTGCCCAGCCGCCTGCTCGCCCTGTACGGCAGTCGGGAATAGACTCACTTTAATCGCTGGAAAGCGGCGTTTTAGCACGGACAATATATCCTGAACCGCAGCGCCGGTGGCTGAGGTAATTAACCCAATATGGTTGATGGATTGGGGCAGGGGTTGCTTGTGGTGCTGATCAAATAGCCCCTCTGTTGATAGCTGTTTTTTAAGTTGCTCAAACTGCCGCTGCAGTGCACCAAAGCCGGCCTCCTCCATATGCTCGATAATCAACTGGTAGTCACCGCGGCCCTCATAGAGACCGACACGACAG
>Ga0213866_10000632_pt1 | contig 27697 bp, 24 predicted proteins | sample PICome_11_FD_160079 | JGI IMG/M metagenome (GOLD analysis project Ga0213866, IMG submission 160079) | Coastal seawater microbial communities near Pivers Island, North Carolina, United States - PICO284 | ecosystem: Environmental > Aquatic > Marine > Coastal | place: USA: North Carolina... | reverse complement strand
CAAGTGGCGGAGCATATCAGGTATATATAAACTCAAGCAACAGTATAATAGGAGTAGAAGCTCCAGGAGTAGAATTAGTACAGAGTCTAGCAGTGAATCCAATTTTAGCAACAACAGCTCCATCAACTCCAACCCCTACTCCAACCCCGACACCAACAATGACAGCAACAGGAGGGAATATTACAACAATTAATGAAAATGGGATTTGGTATAAAGTGCATACCTTCACTTCAAATGGAACCTTCACTTGTACTGCGGTATGTGATACTACACAAGTTTTAGTAGTTGGTGGAGGAGGCTCTGGAGGAAGCGCTCAAGAATCAGGAGCTGGGGGCGGCGGAGGTGGTGGAGGAGTTGTTTACGCTGAAAATTACCCTATTACTGCAACTTCTTACAGTATTACAGTTGGGTCGGGTGGCGCCAGCGTTAATTATAGTACTAACGGCAATGCTGGGATTAGAGGAAATAATGGTGGCAACTCTATTTTTGGTACAATTACTGCAATTGGAGGTGGAGGAGGCGGTGCCTACCCTACCAGTCTGATGACCGGTCTAAATGGTGGATCTGGAGGTGGAGCCGGTGGTGGATTCGGTGGAACTGGAGGAACCGGAACTCAAACCTCCCAAACTAATGCGACTAATTTTTATACAAATAATGGTGGAAACTCCACAAGTGGTAACCCTTACACCGGTGGAGGAGGCGGTGGAGCTGGTGCCCCAGGTGGGGCAAGTGCAGGTGCAACCGGTGGAGCTGGAGGGTCTGGTATTTTAAATTTAATCAGCGGTTCAGGAGTTCTTTACGGTGCCGGCGGTGGTGCATCGGGTGGAGATTTTAACTCTAATGGAGGAGCTGGTGGTTCTGGAGGAGGAGGAGCTGGTGGTAATGGGTCATCTACAGTCGGAACAGCAGGAACTGCTGAAAAAGGCAATGGTGGAGGTGGTGCTAATAAAAATGCTTCTGGTGCCGGAGGTTCCGGTATAGTAATAATTAGGTATCCAACCTCGGCACCAACACCAACCCCTACTCCAGCACCAACTCCAACCCCAACCCCAACAATAGTACAAAATGGACTGGTATTACATTTAGATGCGGGTAATACAGCTAGCTATCCCGGGACAGGGACAATATGGACTGATTTGAGTGGGAACAACAATAATGGAACGCTTGTGAATGGTGTTGGGTATAATAGTGCTAATGGCGGCTCTTTAACTTTTGATGGGGTTGATGATTATGTTAATGTGCCAACTACTACATCAATAGATTCTTGTTTAGCATCTGATTTTACATATGAAATGTGGACTTATCTTAGATTGGGTGGATTTACTTATGGTAAAATTTTTGCCAAAGGGGCATACGTACAAACTACTGGATTTAATGGGTTAGGCTATACTACTTCATCAAAAAATATTAGTTTTCAATATGGTAACCCTCATATATCTATCGGAATAGCAACAAATGTAACAGAAAATAATTGGTATCATATAGTTATTACTAGAAGTGGCTCTAGTTTTGTTGTATATATTAATGGAATACAAACTCATAATAGTACAAATACAACAAATTGGAGTAGTGCTTATCCCTTGAGGATCTCAGCAAATAGTCAACCTACCCCAGATACAGTTCAACAAAATGTTGGTGTATTTCGTCAATATAATATAGGATTTACTAGTCAACAAGTTGAGCAGAACTTTAATGCAACTAAAGGTAGATTTGGGTTATAATATATGTACTAAGATAGGAATTATAAATCTATATATTTACAATTAGAGATATAATTTTAATATAAGTATTATTAAAATTATCAGTTTATGATATAATATAATATATATGAGATGCATAAAAGATTATACAAGTTTATTAGAAAGTAAAAGAGTTCTAGTACGGATAGATGTAAATGAGCCTGTAGATAATCAAGGTTGTCCACAAGATAACTTTCGAATAAAAAAAGCATTGCATACTATTAACTATCTAAGACAGTTTGGAGCTAAGATTGTCTTACTTGCTCACCTTGGAGACCCTCAAAAAGATGGTGTTGAGGGGTTTTCTTTAAAGTCTATATCTAAAGTAATGGGGCAGCTAGGTGGTTTTGATATAAAATTCATAGAGCAAAATATTGAAGATATAGATATCAATACAATTAATAATATATCAGATGGTGAAGTGGTGATGTTAGAGAATCTAAGATTTAATAGTGGGGAAGAGCAAAATAGTATAGAATTCGCTAAACAATTAGCTCAGATGGGAGACTTGTATGTTAACGATGCTTTTTCAGTAATGCACCGTCAGCATAGTTCCATAGTAGCCATAACAGAGATCTTACCCTCTTTTGGAGGCTTGGTATTGGCACAAGAAATAGAGTCATTAAGCCATATATTACATAATCCAGATAAACCAGCGGTAGCTATTATTGGGGGAGCAAAAATAGTTAGTAAATTACCTGTGATACAGGCTTTAGAGTCTAACTTCGACTATATTTTAGTTGGTGGTAAAATTGCAAACGAGTATATTGATGAGTATGGAGAAGCTAAAAGTGAGAAGATTATTCTACCTACCGATTTTATTGCTACAGAGAGATATGATATTGGTCCTAGAACAAGAAAGTTATTTGGTGATTATATCTCAAAAGCTTCTACTATTATTTGGAATGGCCCTATGGGTTGGTTTGAACATAAACCCTATGATGAAGGTACTAAATTTATTGCTCAGGCTATTGCTATGAACAAAAACAGTTATTCTGTTATAGGTGGAGGTGAAACTGTAGATGAAATTCAGAACCTTCATCAAGAGTCTAACATAGACTTTATTTCTACTGGGGGAGGAGCAATGTTAGAATATATAGCAACTAAAGGTAATATACCTGGAGTAATAGCCTTACAAAATAATATTTTTGAAATATGAAGATAGCAGTGCATGGATCGCATTTGTGTCAAGAAAGAGAAGATGGTAATCAGACTTATATTTTGAATTTATTTAGAGCAATTAAGAATATTGACACTGAGAATGAATATATATTTTATTATAATAAACCTAGCTCTAAAATAGTAGAGTCATCTAACTTCCAACACAAAGTCCATCAAGCTAAGTTTATGTGGACTCAAAGAGTATTCCCATTTTTATTAACTCAGGATAAACCAGATGTTCTTTTCATGCCAATTCAGATGTTGCCTTTTTTAAAATCAAGGAAACAAAAAGCAGTTGTGACAATCCATGATCTAGCTTTCCTTCTATATCCAGAGACTTTCCCTGCTAAGGATGCTTTTTTACATAAACTTTATGTAAGAGAGGCTATTACCAAAGCGGATCACCTTATTGCTATTACTGAGGCTACTAAACAAGATATAATTAAGTTTTATAAAATTAATCCAGACAAAATTACCGTTGTCTATCATGGGGTAGATAAGAATAGATTTCGTCTAATACAAGAAGGAGAAGAAAGTTTAGTAGCAGATGTAAAATCAAAATATAATATTACTAAATCATATATATTGTATATTGGGAATGTTCAGCCTAGAAAGAATATTCAAGGGCTAATTAAAGCTTATCAAAAATTAAGAAAAACTACTGATCATAATTATCAGTTAGTAATTGCAGGAGCTAAAGCGTGGTTAGTAGAGGATGTAATGAAAGAGATTGGGGATGATTATAGGGATGATATAATTTTTACAGGTAGATTTGAAGATATAGAGTTGGCACCACTTTTATGGGGTTCAGACTTGTTTGTATTACCAAGTTTTTATGAGGGTTTTGGGTTGCCAATTCTGGAAGCTATGGCTTGTGGAGTCCCTACAGTAGTTTCAAACACTCCTAGCTTAGTCGAGGTAGGTGGATCTGCATCTATGTCTTTTGATCCACATAGTATTGACGATATGGCAAAAGTGTTAGACAATATAATAAGTAATCCTAATTTAAGGCAAGAAATGAGAGATAATGGGCTAAAAAGAGTGGCAGAGTTCTCTTGGGATCGTTGTGCACAAGAAACTATCAATGTTATCAAAGCAATCAATTCACTATGATAAAAATAATACCTAATGCTAATAAGTCAGAAAAAAAGAAAATGAAGCCTTGGAAGAAAAAGGTATTGATTGTTTTTGGGGTTTTATTGTTAATAGGAATATCTGTATTTGGATATTTTGCTTATAGGGCTAATAAGTCTATCAATAATATTACGGGAGAGCAAAGTTCTATTTTTGATACAGCAAAATCATTATTATCTGGAGCGGGGAACACAGAGCTAAAGTCAGATAATGGTAGAACTAATATTGTTCTTTTAGGTATGCGAGGAGAGAATGATCCAAATGGAGGTCTATTAGCTGACTCTATAATGATTCTTTCTATTCAAAAAGAATCAAAAAAGATAGCTATGGTCTCAATTCCTAGAGATTTGAGGGTAGAAGTTCCAGGGACTGAAGGTTATAGTAAGCTAAACTCAGCTCATGCAGTTGGTTTTAAACAAAAACCACCACAAGGTTTGCAATATACTATGCAAGTTCTAGAAGATGTTACTGGTTTACCAATGCATTATGGTATTAGTGTTGACTTTATTGCATTTAAGGGTATTATAGATGCTTTAGATGGGATTACAATTAATGCGGCTAGTGATTTTTATGATCCTAATTATGATGGTGGAATTAGAGTGCAAAAAGGCTTGAATGATTTAAATAGTGATCGAGCTTTGAAATATGTTCAGGCTAGATTAACTAGCAATGATTTTGACCGTTCCCGTCGTCAAAGAGAGGTAATGACTGCTATCCAAGATAAAGCTGAGCAAAGTGGTGCTCTGAAAAATCCAATTTTTATGTTAAATCTGTTAGAAAATTTTGGAACTAATGTTAGAACTACGATGACTGTAGAAGAGTTAAGAATAGCTGTAGAAACTATTAATACCTTGGATATGAATAATATGATTCAAAAGGGTTATGATACATCTGCGGACGGGCCTTTTACATCTCAGACATTGCCTAGTATTGGGTATGTTATTATTCCACGAAGTGGTAATTTCAATGCTTTCCAAAAAGATATACAAGGTATATTTGATACTGAAGAAATCATAAATCAACCTTAAAGTATGTACAAATATAAAGTAGCTTTAACAATTATAAATTATAATACTAAAGATTTACTCCTATATTGTCTTAAAAAAATTTATCAAGCCAATATAAGTATTCCATTTCAAGTTATAGTATTAGATAATTGCTCTAGAGATACTGATGAGGTAGAAGAGGAAGTCAGAGACATTTACCCTATGGTAAAGTTTTTGAAGCAGCCCAAGAATTATGGCTACACCAAGGCTGTAAATATATGTTCTAAATATGCTCAGGCTGAATATATATTTAATCTAAATACAGATGCTTTTTTAAATTCAGGGGTTGTTGAAAAGATGGTCAGTTATTTGGAAAAAAATCCATCAGTTGGGTTAGTTGGGCCTCAATTGTTAAATTTTGATAGTTCAATACAAGAATCAACCTATCATTTTTTAACTCCATTATTAGCATTATATCGTAGAACTCCAATAGGGTTACTTCCTTTTGCAAAAAGAGCAGTTGATAATTTTAAAATGTCAGACTGGGATCATAATTCTATTAAAGAAGTCGATTGGATTTTAGGAGCAGCATATATGTTCCCCAAGGCTATAATAGAAAAAATAGGTTATTTAGATGAAGATATGTTTTTATATTTGTCTGACACTTATTTTGCTTGGCAAGTATGGTTAGCTGGCTATAAAGTAGTATACTATCCTGAAGTTAAAATGTATCATTATCATCGTAAATCTAGTCAAAATGGGTTTATATTTGCACTTTTATTTAAGAAAATTTACTGGATACATATCAAAGATGGGATTAAATTTTTTATAAAGACTTGGGGCAAAGTGAATCCTCATTAATAATTAATCTATAACATAAACTATGAAATTATCTAACTTTTTATTTACAGCTCTTCTCTTAGTAATATCTTTCGTATTAGGAGGGTTTTATTTTCAAGATTATGTATATAGTTTTATTTCATCTAACACAAAATTATCTAATCACTTAGAGACTAATTCTTTACAAAGAGTATATAATTTTTTGAAAGAAGAATACCTATATCCAGATAAAATGAACGATAAATCTTCAGCTGAGATAGGAGCTACAAAGGGATTAGTTGAATCTCTTGAGGATCCGTATACTGTTTATTTCTCCAAAGATGAATATAAAAGCTTTTCAGAGAGTTTGGATGGTAAATTTGAAGGGATAGGTGCAGAAATTGGGATTAAAGATGGGCAGTTAATAATTATAACTCCCATTATAGGTAATCCAGCTAGCAAGGCTGGATTATTGGCCGGAGATGCTATCATTACTATTAATGGGGAGAGTACATTCGATACTAGCGTAGAAGCTGCTGTGACTAAAATTAGAGGTGAAAAAGGGACTGAAGTCAAATTAGAAATTGCACGAGAAGGTCAAACTGAGATCAAAGAATTTGTGATAGTTCGAGATATTATAGATGTCCCAAATATTAAAGTAACAGAGAAGGATGGAGTTGGTATTATTTCTTTAGCTCAATTTCAGGTTGATACAGCTCAAGAATTAGATCAAGAGATATTAAAATTTAAGGAAAAAGATATTAAAAATATAGTTTTAGATTTAAGGAATAATCCTGGAGGATATTTACAAGCAGCTGTAGAAGTTGTAGAGCTATTTACCCCTAAAGGATCAATAGCAGTCATAGAGAAAGGTAGAGATTCCAATATGATGACTGAGCTAAAAACTAAGAGAGCTCCAAAATATGAAGATATAAAATTGGTAATATTAGTAAATCAAGGCTCAGCCAGCGCATCTGAAATAGTTGCAGGAGCATTAAGAGATTTAAAGGATATAGAATTAGTCGGACAAAAGACTTTTGGTAAAGGTTTAGTACAAAGTACGAAAGAGTTTTCTGATGGTTCCGTTTTGAAATATACTATCGCCGAATGGTTTACTCCTTCCGGGAACGCTCTTAACAAAGAAGGAATTAAGCCAGACTTTGAGGTAGAATTGACATCTGAGGATATTCAGGCAGACAAGGATCCACAAATAGATAAGGCAATAGAAAGAATTAAAGCAAAATAAATAGTTATATTTTATCAAATGGAACTATATTATTATCAATTTCTACTCCATTCTGACTTATAGTTTTAGAACTAATGATGATTCTTTTATGTATGCCTAGTAAATCAGCTTCTGCAAACTTTATTCCAGGTCTCTCATTTCGATTATCAAATAAAACAGTCTGGTTATTATTTTGAAGGTTTATATATAATTCTTCAGCTTTTTGCATCACATCTTTAGAATCTGTGTTTAATACAATAAGATGTATATGAAATGGACTAACAGATTCTGGCCATGTCATCTTAGATTCATTATTGGCAAATATTTCTACTAGAGTTCCCATTAATCGGGAAATTCCAATCCCATAGCATCCCATGATAACTAGTTGATTTAAACCATTTGCATCAGTATATTCTAAATTAAAAGCTTCAGAATAATTTGTTTGTAATTTAAATATATTCCCAACCTCAATAGCTTGCTTTTGGATTAAGTTAGAGTTATTGCATTCAGGACAACTTTTCTGTTCTGTGATAATTTCTTTATTGATAGCAATATTACATTGTTCACATACAAAAATTGTATCTTCTCCAATATCAGATATGGTTTGAAATTCATGAGAATATTTACTAAAACTACCACCAGAAGCATATGTTTTAAGTGTAATATCTCCAATCCCAAGTCTTCTATAAATATTGATATAGGCTTGAGTGACTATCTCATAATATTTATCTAAATCTTCAGATGAGCTATGAAAAGAATATAAATCTTTCATAATAAACTCTCGACCTCTTAAAATACCAGATTTAGCTCTTTTTTCATCCCTAAATTTAGTTTGAATTTGATAAGTAGCAAAAGGTAAATCTTGATATGATTGAATAAAGTTTGTAGCAATAGGAGTTATAATTTCTTCATGAGTAGATCCTAAGGCTAATTCGGTTCCAGTATAATATGAAGTAAATCTATATAAAACATCTAAGCTATCCCATCTACCAGTTTTTTCCCAATATGATTTAGGGTGTAAGGCTGGTAACAGTAGTTCTTGAGCTGAAATTTTATCTAATTCTTCTCTAACTATATTTTCTATATTCTTCAACACTCTATAACCCAAAGGTAAATAAGCATATACGCCAGCCATAACTTGTTCAATATAACCAGCTTTGATTAAGATTTTAGCATTTAGAGATTCTTCGGCCTGTGATATTTGGCGTCTAGTTTTGGAGATAAGTTTAGACTGATACATACTTATTAATTGTTAAGTAATTTAGTAATTTGATCTTTAGAAAAATATTTCATTACAATATGCCATACTGGCTTTCGGTATTCGTGTAGAAACTTTTCAATTTGATCTTGAGAAACCCATAAAAACCCACCTAATTCTCTACGGTCTACTCGAATTGCTTCAGTAGATCCATTAAACTTCAATAATATAATAGTTTGTTCTTGTCCTAAATTCTCATCACGGATTAATCTTTTAGGGAAATAGAAAGTGTGTTTCTCTGGACATTTATCTAAAATAGTAAAATTATCTGTATTTAATTCTTCCCCTAATTCTCTTATCATTGCTTCTTCATTTGTCTCATTCTCATGTACTCCTCCTTGAGGGAATTGCCAATGTAAAGGATCGTTGACTCTGGATACTATTAATACGTTACCATCTTTATCAAATATCACTGCTAGTACATTTTTTCTTAGTTTACCATAGGCCATATATTTTAAAATTAAACTATTATCATAATTATATCTATTATAACTCATATTTGGTATTTTGTATACAAAATGAGTATTTTATATTGGACAAAAATTTTAAATTATGATATACTCATACTATATTAATATAATATAATATAATATGAGTAAGAAACTATTAGAAAAACACCCAAGCCACAAAGAATTTATATATAAGACTGAGATTATAGCACGATATGCTTTGAAAGCCATGGTTATATTAGTAGCTGTAGCATTGGTACTATACCAAATTTTGTTTGCACTATCATATCTTGGACTAACAGCATATCAAGAGTATAAACAAGATCAACAACAAAAGGAGCAACAAGAAGAACTTAAAAAGTTACAAGAAGAGAAGAAATAATAAAGATTCCCTTTAGTTTTGTTACAATAAAAACCGGTTTAACCGGTTTTTATTGTAAATATATTAAATATAGTATAAACTAAATATAGTTTAGAAAGTTACACTTTTATTTCAATATGAACATCATAGAATTTAAGGCTGAGTTTCAGTCCGTATTAGACCAATCTATTGTATCTAAATTTGCAGAATATAGTAAATATACTGAAGATAAAGAAATTTTAGAGATCATTAATTATGCCAAATCTATTATAGGTGGGGGGAAATGTATTCGTCCTTATATGGCATATACTTTATATGAAACTTTAGGATGTGATAATAAAGAGGCTATTATGGATTTGTTGGTCTCTTTAGAAATTTTTCACGCTTTTGCATTGATACATGATGATGTAATTGATGAGGGTAAAATGCGGCATAAAGTCGATACTCTACATACCTTTGTTTCAAAAAGGATAAAAAATCATCATAGAAGTGTAGCGAATAGAGTTCATTATGGTCATTCTCAGGCTATATTGGTGGGTGATTTATTGTTTTCTTGGTCTATTGGTAGGTTTCATCAATTTAGTTATTTGCCATATTATGCTGATACCTGGAAGATTTTTCATAAAATGATAGATGAAGTAGCTATAGGTCAGATGATAGATGTTAATGTAATAACTAGAGATACAATTAACTCTCAATTGATAGAAACTAAAATGAGACTCAAGACAGCAGGATATACTTTTGTAAGACCGATGCAGATGGGAGTAACATTAGCTGGGAAGGAAAAGGAGTTGACTCAATTTTGTCTAGACTTTGGGACTGCTTTAGGGTTGGCTTTTCAAACACAAGATGATATTTTAGACATTATTGCTGATCCAAAAACAATTAAAAAGTCTATTCTCTCAGATATAAGAGAGCATCAGCATACCTTTTTGACTCAATATGTTTTAGAGCATGGAACAGAGCAGCATATTCTAGAACTTAAGAAATATTGGGGAAACTCTAAAGTTAGTGATAGTGATCAGGCTAATATAGTTAAGCTTTTTGAAAGTACTGGAGCATTATCTTATGCTCGTACTAAGGTGAAAAAATACTTAGACAAAGCTAAGCAAATTACTCTAGAAGAGAAGAATATCACGGATCAAACTCGATTAGCTTTAAATCAACTTATTCAATATATTAAAGATAGAGGATATTAAAAACATGGATAAGTATACTCAAGCAGTGGAATCTATAACCAAAAAATTTGGGACTAGCTACTATTTTGCAACTAGATTTTTGCCCAGTGATTTGAAACAAGCAACTTATGCTTTGTATAGTTTCTTTCGAATACCAGATGAAATTGTAGATAACTCCAGTTATAGTACAGAAAAAGATATTTTATTAGAATTAGAAGATTGGGAGAAAATGTGGCAAAAGGCTTACTCAGGAGAAAATACAATATATCCAATTTTAAACTTAACAGCTCAGGTATTTCAACAATATAATATCCCTCATCAATATAGCTTGGACTTTCTCAAGGCAATGAAGCAAGATGTTTATGTTACAAGATATGATACATATCAAGATTTACAGAATTATATGTATGGATCAGCTTCAGTCGTTGGTTTAATCATGACATATGTTATAGGTTTTAATAATGATAAAGCTCTAGAATATGCTCCGTATTTAGGTGAAGCCATGCAGCTTACTAACTTTATTAGGGATATAGGAGAAGATTATAAAGAAAGAGGTAGAATTTATTTGCCCCAAAAAGATATATATAAATATAATGTCAAAGAAATAGATATTGAAAATAGTAGTATTACTGTAGATTTTGTTGAGTTAATAAAATTTGAAATAAATAGGGCAAGAAATTTATATAGAAAATCCGATAAAGGTCTTAAATATCTTAATAAAAGAGGTAGATTTGCAGTTATAATGGCGAGTCGTATGTATGAAGCTATTTTAGATAAGGTAGAACAAAACAACTATAATGTGTTAACTAAAAGAGCAAGAACTTCCAAGAGAGAAAAGATATATATATTAGGTAAATCAGCTCTAGAATATGGATTCCAAGGATAAAGACTGTATATTTGGATATACTGAATCTATATGATATAATTAATTTAATACTAAATAATAAGTAATATGGCAAAGAATAAACCCAAATCTACAGATAAGATTAGTAATAATGATAAGATACAATCAGTATTAGAAGATATCAAAAGTAAATTCGGAGATGAGGCCATGATGAAATTAGGAGATGTCAAAAAAGTTGACATTAAGGCTTATTCTACTGGTTCTATTTCTCTTGATAGGTCTCTTGGAATTGGAGGGATGCCACAAGGTAGAATTATAGAAATTTATGGACCAGAATCTAGTGGTAAAACGACTATTTGTTTACAGGTGATTGCAAATGCTCAGAAAGAAGGAGGAGTTGCAGCATTTATTGATACTGAGCATGCATTAGACCCAGAATATGCAAAAAAATTAAAGGTAAATACTGATGATTTGTTGATTTCACAACCGAATACTGGGGAAGAAGCATTATCTATTGTGGAAGCATTAGTACACTCTGGGAATGTAGATATTATTGTATTAGACTCAGTTGCAGCTATTGTACCTAAAGCTGAAATTGAGGGTGATATGGGAGATTCTCATGTAGCAATACAAGCTCGATTAATGTCTCAAGCCTTACGTAAATTAACTGCTATTTCAGCTAAGGCCAATACTACAATTATCTTTACAAATCAAACTCGTATGAAAATTGGAGTTATGGGCTATGGTAGTCCAGTTGAAACTCCAGGAGGTAAGGCTTTGAAATTTTACGCTTCAGTTAGAATAGAAATAAAGCGAGTAGCTCAGATCAAAAAAGGAGAAGAAGTAATTGGAGCAAGAACGAAAGCAAAGATTGTTAAAAATAAAGTCGCAGCTCCATTCAAGGTAGCAGAATTTGATATTATGTATAATGAAGGGGTTTCTCTAGAGACCGATTTAATTAATTTAGCACTTAAAGTTGGAATATTAAAGAAAAAAGGAACATATATTCAAGATTTAGAAGGGAATACTCTAGGTCAAGGTTTAGAGTCAGCTAGAAAATATTTAAGGGATAACCCTGAATTATTACAGAAATTATACTCTGATGTGTTAGCTAAAGAAGATGCTAATGTTGAAGTAGCTGATATGGGTGATAATATTATTACCAGTTCAAATGAAGAATAATTATGGCTTACACCTTGGTATTGATGCGACATGGAGAAAGTGTCTGGAATCAGCTAGATAAATTTACTGGTTGGACAGATGTTGAGTTATCTGCCAAAGGTATTCAAGAAGCAAAAGTAGCAGGAATAGCATTGTTAGAAAATAACTTAGAATTTGATTTGGCATATACATCTGTATTGAATAGGGCTATAGATACTTTACATCATGTTTTAGAAGAAGGTCATATGACTTGGATCCCAGTTATAAAAGATTGGCATCTGAATGAGAGACATTATGGTGCCTTGCAAGGTAAAAATAAAACTGAATCTATAGATGAGTTTGGAGAATATCAGGTTAAAGTATGGAGACGAGCATTTGCTATCAAGCCCCCATTATTATCTGAGTATGATTCTAGATATCCTGCTAATGATGCGAGATATCGAGATGTCCCACTTCAGGATCTACCGATTGGGGAATCATTGAAAGATACTTTAGATAGAGTATATCCATATTGGGAATCAGAGTTAAAACCAGCCATTTTGTCTGGTAAGAGACTAATTATTGCAGCTCACGGTAATAGTTTAAGAGCCTTAGTAAAGTTTTTAGAGAATATTTCTGACAATAAAATTATTGATATAGAAATCCCTACTGGTAATCCATTAGTATATCAGTTAGATGAGAAAACTCTAAAAGTATTAAAAAAATATTATTTAGTAAAAAAGCCTAGCAATAATATATTCGATCAAATTAAATCAGCTTTAAAATTAAAATAAAATATGTCAAAAATTATTTTAGTAAGACATGGGGATAGTCAATGGGACAAAGAAAATAGATTTATAGGTTGGACCGATGTTCCATTATTAGAACAAAGGGACGCATTAAAACATATAGGAAATGTATTACTTAATAATAATACAGATATAGATCTAGTAGTAACCTCAGTATTAGAAAGATCAGTTGTGAGTGCTTGGACTATTATGAATAGTATGTATAAGTCATGGATACCGGAAATACATGATTGGAGACTTAATCCAAGACATTATGGAGTAATACAAGGATTGACTTATCAAGAAGCACTTTTAAAATATCCTAATATTAATGAAATTAATGCAAGTTGGGATAAAACAGCCAACCCTATTTTAATAAATGACAAAAGTCATCCTAAGTATGACAGGAAATATTCCAATATATCTCCAGAGCATTTACCATCAGTTGAAAGTTTACAGAATGTATATGAAAGGGTTGAAAGTTCCATCACAGAGATATTATTACCTGTATTGATGCAAAATAAGAATATTCTAATTGTAGCTCATCGTGATAGTATTAGATCTATATTAAAATATTTTCAACAATTATCAAATGAATATACCATTAACTTTAATATTCACCCTGGTCAAGCTATAGTACTAGAATATGACTATAATAGTGGTATGTCCACACAATCAGTATTTAAGTAATTTAAAGGGAATACATTAATATATGATATAATAAGTGTAATTAAAGTTTTGATTATATGTATAACAATCTTATTATTGAGCAGAAGTGGATTCAAAAATGGACTGAAGGTTTTGTAAGTTACAAAATAGCTGATACAAATACTAGGGATAAAAAGTATATTCTAGTAGAATTCCCTTTCCCTTCAGGAGCAGGGCTGCATGTAGGACATATCAGAAGCTATGTAGCTCAAGATATCAAGGCTAGAATGTATAGAATGCAAGGGATACAGGTATTATATCCTATAGGGTGGGATGCTTTTGGTTTACCAACAGAAAATTATGCTATTCAAAATAATATTGCTCCAGCCACTGCCACAGCAGAGAATATAGACACTTTTAAAAAACAATTAGCTACTTTGGGACTATCTTTTGATTGGAGTCGTGAGATCAATACCACTGATCCTAAATATTATAAATGGACACAATGGATTTGGTTACAAATGTTTAAGGCAGGTCTTGCATATCAAGATACAACTAAAGTTTGGTGGTGTGAGGAGCTAAAGACGGTTCTTGCCAATGAAGAAGTAATTGACGGTAAATCAGAGCGAGGCGGATATCCTTGCAGTAGAGTCCCATTAAGGCAATGGATGCTAGCTATTACTAAATATGCAGATAGATTAGATAAAGATTTAGACGAGGTCGATTATTTACCAGTTATTAAAACTCAACAGAGAAATTGGATTGGTCGTAGTGAGGGAGTTGAGTTGAAATTTAAAATTGCTTACTCAACTGAATTTGTAGAAGTCTTTACGACAAGAATAGATACTTTGTTTGGTGCTACTTTTTTAGTATTAGCTCCAGAGCATCCACTTTTGAATCAAATTACTACAGCAGAATATAAGGTACAAGTGCAACAATATCAGGAGCAAACCAAATCTAAAAGTGATTTAGATAGACAGCAAGAAAAAGATAAAACTGGAGTTTTTACAGGAGCTTATGCCACACATCCACTTACAGGTAATCAAATCCCAATTTGGACAGCAGATTATGTGTTGATGAATTATGGAACAGGAGCCGTGATGGCTGTTCCTGCCCATGATGAGCGAGATAGAGAATTTGCTGAGAAATATAATTTAGTAATTATCAATGTCATTACAGAGAATAACATTTTAGAAAATTCAGATCTATATAATGGATTCTCAATACTAGAAGCTAAGCAAAAGTTAATACAAGAATTAGAATCTAAAAATATAGGTCAGAGAAAAATACAATATAAACTTAGAGATTGGGTTTTTTCGAGACAAAGATATTGGGGCGAGCCTTTCCCTATAGTTTGGATTAGAGAGGAAGATTATAGTCAATTATCAGGCGAGATTACTGAATTTTTACCTCAACAAGCAATTACTAGAGAAATGGATGGCATATTACAATATGCAGTCCCATTATCCATAACAGATTTGCCATTAGAATTACCAGACGTTGAATCATATGTTCCACAAGGTTTAGGTGAAGGGCCATTAGCCCAAGCTAAAGATTGGGTCGAAGTTTGGTATGATCTCAATACTGGAAAGTCAATATCAAGACACAATCCAAGACCAGATGGTAATTGGGTAGAGGGAATAAGAGAAACAGATACTATGCCAAATTGGGCAGGAAGCTCTTGGTATTACCTTAGATATATTGATCCTAATAATGATAACAGTTTAGCCGACCCAGAATTATTAAACAAATGGTTACCAGTAGATTTATATAATGGGGGAATGGAACATGTGACGTTACATCTATTATATTCAAGATTTTGGCATAAATTTTTATATGATATTGGAATAGTTCCTACTATAGAGCCATACAAGACTCGAATTAAACATGGAATGATCTTAGCTGAAGGAGGAGATAAAATGTCTAAATCTAAAGGTAATACTGTTGACCCAATTGAGATGGTAGAATCATTTGGGGCAGATTCTTTAAGAGTATATGAAATGTTTATGGGTCCTTATGATGAAGCAATTGTTTGGGACACTAAGGGTTTAATAGGTTGTAGTAGATTTTTAAAACGAGTATATCAATGGGTTACCGATATACAAAGTCAAACTCTCGAATTAGTCGATGACTTACCACAATTAGATTATGATACCCATTCATTAATCAAAAAAATTACTCAAGATATAGATAATCAAAAGTATAATACCTGTATTAGTAGTTTTATGGAATATCTAAACTCATATAATAACAAAGATATAGGAATAGATTATATGAAGATATATGTTCAATTATTAGCTCCATTTGCACCACATTTAACAGAGGAATTATGGGAAATTTTAGGTGAGTCAAGTACAATACATCAGTCTCCTTGGCCAGAATATGAGGATACGAAACTATTACAAAATAAGGTAGTTTATCAGATTCATATCAACGGTAAAATGCGAGATATAATCACATTCTCAGCAGATATAGACGAATCAGAAATTCAAACCCAAGCCTTGAACTCACCCAAAGTACAGCAAATCCTAAACTCCAATACCCCTAAAAAAATTATAATCAATCAAGCTAAAAAAATAGTCATAATTATAACTTAGCTTGTTTATATTTAACTCTATTATACTAAATTATTTTCCTCCTCAACTTTTATATCCTTTGCGAAGATATTCTAATACCATTCTCTGAGTATTATAATAACTACCTATTAATGATATAGCTGACCTTTGCATGGTACTAAATTGATTCCTGTCATTATAAAATATATCAATAGCATTGTTTACATTATCATACATACTATTAATCTCTTGATATTCATCATTACCAGAAATTGTCCAACCATTGACATTATGAATGCCACTCTCCGGCCACCAGCCATCATAGGTAGAAATGTTCAATACTCCATTCAGGGAGGCTTTCATACCACTGGTGCCAGAGGCTTCATAACAGATTCTAGGGGTGTTTAGCCAAACATCTACGCCACTAACTAGTAGTTTTGACATCTCCATACTATAATTTGGTAAATAAATTATCTTTAGATACTCATTATTATGCTCTTTGGCAATGCCTAAAATTCTCTTGATAATATCTGCTCCTACTAAATCGGTATGATAAGCTTTACCTGCAAATATAATGTTAATCCCTTTATATTTCTCGGCTAATCTGAGTAATCTATCTATATCTGAGAAAATTAGATCAGCTCTTTTATATTCTGTAGTTCTTCTAGCAAAACCTATAGTAAAGGCATCTGGCAAAAAGTCTATGTCGGGATGCTGTTTTAGATAGTTTGCTAAATTATCCTTATTGATTTGATGTGCTTGCTTTATCTCCTCATAAGGAATCCCTTCTACATATCTTAATATTTCTGGGTGCATTTGCCAATTTGGAAAATATGATTTTAAAACTTGATTTATGGAATTAGAGACCCAAGTTGGGCTATGAATCCCATTAGTGATATATCCTATGCTATACTCAGGAAACATTGCTTGAGAGACTTTTTGATGCTTAGCTGAGACTGCATTAGAATAATCAGCTAGGGATAGAGCTAGTCTAGTTAAGTTAATGGTATCTTCACCTTCAAAAGCTGCTTGAGGAATATTTTGTAATTGTTCTGGCTTACACATATTTTTGAGCCATTCTATTGGTACTCTAGTATGTCCACCTATAAGAGGGGTATGAGTGGTGAATACAACCTGAGCTATGGGGTGATTGATTTCTAGAGCAATAAGAGCACTATGACTTTCATTTAGATGAAAAGTATTAATCTCATGGCAACCTAGACTATTCAGAGCATATTTACTACCAATGCCCAATACTAATAATTGTCTTCTAAATATTTCTGAGTCTGGGGAATAAACTTTATCTGAGACAGCTCTAAATTCAGCTGAATTCTCTTCTAAATCTGTATCTAGTAATAGTATAGAAACTGATTTATGAGATAGAGGAGAAGTATAAATATATTCCCATATATTAATCTCTATAGTTTCATTAGCCAAAGGTATAGATGTCTTCCCGATTAGATTGAGAATTTTAGTATAATCCCATTCTTGTGGATGAGTAATTTGTCCCTCCATAGCATCTAGAGTTTGGTCTAAATATCCATGTTTGTATAAAATCCCTACTCCTACTACAGGTAATCCCAAATCAGCAAAACTTTTTATGGTGTCTCCTGCTAATATGCCAAGTCCTCCAGTATATATTTTTATATCATCAGATAGCCCAAATTCCATACAAATATAAGCTGTTTTTGGTGTGTAATTCATTTTTTTAATCTTTATTATATGATATAAATTATTATATCATATTTTTTTAAATAAAAAATCCCCAATTGGGGATTAATTTTATATTACGTATACAGTCTTTACTACTTTTCGTTTGCCCGTAAAGGATGTCTTCTTAGTGTTCTTAAAGGCAATCACTCCATTGGATACAGCGTATAAAGTATCATCAGCTCCACGAGCTACATTATTCCCTGGATGAAATTTAGTCCCTCGTTGTCGAATAATGATTTGTCCTTTATCTACTTTCTGCCCAGCATATAATTTAACCCCAAGATATTTTGGGTTTGAATCACGTCCTAATGTTGTAGAACCACCAGCTTTTCTATGTGCCATATCGAATATTATTACTATATATGTTATAATAATACATATGAAATACAAATTTGTCAAGCAGAGTGAGGGTTTGTTACTGATTATATCAGCTATATTAATAGGTGGAAGCGGTTATCTTATTGGGAATATAAATGCTATTGAGTCTAATCTTAGTGATATACAGGTAGTTTATCCAGATGCTATTGCTATTCAATCTGAGACTAAAATTGAAGCAATAAAGTCAGATCAAACCATAACGAAACCTATTGATAATACTGCTTCTACCGTAGCAACAGACAAAATAGTAGCTAGTAAAAATGGCAAAAGATATTATTATCCAAATTGTGGTGGGATTAATAGAATTAAACCAGAAAATCGTATATACTTTGATACAAAGGAGCAAGCAGAGGCTAAGGGTTTGACACTTGCTTCAGGATGTAAATCATTATGAGAAGAAATTATATTCCAAAAACATATAAAAAGCAGGCAAAGACAAAACTTAAGTCTAAATCCAGGAGTTTTATTATAGAGTTTCTCAAATTTTTAATTTTCGTGATTATTGCAGGTGGGTGTGGATATTTATTATATTCACCAATTTTAAATATAGTGAAGTTTGAAGTTATATTAGAGGATGAGATCTTAAAAGATAATATTATCTCGCGTACGCAAAGTATAGTAGAGGAACAAACTTCATGGTGGTATAATAATAAAAATATACTTTTATTAAGAGCAAATAAGCTAGAAAAAGTCTTGTTACAAGAATTTCCACAAATTAAAAGCATTACAATTAAGAGACATGTAGGCAATCGTATTATAAATTTAGATATTATACTTAGAACTCCAACTTTTTATAGCTGTGCCGATGGAGAATGCTATAATATAGGTGAAGATGGAGTTAATATGGGTAATAATTTGGCTATAAATAAAAGTCTACCTGAAATAAAAGGATTATCTTTAGAAAAAGTAGGAGAGGGTGTTCTATCAGATAGAGAAATGATCTGGCTAAAAAATATTTTGCAAGAATATAATAAAATAGATAATATTAAAATTACTGCTGTTGATATTAAGCAAAAAGTAGAATATAGTATAGTTAGTGTTTTTGTATATACAGAGAAGGGATATTATATTATGCTAGATTTAGATACAGATGTAATTTACCAGGCACAGGTATTAAAACAGGTGTTTATTTCTCAAATTCCTGTAGAAAGGCAAGACTCACTAGAATATATTGATCTGAGGATCAAGGATAGAGCTTATTATAAATTTAAATAGTCTATGTTGAACAAGCTTTTACAGATATATAATCGTATTCCTTTATGGGTATTTACTATTGGGATTACTTTCATTTTGGCTCTTTTAGCTTTTGGGTCTAGTGCTGGAGATTCTTTGACTGTAGATGAAAGTCCACATATTGCTGCTGGGTATTCTTATGTAGTAGAAGGTGATTATAGGTTAAATCCAGAACACCCACCACTACTAAAATTATTATCAGGTATATCGATTTGGGTAGGGGCTAAGTTAACTAATCAGGATGTATCTTTTCCCAATAATATCTCAGCTTGGACAGATGAAGTTAATGCTCAATGGGATATGGGATATGCCTTCCTATTTAATTCTGGCAATGATGCAAATACTATTATTTGGTGGGCTAGACTACCTACTATCTTAATCTTATTATTAGGTTCAGTATATATTATATATTCTGTTTTTTACCATACTAGGAGTAAATCTATAGCTTTGATTAGTGGTATTTTATATGCATTCTCTGCCAATGTAATTGCTCATGGTAGATTAGTGACTACAGATTTAGTTGCTAGTCTTTCTTTTCTACTTGTGATAGATTTTTGGATTAGATATCTTAAAATGCCTAGTTGGCGACATATTGTATATTTAACTTTAGCTATAGCAGTAGCATTCTTATCGAAATTCTCAACTATATTGTTAATCCCATTAATGATATTGACAGGGTTTGGTTATATATTAATAAAATATTGGAAGGATAAAAAGTTCATTTCTAAAAATTTAATTTTAATTCGTGATTCTATAATTATAGGTTTTGGGGTCTTTGTGATTATAAATTTAGTTTATTTTATTGCAATGCGTAATATGAGTGTAGATACTCAGCTTCCATTAGTGCAGGAGACATTCCCACAAGAGAATCAAATTTCTGATCTTACTAAAAAGACTCTATCAGGCATCATTCAATTCCCAGGACTACAGTATTTTGGCCAATATCTATTAGGACAAGCTATGGTAGTTCAAAGAGTAGGTGGCGGGAATACCTCTTTTCTCTTAGGTCAATTTACTAATCAGAGTTTTATAGAGTATTTTCCTATCACATATTTGCTAAAAGAGAATTTAGTTATTATTTTTAGTTTATTTAGTATACTTTTGGTCTGTATATTTATAATACCTGCCAAGTTAAAATCAAAGCATATCTCCTGGAGTTCTTTGCTACTAAATAATTGGTATCTTATTAATATTATTAGTATGATATTAATATATTGGTTTATTAGTATTAGAGGGAATCTAAACCTAGGGATTAGACATATTTTGCCAGCGGTCATGCTAACTTATATTATAATTGCCTTTGGTATTGTAAAAATATTAATTCCTTTACGATTCTCACGAGTTTTGTTGAGTGTGTTTCTAGTCGTATATATAGGCTCTGCAATTCTAGTATACCCAAATTATATTTCTCATTTGAACATTTTAGCTGGGCAAAATCAAGGGTATCAAATATTCACAGATTCTAATTTAGATTGGGGGCAGGATTTAAAAAGATTAAATAATTGGACTAAACAGCAAAATATTGATACACTATATATAGATTATTTTGGGACTGCAGATGTTCAATATTATTTGCCTAATATCAAAATAATACCAGTTAAATCAACTGATGGTCCTCAGATTGGATATAGTGCAATTAGTGCTACTATGTTACAAGATTCTTTTTATAAGAGACAAAATGACCCATACTATCAAGAGTATTGGTGGTTAGCTTGGAGAACCCCTGACTATATAATAGGAGATTCAATCTTAATCTATTACAATGATAAATATTAAATAAATTTATGCCAGAAATAAATACTAATTACGAAAATAACAATATTGTTGAACAAAGTAATCCTACAGTAGAGAGGTCTCTTGAAACGTTAACCCCAATAGAGTCTACTCCAACTAAATCAAATATAGAAATACCTAAGCCTACAGTAGAACAGCCTATAGTATATGAAGCTGATCAGCATATTCGGCAAGTGGTAGAGACTCAGAAACAAATGTACCAATCTAGCACTCCTACCAAACAGCTCTCAGCTAAGGTACAAGAAAAATATGGCTGGTTACTCAATATTCCAGAAGAAAATAGAATAGAAGTTTCTGTCAAACTTATTGCCACCAAAGGAAAAGATATCCTAGAAGTGATTCATGCCTTTTTAGAAATTGAAGATTATGTTGCTCTAGATAGGTTAGAGGAGAGTCTCAATGCTATTTATCCTACGTTAGTAAGTGAGGGGTTGCTTCCCGATGTACACGATAAATAAAAATTTTATGCTTACAGTTCTATTTATCATTCTAATAATTTGGGCAGTGGGAATGGTCTTTTTAATTCTAAATTTGATTATACAACCTTTTTGGGAGAAACGAAGAGTGAATAGGGGTCTAGCAATGACACAATATCAAATTATCGTACCTCGTAATATACCTAAGCCAGAAGCTAATATTAAAGATTTGATTAGTATAATGGAACAGGTCTATGCTAGCTTTTCTTATTTAAAATTAGAAAGTTTTATAAATAGAATTCGTTATGCTAGTCCATATATATCGCTTGAGATAGTAAGTCCTACTGAGAGAGATGAAATTAACTTTTATATAGGTGTACCTAAAGGCTATGAGTCAATTTTTGAGAAACAGATTCATGGGGTATATCCAGAAGCTGAATTAAAAAGAATAACAGATTATAATGTGCTTATTCCAGACTCTGAAATAAGAGCAGGGTATCTAAAGCTAAAAAAACCATATATTTTACCAATAAGAACTTATAAAGAATTAGAATCTAATCCTTTAAATGTTATTACTTCAGCTTTATCTAAAATTCAAGAAGATGAAAGTGCAGTAGTCCAGATTTTAATTCAAAGAGTGTCTGATAGTTGGGTTGATAATGGTCAGAAAGTAGTCAAGAAAATGCAACAAGGAGAATCGTTTAAGGATGCTTATGCGGATGTTTTCGGTAATTTAGATAGACAATTTATAAAGACTTTAAGTCAAGTTACTAAATCTCAAACTCCGGCTAAAAATGAGACTAAAATTTTATTGCCACAGGAGTCGGTAATGTTAGAAAAAATTAGTCAAAAAACTTCTAAAGTCGCTTACTCAGCTAATATTAGATTATTAACTATATCTAAAGATAAACAGAGAGCAGATATGCTATTTGACCAATTAGAGGGTGCTTTTGCCCAATTTGCAAATGGTGACCTTAATGAATTTAAAGTCGTAAAATACCCAACTTATAATGTGAAACAATTTATATATACATTTATATTTAGGTTATTCTCAGGTAAGGAGGCAATGATTCTGAATACGGAAGAATTAACTAGTATATATCATATTCCTGCAATAGGAGTAGAGACTCCAAAAGTGACTTGGATTACTTCTAAAAGCTCTCACCCTCCAGTAGATTTGCCAAAAGAAGGATTATTAATAGCTAAAAATGTATATCGTGGGGAAGAGGTAGACATTAGAATTAAAGATGAAGACCGTAGGAGACATATGTATCTTATTGGACAAACTGGTACTGGTAAAAGTTCTTTGATGAAAAAAATGATTCAAGAAGATTTAGAAGCAGGACATGGCCTAGCTTTGCTTGACCCTAATGGAGACTTTGCAGTAGAAGTCTTAGGAATGATACCAGAGCATCGTATGAATGATGTTATTTACTTTAATCCAGCCGATACTCAGTATCCTATGGGACTGAATATTCTTGAAGCTCGTACTCATGAAGAAAAAGACTTCTTAATTCAAGAAATGATTTCTATATTCTATAAATTAGTCTCTGATCCTAGTATGATAGGTCCAATTTTTGAGCATAATATGCGAATGGCAATGGCAGCTTTAATGTCTGATGTTAATAATCCTAAAACTTTAGTAGAAATACCTTTGATGTTTACTGATGAAGCTTTTCGTCGAGAAGTCTTGCTCACAGTGGATGATCCTGTGATTAGGCATTTTTGGGAAAAAGAATTCCCAGCTACTCAAAAGGGATCTCAAGCAGGAGATACTTTAGGATATTTATTGAGTAAATTAGGGCGATTTATTGAAAATGAAATGGTGAGAAATATAATTGGACAATCTAGGTCAGCTTTTGACTTTCAAGATATTATGAATTCAGGTAAAATTTTGATTGGGAATCTATCCAAAGGGGGCTTAGGGGAACAGAATAGCAATCTTCTTGGTATGTTATTAGTCTCCAAATTACAAATGGCAGCTTTCAAGCGAAATGAAATTCCAGAAGAGCAAAGACGAGATTTTTATCTGTATCTAGATGAGTTCCAGAACTTCACTACGGATAGCATATCCACGATATTATCAGAGGCCCGTAAATATAGATTATGTCTTATTTTAGCCCATCAGTATATAGGACAATTATCCGATGGAATTCGTAATGCTGTCTTTGGAAATGTAGGAACTGTGGTAAGCTTCCGTATTAGCTCCGATGATGCTGAGATCATAGCTCAACGAATGCAACCTTATTATACAGCTGAAGATTTAGTATTAATAGATAACTTAAAAGGAGTATTAACATTGATGATTAACGGCAAAACTAGCAAAGCCTTTAATATGGAAGTAATTTTTGCTAATAGGTCAGATTTGTCTTTACAGCAACAGGTTATAATGCAGTCTAGACAAAAATATGCCAAGCCAGTCGCTGAGATTAGAGCTGATATTGAGCATCGTACTCACAGTATGCTAGAATAGTAGTTAAAGTATAATTTTTTATGAGTAATATTTGTCTTACAGGAATTCAGCCTACAGGAAAGTTACATATAGGTAATTATTTTGGTGCAATGAAACCAATTTTAGAGTTGTCTAAGAAAACTGAATTTGATAAAACTTTAGTCTTCGTAGCAAATTTACACTCACTTAATAGTATTAAAGATGGGGACACTCTTAGAGCTTATACTCAAGATATTGCTCTTGACTATCTGTCTTTAGATTTAGATTTGACAAAAACAAGTTTATTTTTGCAATCCGATATTAGAGCCTTGACTGAACTTGCTTGTATATTCAATAATTTAGTCACAGTAGCTTATTTAGAAAGATCTCATGCATATAAAGATGCAGTAGACAATGGGAAAGAGGCTAATATGGGATTATTTGATTATCCTGTTTTAATGGCGGCAGATATCTTATTATATCAATCTAATATAGTGCCAGTTGGGCAAGATCAAAAACAACATATTGAAATCGCTCAAACCATAGCCAAAAAATTTAATTCTCAATATGGTCAATTCTTCACTATACCAAAACCATATATTCAGACAAATACAGCTATAGTAAAAGGATTAGATGGGCGTAAAATGAGTAAATCATATAAGAATACAATTGAGATTTTTGAGGAAGCTGATTCGATTCGAGCTAAAGTAATGAAAATAACCACTGACTCCAAGGCTCCCAATGAACCCAAAGATCTAGACACTTGTAATATAATGGCAATTTATAAATTATTAGCAACTCCAGAAAACTTAGAAATTATGGAGAATAGATATAAAGAAGGACAAATCTCTTATAAAGAAGCTAAAGAAATTCTAGCTGAGACGATTTTAGAATTTTTCCAATCAATGAGAACCCGTAGACAAGAATTACTTCAAAACCCAGAGTATGTAGCTGAAATATTAGCAAAAGGAGCCAAAGAAGGTAACCTCATAGCCGAGACTAATATTCAACAAATTCGCCAATTAGTAGGATTAAAGTAGTAATTCAGAAGACATGCTACAATAAAACCAATAAACAATAAAAACAGTATGAATCAACCTCATAAAAATAAAAGAAAAGGCTTCACTTTATTAGAGGTATTACTCGTAATAGCAGCAATAGGGATATTAGCAGCAATAGTATTAGTGGCAATAAACCCCACAAGACAGATAGCACAAGTAAGGAATGCCCAGAGGAGATCAGATATAAATACAATATACAAAGCATTAGAACAATACTTAATAGATAATAAAGACTATCCTGAAGGAATAACAGGAACACCTAAAGCTATATGTAATAATACAGTTACACCAGACTGTGTAGATTTAGAAGTATTAGTACCAACATATTTAGCAGCAATACCAAAAGATCCAAATGGAGGATTATATGAGGTATATATAAACCCATCTAATAATAGAATAGCAGTAGAAGCTCCAGAAGTAGAATTAGGGCAAAGTATAGCAGTGAATATTGCTCCAAAAGATAATATCTGGAATATAGCTGGGATACCTAGTTTAGATTTAAACTTTGCAAGTAATAAGAGTTTAATAGATAGTGTAACAGGAAATAATCTAATTACATTTGCAAGAAATAGTACAGCAACTTATGTAGGAGCAGATAAACTAATAAAAACAGCTGCAGTTAATGAACCAAGATTTGATCATAACCCGATAACTGGCGAGAGCTTGGGGTTATTGATTGAGGAGACAAGGACTAACTTAGTGTATGAGAGTGGAGATTTAACTGGTTGGAATAAATATAATCTTACAGCAACTCCTGAGGTGATGTCTGGTCCAAATGGATTTACTAATTATAATAAAATAACATTAAACACATTTACTAATAGTAATGCTTTTATTCGACTATTTATTGCTACTAATCCAAGCACTCTTTACACAACAAGTTTTTATCTCAAAGCGGGAACTTGTAGGTATGTGATTTTAAGCATGACTGCATTTAACAGTAATAAGTATGGAGCATATTTTGATTTGCAAACTGGGATAATGTATAATAATCGTAGTGCTGTTACATTTAATTCTGTAGATGTAGGTAATGGTTGGTATAGATTATCAGTTGTTGTAGATTCACTTACTGGTGGCTCAGCTCGTACTGTAGACATATGGCCAGTTACAATACCTAATCCACCAATAGGGGGAAGTAATAATATAGAACCATATTATAATTCTAATGGAGAATATTTGTATGCTTGGGGGGCTCAAGTTGAAGAAGGCACATTTCCAACCTCCTATATTCCTACAGCGGGATCCGTAGTAGCAAGGGGAGCAGATAATGTAAGTATAGCAGGAAGTAATTTCAGTAATATTTTTTCTACAAGTAATACAGCAGGAACAATGTATGGAGCAATAAACAGTCCATTCAGTAATGCGACATTATTTTCATTAAGTGCTTGGCCATGGAGAATACAGAGAGATATAGTATCAATAGGTAATTGGACATCAGCAGCGATTCCATCAGGATCACGTAGCATAGGAATAACAAATGGAGAAGGAGCAAATAGTATATATACCAATGGAAGTTTATATAATACTAATAATAATGTTACAAGCACTTCAAATGGGACTCAATTAAATATAGGTAATTCAGATAGTATATATACAAATGGAACAATATCTAGACTAATATATTGGCCTCAAAAACTTAGTAACACAATACTTCAAACTATAACACAAATTAAATGATGCACTATATTCTATATCAGAAAATGGATTATATGGTAGAAGGTTTGTTGGCTATTATAATGATACTCCTACTTTTTTCAATACTGCTGTTAAACATGGTGATACTAATCTAACTTCACAAATTAATAACTTTACCAATAATACTGATAATTATAGTTGGCAATGGGGAGGATATTTCCTTCCGCCTACTACAGGAAGTTATACTTTCTTCACCTCATCAGATGATGCTAGTCACTTATGGATAGGAGATAATGCATTAACTGGATATACCGTAGCAAATGCTTTGGTCAATAATGGAGGATTGCATGGAGTGCAGGAAAGATCGGGTACAATTAATCTAACTGCTGGACAATATTATCCGATTAGAGTTATGTTTGGAGAATCTGGAGGTGGAGATGTAATGACTGTTGCTTTTTCTGGACCAGGCATTGATAAAACAGCTAATGGTACAGGTTATTACTTTGGGGGAAGGTCTTTTTGGACTAGTATGATAGGAGATCTTTAATTCAATATATATTGTGCCTTTTACAAAATACAATATTTTAAAATTAAAGATAGATGAATTCGTATACACATAAATTTGCCTACAATTTAAATTTATGATATAATAAAAATATAGTAAAATAATATAAATATAAACAATGGTAAGTATTCAATTTTGTGGCGGGGCAGGTTCGGTAACAGGAGCTAATTATGTCATAGATAATGG
>Ga0213866_10000631_pt1 | contig 27715 bp, 37 predicted proteins | sample PICome_11_FD_160079 | JGI IMG/M metagenome (GOLD analysis project Ga0213866, IMG submission 160079) | Coastal seawater microbial communities near Pivers Island, North Carolina, United States - PICO284 | ecosystem: Environmental > Aquatic > Marine > Coastal | place: USA: North Carolina... | reverse complement strand
TCGACGATTGTTAGCGAAGCCGTTAAGTTTGCATTTGACTTCTTTAAAGTTTTTTCCGGATCGTCTTCTAAGTCGGCATTGGATAAGGCTAGCGACCTAGCATTAAAAGTTACATCTCTTAAAGAAGCTTTGGTTGATGAAGGCGGGATTGCCACTTTCTTTGACGGGCTTCGAGACAAAATTGACCCAATCAAGGACAAAATCGAATCGCTTCGTAAGAAGCTCGAGGGTGTTCGGGACACGGCCAAAGAGATGTTCGATAAGTTTGTTATATTTGGTCAGAAAGTGCTCGACTTCTTTAAGTTAGGTACAGATGCTGCTGGAGCAATGGGTGGTGCATTAAACCGCCGGTTCTCGTTCCTATCAGACCTTCTTCCCGAATTCAACCTTAGCTCGCTTTTCGAAACGGGTGGTGCAATTGTCAAGCAGATTACAGACTTTGTTAGTAGTATATTTGAAGCATTGACGTCATCGTTTGCTGACGCGGACTACGATTCGGCATTTGACGTACTCAACACAGGTATATTTGCAGCTATAGCTGCCGCTGCCGTTAGGTTTGTATCAAGCGATGGCATCTTTGGTGGCCTTACCGAAAGCATTGGTGAACTAACTGGTGTTCTAGAAGCAATGCAAACCGATCTAAAAGCCACTGCGCTTATGAAGATTGGCGCTGCAGTTGCTCTGCTAGCCGCTTCAATGTTTGTTCTGTCAACAATTGACTCTGCCTCACTAACTAAAGCATTGGCTGCTATGGCAGTTGGCTTTGGACAACTTGTGGCAGTAATGGTCGTCATGTCGAAAGTCAGTCTTGGCGCCGGTACGGTTAAGCTTGCAGCTCTTGCCACAACCCTGATTCTACTTGCTTCTGCCATATTAGTTCTGTCCGTTGCGGTCAAGATCATGGCAAGCATGTCGCTTGAGGAACTGGCTAAGGGACTAGGTGCTGTTGGCGTTGCACTTGGATTAATGATTGCCGCTCTTAGGTTGATGCCTAAAGATGCAAAGATCATCAAGTCTGCAGCAGCAATTGGGCTTCTGGCTGGTGCAATGCTTGTGCTATCTATAGCTATGAAGATCATGGCATCAATGTCTTGGGAAGAACTTGCCAAGGGGCTTGGGTCAGTAATGGTTGCGCTAACAGCATTTGTGCTTGCGCTAAACAGCATGCCGAAAGAAAAAGAAGTTCTTAAGTCGGCTGTAGCTATTGGTGTAATGGCGGGATCGTTGTTGATTCTGTCGATTGCCATGAAGATTCTAGCAACTTTGAGTTGGGAGGAATTGGGTAAGGGTCTAACAGGTATTGTGGCCCTGCTAGCAGGTTTGATTGTTACGCTCAGACTCATGCCTAAGAACATGGCATTGCAGGCTGCTGGTCTGCTTGCGCTTGCTCTGGCTATAGGTTCGATGGCTAACGCTGTTGTAACCCTTAGTGCGCTTAATATTACAGAGCTAGTTAAAGGCCTAGGCGGACTAGCGGCTGTTCTTCTTATATTGGCTGCATCTATGAAAATCATGCAGGGTAGTATTGGAGGGGCATTTGCGCTGGGTGTTGCTTCGGCAGCTATATTTGTTCTGGCAAGAGCCGTAGCAAAGATGGCGTCAATTGGTCTGTTTGACATGATCAAGGCCTTTATTGGACTAGCTGCTGCAATTGTCATCTTGGCTGTTGCTGCTAACCTGCTTTCGCCGGTCCTTCCGGCTATGGTTCTTCTTGGTGTTGCTATGGCCGCAATTGGCATTGGTATGGCTGGTATTGGTATTGGTTTCAAAGCCATTGCTAGTGGACTACAGACATTTGTCCGTCTCTTTGGTACTGCCGGAGAGACAATCGGCCTAATCATGCAGGTTCTATTTGGTCTGTTTGATGACTTTGTCGAAGCGTTGGTTGACAGCTTTAGGGTCCTTCTGTCTAAGGGTACCGAGTTGCTACCCGAATTCTTTGAGTTCCTCTCTGAGTTCATGGCAGGTCTCGGTCAACTTATCATTGAGTATATTCCTACTCTTGGGGCCATACTTACGACCTTTGTTGAAGAGGTTATTGCCATCGCTCTGACTCTTGTTCCGCAGTTGATTGATGCAGCGTTTACGCTTATTACGTCATTCATGGAAACTATGACGGAGCGGCTACCCGAGATTGTCACCCTTGGTGCAGGCCTGGTTATAGCCTTTATCGAAGGCATTGCTAAAAAGATCCCTGAGTTTGTCACTGCGGTTGTCGACTTGATTGTTGCATTCATTGACGGCATCTCGGACAACCTTGGCCGTATTATTGAGGCAGGTGCAAACCTGATCATCTCCTTCATTGAGGGTATTGGTGAGAACGCACTCAAGGTTGTTGACGCAGGCTTTAACACCCTCATATCATTCCTTGAAGGATTAGCAGATAGCATCCGAGAGAATCGTAGCGATCTAGTTGACGCTGGTCTGGACGTTTTGGATGCTATATTTGAGGGCGTTACAGAAGGCATCAAACCAATTCTAGAGTTCTTTACGGGCTTCGTGTCCAGCGTACTTGGATGGATTGGTGACGTGCTTACGTCGCTCTACAACAAGGGTAAAGACCTTATCGACGGTATGTTTAGCGGCATAGAAGAAGGCGTTAAGACCGTATCAAACTTCTTCACAGGACTTATTGGTGATGTGTTGGGTTGGGTCGGCGATACAGCGGAGAGTCTATCTACTAAGGGTTGGAACCTAATTGTCGGGTTGTACAACGGAGCAATTAGTTTTGTTAACGAAAGACTTATACCTTGGTTCTCTGGCCTTCTTGGTAAGATTTTGGGTTGGATTGGTAATGGATACACAACGTTAGTTCACGTTGGCAAAAACCTAATAATTGGTTTGTGGAACGGTGTCGTCAGCATGAGCAGCTGGCTTTGGGGCAAACTCACAGGCTGGGTTAATGACTGGGTTCTGGGACCGATTAAATGGGCTGCTTCAATATTCTCGCCGTCGCGAGAGACTAAGAAACTTGGCGTATATCTCGCCGAAGGTCTTGCGGTCGGCATCGACGATGGTTCGAGTATGGTGAAAAAATCCAGTATAGGTATAGCCAACACTGCACTGGCTAACATGACACCAGATCTGCGCAAACTTAAGACCACTATGGGTAAGGTCGGCGATATTATAGCCGACGAGGGTGAAAACCTAACCTACAGTCCTAAGATTACTCCGATCCTAGACATGGACCAATTTAAGAAGGATGCTTCCGGCCTAAATGGACTTATAGGAGACCAGAAAGTTACGGCAAAGGGCATTGCTCGGGCCCGCAACCAACCGGCTCCTATTAGTAGTTCAGGTGAATCGGGCGGAGACGTGGTGTTCGAACAGAACATCTATTCGCCTAAGGAGCTTTCAGCGTCTGAAATCTACAGACAAACGAGAAACCAAATCACGATTGCCAAGGAGGAATTGGACGTACGATGAAAATTTCAGAAGTATCCATGACCGCTGGCGGCAGCGAGATTTTGTGCTTCTCACTTGGTACTCCGAAAGACAATGATCGGTTTTACATCCGAGCCATGATTGGTATGGATGCAACCGACATTGTCTCTCGGTCTACTGGTTTTGGGCTATATTCAGGACAACCCTTTGTAACGCAAGCGATTACTGATCGCGAAGTTGTTCTTAGGGTTGTCCTGAATCCAAACTGGGGACTAAGGGAGGATTACTCTACATTGCGCGACGATATTTATCGCGGGATTTCAAAAGGTAGAGAGGGTGCAGTTAAACTCTGGTTTAAGGATGAAGGGGTCTACGTTGCAACAATTACAGGAGTAATTACCAAGGTGGAAGTCCCGTTGTTTTCTAGCACACCAGAACTACAAATTACAATTAGGTGCCCTGAAGCCATGCTTGTGGCTCCGGAAGCACAGGACGTCTATCCCGAAGACTTTACAAACGAAAGTTTCTCAACTCCTTTTGTGGGGAAAGTTACTGACTCAGAGTCTACGGCGCCACACGGTTTACTTATTACTGCCAAGGTTGACCAAACTGGTATGAACAAGTTCTATATTCAGGACAACCAAGAAAGCGGTGATGTTCACGAATGGCGTTTTGAAATCAACCACGCTTTTGAAGCTGATGATGTACTCACGGTTGACACAAGAACGCGAAAACGAGCTATATTTGTTACTCGCGGGGCCGAGCGAATTGATTTGATGAATGCTATCTCGCTTGACTCCACATGGCCGACAATCTATCCGGGACCAAACCCATTAGAACTTGCGTTTACAGACGGTTCTACATACAATGCGTGGACACTGTTGACCTTTAAGCACCACGCTACTTACTGGGGGATCTGATGGCTATATTTAGATTCTCTAAAGGTGATTCGCCTCTAGACTTTACGGGCGGTGTCCCAGTTGACCAACTTGACCGAAGTACATGGGTTGAGAAGTATCGAGATTTTGGGACATTTAAAATTGAAGGGAAACTATACACTGGCATTCTTGACCAACTACCACTAGGTTCTGTAATTGGGCACGAGGGACGATTAGAACTAATGATTGTTGAGAACCACGAAGTTATCGAAAGTGCTGACACAGATGCTAAAGTTGTCATAACTGGAAGATCGCTTGACTCAATCACGAGTTCTCGAGTTGCGGGAGCAAGTAGCAGCCCCACGTCGGGTCTTCTAAGCGACTATGTGGTCAACCAAACTGGAGTTAACTACGGTTCTGAACTAGTTAAAGAATTACTAGATAACGAACTTGTAAACACTAGCGCCAGTGATGTTGTGGAAAATTTACGCGTGGTCAACTTACACAACGATGGAACTGTGTATTCTAGCCCAAAGGTTATTGAACGCACCTTTTTGTCAACGCCGGTTGCAGAGCTATTAGCGCAAGACGACCTGGGGCTAAGGTCTGTAAGGCCTCACCAATTTACCTCACTATGGGAACAAAACCCTTCTTTTCCGACGTTGTTCATTCATAAGGGTAAAGACGTTTCGACACGAGTAGGGTTCTCGTATTATCAGGGAGACATCGAAGAAGCAAATTACTTGTGGAGCAGAAAGAGCAATACAAGTTCTGTTTTTGTCAAAAGCAAGTTTTGCTCTGTTTTAGTCGATCATGGCGTGGTTAACGACCTAGATAAATCTTACTCAATTGTTGATGCGGTATACCTGGACGAACAGTTAAGCGAGGCACCAACGGGCGATGCGCTTACCGACATAATAGACCAAATGATTATGCGTGGACACGAAGAGGTTTTTGGTAACAACACAACTGAGTTAGTTGAAGTTGATATTTCAGAAAGCTCTATGTATCGCTATGAATTGGACTACAGTATAGGTGACTTGGTTAACGTACACGCGAACTATGGCATAAGTAAAAAGATGCGTGTGGTTGAGTACGCTACTATATTTGATAACAATGGATACAGTGGGTTCCCTACACTATCCTCAATCTGAAGGAGTATTAACATGGATGAAGTAAAGATGCCAAGAATGAGTCAAGCAACATACGATCGAGTTCAGTGGCTGGTGGAATCTCTTCTCCCAGCTGTTGCGGCTATTCTATATTTAGCCTCTTTGATCTGGGACTTCTTTGGAGACCACAATGTTGTTGGCGTTCTGGTGTTGGCCATGTTCTTCCTTGGTGTAGCTCTTCGAGCAAACCGACGCCGATTCAATGCAATCAACCCTTCGGGCGTTGGTTCTATGGTGGTCAAAGTTGACGACGACGGTGTACCTACGGTCGGTCTTGAGTTGGAAAAAACTCCGGAAGAGCTTGCCGGACTTCAATCGATTCGGTTTGACGTTCGTCGAGAAAACGTTTAGAAAAGTTCTTTCGCAACGTATACACGTGTTATAACGGAGGTATATTACAATGTTCAGTAATCCGTTTTCACGTAAAGAAGAAGACACCCGATATGACGATCAGATCGATCGTTGCTTGGTCTCATTAGAACAACACGAAACCGATTCCGAAGAATTCGCTAAGATTCTGGAACACATCGAAAAGTTCGATGCAATTGACAATGGTCAAAAGCGTCGCAAACTTTCATCCGATGCAATCCTATCTGCAAGCGTTTCGCTCCTCGGCATTCTAATCGTTGTTGGCTACGAGCACACCAACGTAATCACGTCTAAGGGTTTCAACTTCGTTAAGAAACCAGAATTGGATTTGAAGTAACCACAAAAATTTTTAGGGTAGGTGTATGGGTTAGCAGAAGAACGCTAGCTCATACATCTACTTTAAAAATTGCAATTCTTAAAAAATTCGCGGTGGGAAAATTTGTGAAACCAAAACGGGTTCGCAAAAGAAACACGTCTTATAACGGAGAGGGAAACCTAAATGTTTTAAACAACAGCCCGCTCTCAACGATTCGTCGTTGGGACTCCAACCAAACACACCTAATAATTTTTTCCTTAGGAGGACCAATGATTAAAAACATTTTTAACTACACACCGTCAGAAGACAAGGCTTCTCAGATCGAAGCTTTTCTGGAGGAGCAACCCGATCGATACACGATTATTTCGGGAGTCGTAGTTGCGTCTGCGACGTATGTTGTAGGTTTTGCTATTGGCAGAATCTTGCGTAGCGCAGAAACTCGTGTGGGGGAGTATCTTTTTGACAAAGCAACTGCCAAGGCTGCAATCGAGCTAGCAACTGAATCTACGTCCTGAAGCCCCACACGGGTTTCATTTTTTTTCACACCAACAATAATTAGGAGGCCTATTATGGCACAAGCAAAAAGTTACGGAATCTTCAAGTTTTCGTTTGACGCACTCTTGACTATCTGCACGGGTGGGCTTTGGCTCATCTACATATTTGTACGTGAAATGCGAGGGTGATCTATGAAGCTTGACATTCTTGCTAGCAATGTACAAAAGAAAGTCAGCGACGGACTACCCGAGATCCTTGTGGGTGCAGCTATATTTGGAGTCGTACTGACATCATACGAAGCTGCCAAAGCAACGATGCGTGCTAACAAACACCTCGACCTTCTGCGACATGAAGACGAGGCCGATGTGGCTATATTTGACATCATAGAACCAAAAGAAGCTTTGAGGGCTTGTTGGCGATTTTATGTGCCCACAATGCTATACGGTTCTGGTACAATCACGTTAATGGTTCTCAGCAATCGTGTTAGTTCTTCTCGTGTTAGTGCAGCTACAGCAGCTTACGCAATGGTTGACCGTGCATATTCTGAGTACAAGGAGCACGTTGCTGGAGAGATCGGCGAAAAACGTGAAGAGAAGATTCGTGCAGCTATCTCGGAGAAACATGTTGTTGAGAACCCGCCTGGGGCGTCAATGCTCATTGCTTCTGCCGATAACACCCTGTGTCTCGAAGAGTACACTGGGCGATATTTTGTCTGCGACATAGAAAAGTTGAAGACTGCAGTGAACACAATTAATTACAAGATCAATCATGAGTTCTATGTAACATTAGACGAATTCTATGGTCTTGTTGGACTGGCAAGCACTACAGAATCGAACAATCTGGGCTGGGACTCAGACAAACAACTTGATCTACAGTTTGCGCCAGTTTTAGACAAGAGCGGAAAACCCGTTCTTGCTTTCTCGTATAACTACGTTAAGCCACTCAAGTAACTTATTCACGACCTAGGCATGTCATTAAACTGCTTTTTTGCCTAGGAGGCACCATGTTGAAAAGATCAGTTAACTACACTAACTTTGACGGTGAAGCTAAGAACAAAACGTTCTACTTCAACCTTACAAAGACCGAGCTTCTCGAGTTGGACGGTTCTGCCGAAGGCGGCCTTGCGGCTTCACTTCAGCGCATCGTTGACTCACAGGAAAGTTCTGCACTCATTGCTGAATTCAAGAAGATCATCTTGTTGGCATACGGTGAGCGCTCCGAAGACGGCGACCGCTTCGTCAAGTCAGACGATATTCGGGAAGCTTTTTCTCAGACTGCGGCATTTGACGCACTCTTCATGGAGCTTGCTCAGGACGATCAAAAAGCTTCTGACTTCATTCTGGGGCTTATGCCTGCAGAATTGACATCACAGATCCAAAGCGAGATTAATCAGACTCGACCGATGCCTACACCCAACGTGCCTGCACAACCTGCTATGGTAGACCCAAGCTATATTCCGCCAGAACCAGCAAACCCAATGCGGCAAGACTGAGATAGGAGACATTTATGGATTACAGTAAACAAAAAGAAAAGACTCCTGCAACCAAAGACACAGAACGGGTTAAACTCGATCCGGTAGTCACACAAGGGGTCACTAGGAAGAAGCGAAGTCTTGGTTCTCGCATCAAGCAGATCTTCTTTGGTGGGGACGCTAAGGAAGCTGCTTCCACGGTCGCTGCCGAGGTTATATTCCCTGCGATTCGAAACCTCATCGTCGATTCTGCCAACCAGGGCATCAGGCGTATAGTTTATGGAGAACATGCACATCGACTTCCGCCTAGCGGACCTGGCAGTGACAGGTATAGGTCACGTACTACATACCAACACCCTGTGCGTCGCCAGCAAGCTCCATATCCTAGAGATGCGTATCAGGTTCTTCCCGACCAACCGCCTCGTTTAATGCCTCGTGGGCATGGCATCGGATCTGACATCATCTTACATTCTCGTGATGATGCAGAACTAGTCGTGGAGCGTATGTCCGATATTCTCGATCAATACGAGCGAGTGTCTGTTGCAGATCTTTACGACTTGCTTAACATGCCCACGTCTATGACGGACAATAAGTGGGGGTGGCGAGTACTACCAAGTCCTGGAATTGCACAGGTCCGTGAAGGCTGGCTTATCGAGCTGCCAAACGCAGAACCTATCTGATTATATTTACCTAAGAAAGGGGATTCTATGAAGAACAAAATTACACAATTAGTAGCAAACAAAAGCGCTTCGCTTAAGCAGAATCGACCGCACATTACTTTCGGTTTTGGCCTTACTGCTGTGGTCGTTGCTGGTGTGTGGGCCTGTAAGTCCACGCTCAAGCTCGAGGAAACAATTGAAGATATTGAGCAAGACATTGCGCACACTAGGGAAACCGCAGAAAAGCATTCAGATTTGGCTATGGCGTATACCCGTGCTGCAATGAAGATCACCAAGCTGTATGCGCCTGCTGTCGTCACTGGCGCAGCGGGTGTTTCGCTTCTGGTCAACTCACACAACGAGCTGACTCGCCGGAACGCAGCGCTTACAGCAGCGTATTCTAGCCTTTCCGTGGCTTTCGAAGAGTATCGTGATCGTGTGCGAAATGAGATTGGCGAAGAGAAAGAGCAAGAACTGTTCCTCAACGTTGAAGAAGAGTCAATCTTGGATGAGGCCGGCAACGAGCGTGGTGTAGTTCGCACGACTCCTGCGTCGCCTCACTCTCGTTTCTTTGACGAGCACTCTTTGCAATACCAGCGCAACAATGAGCACAACCGCTTGTTCTTGAGTTGTCAGCAGAACTACTTCAACGATATTCTGCAGTCACGCGGTCACTTGTTCCTCAATGAGGTCTACGACAACCTTGGCTTGCCTCGTTCCGCTGCAGGTCAAATTGTCGGTTGGCGATACGTACCAGATGGTAACGACCTTGGCGACAACTACGTAGACTTCGGCATCGAGGTGCCTTACAACCGTGAATTTGTCAATGGGCCAGAACAAGCAGTACTACTCACATTCAACGTGGACAAGGGTACTATTGCCGAACACCTAGGTTAATACAACATCTATATTTAGAAAGAAGGTAATCATGGAAGAGGAAACTCTAGAAGAAACGTTGGAGACAACAAAAAGCCTTAAGGGACGAGCAGTCACCATAGGGGCAGTGGTGGTTGCTGTTGGCGCTGTCGCATATTTCGGCAAGAAAGCGTTTAGGCGTTACCAGGATTCTCGTGTTGAACAAGTCGTTCCGCCGCTTGCAGAAGACTCAGAGATTATGCAGGACATCTTGCGTACCAAAGCGCTAGTTGCCGAGGCAAACAAAGATGCAGTTAAACACGATCCGCCCACCATAGATGCATACGTGGATCCAATCCCTCCAGGAAACGACCCAGGGAACTACACGAGTGTCGACGAATTCAAAGCTGAAGTTGTAGAGGTCCTTAAGTCTGAGATGGTAAATACCATCATGGGTATGACCGAAGAACAGCTAGACGAAGCTCTCATGAGCCGTGTCGAGGTTGAGGAAGTTGAGGAAACGCATTCTATATTTGCAGAGGTAGAATGGGATCATCAGCAGGTAGCCAAAGAGCGTAAGGGTAAGAGCGTCTACGTGCTTCACGAAGACGAATTCTTCCAGGACGAGCGTGGCTACACCCAGGACACCCTGATGTATTACTCTGGAGACTACACACTAGTTGACCCGCATGACCGTCCTATCTATAACACAACAGAAGTGTTAGGTACAGACTTCATGAACGAGTTTGGTAAGGGCACAAACCAAGAAGACGTTCTGTATATTCGAAACGAGACTCTCAAAGCAGAGTACGAGGTTGTGCTTGTAAATGGGACCTATGCTGAGGAAATTCTTGGCGTAGATGCGTCTGATGTAGAACTTCCTGAACGGCGCCTCACTCGTAGTAAAGATTGGGAAGAGTAGTAACATGTACGGGCCAATTGAGGACTCGTACTTCACTTGGCTTTCGAACAAAGTTGATTATGTAGCAGTGCCAACCCCTTCGCTAAAACACGATAATCTTCTTCGGAAACTCCACTCAACCGAGTTTGTGTGGACTATTTCTGGGGATGACAATCGTGCAGCGAAGGGGTTGGAGCTACGTGATGAGTTTCTATACGAGATTCAAGAGGTGGGTGATCCATATTTTGACAACACTGGAGTTTCAGTTTTAGAGATGCTGATTGCCTTGGCTTACGACATCGAATTCCAAATGGACGAGTCTATGTCTGATTGGTTTTGGTTAATGCTTGGCAACCTGGGACTTTCTGAAATGAATGACGCAACGACTAATAGCGATTCTTTAGTTGCTGATATTTTAGACCAGTTTATATGGAGACAGTACGAACCGGATGGGTTTGGGGGCTTGTTCCCCCTGCGCAACTTTAAACAAGACCAAACGAAGGTTGAGATCTGGTATCAGTTTCATGCATATTTATCAGACAACGATTTGTGAGAGGAGGTTGAATGGATTACTTCTACCCAATGAAAATTGTAGACAAGTCTACCGGTATCGAAACTATAGAGCCACAGTTTCACATGGACTACACCAAGTACGTGATGACGCAAGGCAAGGATATTTACGCTATCTGGGACGAAAACACGGGGTTGTGGGTAACTGCAGACAGCCTCTCACAAAACGCAAACACCAGCGTTGAGCAAGAGTTCTACAGACTCACTGACGAGTACGTTGAGAGAGCAGTTAACGACATCTACGGTCCTGATTGCGAGATCAAAATAACCAAGGTTCGTAACAGCAACCACTTGTGGCGCAAGTCTGCCGAATTCTTTCGATATTCCGGAAACCGTTTTCAACTGTTCGACCGCAAGATGATGTTCGCAAATGATGTTGTTGGGCGAGAAGACTTTGTAACTAGGAAAGTGCCTTACGCTCTTGGTCCTGGTGAATGTCGTGCGTGGAATGAGATTGTTGGGACTCTATATTCTCCTGACGAACGCATGAAGCTTGAGTGGGCTATTGGCGCCTTAGTCACTAACGAAGCGCAGAACTTGCAGAAGTTCTTTGCTTTGTTTGGTGCACCAGGCACTGGTAAGTCGACTATATTTAGAATCATGGAGAAGCTGTTCCCTGGATACATCATTGCATTTGATGCTGCAGCTTTAGGGAATAGACAGGACTCTTTCTCAACGGAAGTGTTTCGAAACAATCCTCTCGTTGCTATTCAAGATGACGGTGACCTATCTAAGATTAATGACAACACATTGTTGAACTCGATTGTGTCACACGAACCCATTCTACTCAAGCAAAAGTATCAAACACCTATCGAGGTTAGCCTAGCTGCACTATTGTTCGTAGCTACTAACTCACCGATTCGAATCACGGATGCTAATGCTGGTATTCTGCGACGCTTGATTGACGTACACCCTACGGGCAAACGTATCGCTCCGGATCGCTATCTATATTTGATGGACACTCAGATCGACTTTGAGCTGGGTGCTATCGCCTACCACTGTGCAGAGGTCTTTAACGACCTTGGGCGCAATGTGTATGACAAGTATATTTCTACAGCGATGATGGCTAAGACGAATGCATTCTACAACTTTGTGTTCGACAACCAAGACTACCTAGAGGACCAAGAGGGCATAACGCTGACACGAGCCTATGACTTGTACAAACAGTGGTGCGAAGAAGCTGGGGAAACCTATGTGCTTCGTCGTATGCAGTTCCGTGAAGAGCTATTGGCATATTTTGATGGCTATCACGACCGGTACATGATCAACGGTGAGCGTCAACGCAGCGTCTTCCTGGGCTTTAAGGGTATATCATTAAAATCTAACGACGCAGAGGAAGTACCAGTGGACACATTTGAATGGTTAGAGCTAACCGTCATGGATCCCATCTATGACCAATCGGTGTTTGACGCAACATACCCAGACCAACCAGCACAAGTCGCTAAGGAAAGTGGGTTTCCAGGACAGAAGTGGGTCAACGTAGATTGCACGCTTTCACAGATTGTTACCACAGATCTACACTTTGTTAAAGTCCCTGAGCATCATATTGTCATTGACTTCGATCTTACGGACGAAGATGGCGAGAAGGATCTGGAAGTCAACCTAGCGGCTGCTAGTGAGTGGCCTCCCACCTACACCGAAACAAGTAAGAGTGGTTGCGGACTACACCTGCACTATATTTACGCAGGCAATGTGGAAGAACTTGCATCTATCTACGATGTGGGTATTGAGGTGAAGACGCTCTTGGGCGACGCATCTCTAAGAAGGAAGCTATGGAAGTGCAACGATCTACCAATTGCACATATTTCAGGCGGACTACCTAAGAAAGAAGCTAAAGTGATTGATAAAAGTCAAATGACAAGTGAAGCTTCGGTTCGTAGGCTAATTGGCAGCAATTTGCGCAAAGAGATTCATCCGGGAACTAAATCCTCGGTCGACTTCATTGCTAAAATTCTGCAGGACGCCTACGACTCCGGAATGACGTATGACGTACAAGACATGCGTCCAGACATTATGTCTTTTGCAGCAAAGAGCTCAAACCAATCTTTGGTTGCGCTTAAGGTTGTAAAGGACATGAAGTTCCAAAGTGAAGACACCCACGTATCCGTAGACCCAGTCGACGACAACGACGATGCTATCGTCTTCTTTGACGTCGAGGTCTATCCAAACCTTCTCCTTATTTGTTGGAAGAAGGAAGGCGTAGACGGCGTTACCACTATGGTTAACCCAACGCCCGCAGAAGTTGAAGTTCTCTTCGACATGAAGCTAGTTGGATTCAACAACCGTCGCTATGACAATCATATTCTGTACGCACGCTACATGGGCTTTGATAACGAAGCTGTCTATAACGTGAGTAAAGGTATTATTGACAACAAAACGGATGCTCGTTTTGCAGCTGCATACGGAATGTCCTATGCGGATATTTACGATTTTAGCTCAAAGAAGCAGGGTTTGAAGAAGTTCCAAATCGAACTTGGGATTACTCACATGGAGATGGACCTACCCTGGGATCAACCTTGCCCAGAAGACCAATGGCCTAAGGTAATTGAGTATTGCGAGAACGACGTTATTGCCACTGAAGCGGTATTTAATGATCGTCGTCAGGACTTTGTCGCACGCAAGATTCTTGCGGACATCTCAGGCCTTTCGGTCAACGACTCTACGCAGAAACATACCGCAGCAATCATATTTGAGGGTAACAAGAACCCACAAGCAGAATTCGTGTACAAGGATCTTGCAGAAGAGTTCCCTGGGTACGAGTTTCACATGTATGATGGCAAAAGCACATACCGTGATGAAGTTACCGGCGAAGGTGGCTATGTCTACGCAGAACCTGGCGTCTATGAGAACGTAGCACTGCTTGATATTGCATCAATGCACCCAACTACGATTGAGCAGCTAAACCTGTTTGGTCCATACACTGAGAACTTCACCATGTTGAAGGATGCTCGTATGGCTATTAAGCACCGAGACTACGACAAGGCTCGCAGTATGATTGGTGGCAAGCTGGCTCCATATTTGGAGTCGGAAGACGATGCGGAAGCTCTTAGCTACGCTCTGAAGATTGTCATCAACATTGTGTACGGCTTGACTAGCGCTCGCTTTGAGAACCCATTCCGAGACAAGCGTAACGTTGACAACATCGTTGCTAAGCGTGGATCATTGTTTATGATCGACTTGAAGCACGAGATCCAAGCACAAGGTTACACTGTGTGCCACGTGAAGACTGACTCAGTCAAGATTGTCAACGCTGACGAAAAGATCATTACATTTGTCAACGAGTATGGTAAGAAGTACGGCTACGACTTTGAACATGAGGCTACCTATGAGCGCCTTGCTTTGGTGAACGAAGCTGTCTATATTGCCTACGACGGAAACAAGTGGACTGCTGTTGGGTCACAATTCCAACACCCGTATGTTTACAAAACCTTGTTCACCAAAGAACCAGTTCTCATCGAGGACCTCTTCGAGTCCCGGAATGTCACCAAGGGCGCACAGTACCTTGCATTTAACGGTACAGAGATTGTCGAGGAGATGGTGCACGTCGGTAAGACTGGGGTTTATATTCCAGTTAAACAGGATGGCGGAAAGCTTCTACGCATTGACGATGACGGAAAGCAGCACGCAGTCGCAGGAACCAAGGGCTACCTTTGGGTCTTGTCTGACGTGGCAAGACAGCGTGATGAGGAATACGAGTTGTTTGTTGACATGGACTACTATGAAGCATTGAAGACTAAAGCTTCAGAAGCTATTGGACAGTACATGGATATTTCGGTGTTCACCGATGTCTAGTAGCATCACATACATCATCCATACGAATGTCGGAAACCAAGACCTGTATTGGTCTGTGATCAAGTCTGGTCTTGATTCATACGGGTTTTGGTCTTTCGATATTCGGGATGCAAAACAACACAAAACTGTCGGGGCAGCACAAGAGTTTGCCTCGTCACCAGATGGTCTGAATCTAGATGATGACCAGTTTAACACTTTACCCTATATTCACTGAATTGGAGATATAACATGGCTGATAAGAAAACCGTAACAATTGAGGATGCGCAAATTGTATTCCGAAACTTCAAAGGTGCCGAAGACAAGTACAACGCTGCAGGCTCTCGCAACTTCTCGGTTATTCTGCAGGAAGACGTCGCTGAGCAGATGCTTGCTGACGGCTGGAACGTCAAGGAGCTAAAGCCCCGTGACGAGGGCGATACACCTACGCCTTACGTCCAGGTCGCTGTTAAGTACGGAGTGCGTCCCCCTCGGATCACAATGCTCACTAGCACGACCCGTACAGGTCTCGGTGAGGACACCGTAGAAATGCTTGACTATGCAGACTTCGAGACGGTTGACTTGATCATTACAGGTTACGACTGGGAGGTTAACGGTAAGACCGGTACCAAGGCATATTTGCAAACCATGTTTGTCACCATTGTGGAGGACGAACTGGACGCCAAGTACGCTGTTCCTGACGAAGGTATTCATGGCAACCTAGGTGACATCGATGAGTGAGCTTGACTTTACTTCCCATATTCGTCGACCATTCGAGGTTGACGCTGTCCAGATTACGACCGAGAACATCCACGAAGCAGCAGCTTTGATTGGCACTCTTGAGACCACGCCACAAGGTCAACAATACATCATTGTAGACCGCAACCTCGTACCGAACATTGTGCGTGTTTACCCTGGATATTACATGACAAGGATGGGCAACAACATTCGTTGTTACTCGAAGCGCATCTTTGAGGAGCAGTTCATCAAGCTTAACGATCGTGTTGAGCAAGGGTGGGGTATTCTCATTGAAGAAAGCGATAAGCAGAACAGCGAAGACTAACTGCTGAGACCTGGGGTATGTCTATAAACTGCCCCGCACCCCAAAACCCAACTAACCATAAGGAGTCAAAATGCAAGAAAAGACAACAGGCATTGACGTAAAAGTCAGATTCCGACCTCACGCAGACGAGGTTTATGTTCTTTCTGTAGTTCAAGATTTCAAAAACTTGATTAACCAGCTATGCGAATGCAGCGAGCGACCATTAGACGAGTGTAATCTTGACACCTACAGTGTTGATATTCTTAACGAAGAAGGCGAATACCTTGATGACTGACTATGACGAAAACGACAAAGAGGTCCGCATGGTCTCCCCAACGGGTGGCGAGAAAGGACAAAAACTAGCTCGCTTTGATCTTATTCCACCAGAAGCACTTTGGCAACTTGCCGAAGCATACGGTGTTGGTGCAAAAAAGTATGCCGATCGTAACTGGGAGCGGGGATATTCTTGGTCTCTTAGTTATGCAGCAATGCAACGACACGCTAACCAGTTTTGGTCAGGCGAAGACTACGACGAAGAAACAGAAATTGCACACATGGCATCTGTGGCTTGGCACGCGTTTGCCATGTTATATTTTATGAGCAATTACGAACACTACGGTGTATACGACGACAGGAGTGGATACACTAATGAAGAAGAGTGATTTAGTGACATGGTACCTTACGGGTTTCCTAGCACTAGCTACGGTCATGCTTGTAGCATATTTTGGCGTTTGGCTTACAATGCAAGCGCCATTGATGTGGGTTGTATGGGCTTTTTTGTGTCACAGCTTTTCTCGACACAATATGCGTCGCAATATGCCAAATACAGAAACTGAAGGAGCCAAATGAGCAACCCAGAACCCGAGAAGGATTGTAGCGACGACATCGAGTGGGATGATGAGGCTCTCGAAGCACCGTCGTGTGACCTTGAGAACCCCGATATTTGCGAGTCTTGTACCTGAGTTCGCAACGCATACACATGTTATAACGGAGGGGAAATACCCCGCTAGAATAATACTTATTTTTAAGGACCAGACTATGGACACAGAACTCACTATTGACTCGATCGTTGTTCCTAAGGAAGTATCCACCAAAACCAAAGTTGGTTTCGGAATTGCTGTTGCAGCATATTTCGCAGCTTGCTATGCTGGAGGATACGCCGTTGGAAAACTGATCAACCGTCGTTCCGAGTATAGTATCAAACCGAACCTTGACGAGATTACATTCAGCGAGATTTAACCACTATTACTTAGAAAGCCGTGCAGGCGCTTAACCGCGTTTACACGGCTTTTTAATTTTTTTTATTACCACCATAAGGAGTTAACGTGAACAAGCAAGATTTTAGCGCATACACTATTGCCGTCTTGGTTACGGCCGTCGTTTTTGTTATCTGGGCCGTAATGGTATGGCTCACAATCAGGTTCCCATTCTTGATTATTGCATGGGTCCTTTCTCTCCACGGGTTTGGCATGTTCAATCTGCGTAGCTCACGCAATGAGAGAGAAGCAGAAGCAGATCTCTACGAAGGTCTAGACTCGAGCATCTGATCGGCACTTGCCGACAGAGAACGACTATAATCATATTTACTAATAAACCTAATATGGGGAACGTAATGGAACCTTTAGTTGTTAGACAAAACTACGTGGACTCAGCGCTACGTGCAATTAAAACAAACGTAATCGAGGATAGAACTACTTGGTTACTCACTAAGTTGGCTATCGAAGTTGGTCGTCTAATCAACGCCCAGACATCAGAAGTCTGGAACGTCAGTATCGGATGGACTGGCGACATGGCAGCAGGCATCACCAAGTATCATCCTACGGAGCCTACAATCATATTTTCAAAAGACTTCATTCTTCAGGCAAGTATTGAAGACTGTCTTGAATTGATCTACCACGAGGTAGCACATGTATTTGCTGGTAAAGCAGACGGTCACGGAGACAAATGGTTTGAACAGTGCGTTCGACTTGGCATTTCTGGCGAGATGTTTGTAACTCGTCCAAACAACCCATCTTCAGTGACACCCTAGATATTTACAACCCCCCTCGGTGCTGGCTGGGACCAGAATCTGGCTGTAAACCAGACGCCGTACGGCTAGGTAGGTTCGATTCCTACCCGGGGGACGGTCCTTCACATAAACCATTACACAGGAGAAACAATGAAATTTCAATGCCCGCGATGCGGCTACACTACCAAAGAACAACCAGCTATGGCTGCACGGTGGATCTACATTAAACACACGTGCAAAATCGCTGGGAAGACGAGAGAACTAGTTGCGGTAGAAGACTGATAATGCAAGAACAATTAGCCGCTTCCACTGTTCCATCACAGTTGGTTGTGTTGGGGGTACTCTTCTTAGTAGTAGTCCTACTACTAAGCATTTCTACACGAAAGAACTAACAAGCTCAAGCCCCGGCCTAGTTGATGTAGGCTCTTGCCCAGGACGTACACTGTTTGGTGCACGGCGATTGTACTCGCCAAGCCATTCAGCCTGGCGCTACGTGGGAGCATTACCCACCTGGGGCACCACTCTATATTTTAATACAAAACAGCCATTAGGAGGCAACTATGGAAAACGTAAAGAACAAAGCCATCGAAGTACTCAAAAACCCCAAGATCTGGGGTGTAACAACAGTGTTTATTGCCGGGTGCCTCGTTGGCGACTGGCGTGGTGTTTCTCGTGCCAACAAGCAATCCGAGGCTTACATTGATATTTTGAGAGACAACATAAAGTCTTACGAGAAACTTACTCGCACGCTAACGCATCGTAACTCTATTCAGACGCTTACGATTAATGCGTACGACAATCTTGCCAACACCATTGCTGGTGGAGGCAATCCCGATGAGGCTATGGATAAACTCTTTCAAGAGATCGACTTCATTAACGTTGTCCGCACAGCAATTTAATACCGAAGCATTAGCACTACTAAAAGGAAAAGAGTTAGAATCATAATGTACGACCCTAAAGATATTGTAGCTATCGAACGCGCTGGTATGAGAACTGGCGCAGCCCTTGTGGTTGCCGCTGAAGTGGTACTCGTGGGATTGATATTTGTAGACACTAAGAAAGTGCGTGGAATTCTAGCTAACGCGCTGGACTCACGTTGGACCCCATTCAACAGGAAAAACCGCAACGAAATTTACGAAGGTGGTGTTGCATGATTGTTGTCACAACACAGACTGGGTCGCGTTACGAGATCCAAGCAAATGGTCTTACTGACGAAATGTGTGTCACTCGAGACTCTGACGCTGAAGTCTACAACTTGAATTCCAAAACCGTAATCGATGACATCAACAACTACCTTGCACGAGAGCCGATTACAGACATGATCGACCCTCCAGTTCCAGGAGAGCGATGGGTGTTTTGGACCAAACATGGAAGACTGCAGACCAGTCCGGTCTCGTTTGTAAACTACGTACACGAGGACGGATCGCTTTCTATTTACGATATTTACGACCAAGATAAGGATTACTAATGAACTTTCTAGATGATGATTCTCCGGACATTCCGACCATGTGGCAGTGGCGGTTTGTGCTGCTTAATGACGGAACTTTGAAACTGTGTGAAACCTATTGGAACGGGGATCGCCTCCTCGCATATAGCGAGGAAAGCCAGCCTTTTGATGCAGAAGGCCTCGCCCAAGTCGACCCAGTCGACCACTTCGTTGACGATGACGCTTTCTTAGCCGTCAGTAGGGCGATGGAGCTCCCTGTTCTGCACGTCGATCAACTCCCACCTCAGGAGTTGAAAGATTCCATAATGAGAAAGATATTTCGTCAAATGTGCAAGACGATGACGTGATGGATGATTCCAACACATTAACATAGTCTGCGTTTTAAGCGCATTTTGTATTATAACAATTGATTCGATCGTGTCATCGGTCGAGCATCTAAGAGAAAGATAAAAGTATGGCAAAGATTAACAAGTACACTGCAACACAAGAAGTGATTGCTGCATATTTAGACCTAGAATTCCCATGGGACGTTTCTGATCTCATGGCGCTGCTCGACAACCACAAACTGAACTACCGTATTGGTAGGATCACTAACCCAGATCACAGCGACAAACAGCAGTACTATCTTGAAATGTTAGCTGCTCCTACCGAAGAAGGTGGCGAAGACACGTGGGTGCACGTTCCGCATGACACATATCTTGTGGTCGTGACCGGCGACGGTGATAATGTGGGGGTGTCCTCCCTCCCAGCTGGCGAATTTGAGCGTATCTACAAGAAGGTGGAAGGCGAGTCATGAATCTAGAAACAACGTCGTTCGAAGACTGTGGCTTGCGTGAGTACATCTGGCGACAGGTGTCTCTAAGAAAACGTGCAGGATACGGCAACACACCTCAATATTTTGGCACGCCCTCAACTGACGGTAAACTAATCCATCTTGCTAAGGTTGGCTACGGTGCCATGGGTTTAACCGTCTATGCAGACACCGTTCCTCTGGTAGCCAAAGAGGCACTGGGAGTATCCTAATGAGTATACATATTTGCTACATCACTCCTGCTGGGTGTGTTTGTACCTGCAATTGGTCTAAGGCTGTGCCGGATGCCCACAAGGCATACCGGGATGGCTACGGCCATGTAGCGCCACACCTGGCTCGTGAGTCAACAAAACTCATCGATCTTGTACCGCCAGCAAAGGAATTTTTCAGACAACAAAATATTAAGGATGGCGTAGACAGGTGAGAACCCTAAGAGTAACTAGAGACTACACGGCTTTTGCAGAAGGTTATTTAAAACTCACCTGCGATTGCGGATTCAAAGAATACGCAAAGGAAGGAGAGGGAGCATTCAGTGCTTGTGAAAGTCACCTCCGTGGCAAACACGCTAATGGTGGCATCTTGTCCTTTGGTCCGACCAGGTTCAAGCCTACGCGTCGGTGGCGTGTAGAGGACGGTGCGACTAGGGAAATTCTCAAGGAAGATTACTACAACCCCCATAGCTCTACCTAATGATCGACTGGACCGACTGCATATTTCCTGAGTGTAACCGAATACCGCGAGCTCAGGGATTATGCGGCACTCACTACAAACAGAAACAGCGTGGTGAAGAGCTTACGTCGATCAGGTCCTACAAACACGCAGATGGATATTCAGAGCTATGTGCTTATCCGGACTGCGGTCGACCAAAAGATGCACGAGGGTTGTGTGGTACACACTACGCACAGATCCGACGAGGCAAGCGCCTTACCGTTATCCGAAAACGTAGGGGGTAATTATCTATGCAGACCTTCTTACCAGAGGGTGCCAATCTAGAGTTAGGTTTCGAACGGCTTGATCGACAAAGACTCGGTAAACAGCGTGTAGAGACATTTCAGATTCTAAACGTCTTGCGCGGTATAGACAAGAACGGCGACTACAAAAACCACAAGGGTTGGTCTAATCATCCGTGTACAGTCATGTGGCGTGGGCACGCTTATGAGTTAGCTCGTTACGGATATTTGTGCTCACTAGAGTGGATAAGTCGTGGCTATAAAGACACGATGAGTTGGAGGTTCTGCGAAGCGATGGAGTCGATGGCATGCGACAACATCCTTGAACCTGGGACGTGGAACCTCCAACCTCCACCATGGATTGACTGTGAAGACGTCTATATTTCACACCGATCAAACCTGATCCGCAAGGACCCCGAACACTACAAACATTATTGGCCTGACGTACCAGATTCTCTGGAATACGTTTGGCCACCAGACCCTACAGCTAGGAGTATTTAAACGTGACCGACGAGGAAACTGACGAGAAATTTGAACAGCACGACCGACTCTATGCCGACTGGCAGATGAGCGGGACGGTTCTTGAAGCCTGCGCTGAAATCATGAAGAATACAGATGTTGACACGGAAGAGGACTTCAAGCTCTTGATTAGCTCGATTCACTTCACGCTTCAAAACCTTATTCGAATGTGGGAAAGCGACGTAGCCGTGATGGACAACATTGAGATGTTCAAGCGCTTTCGAGAAATTGAAGTAAGTTTGATGGAAACAGTAAACAAACTTGAGGAGGAATCATGAATAACGACGATATTGGTATTGACACAAGCCTGGGACTAGGTACTTGGGGGCTGGACGCAGCGGATGTTGCGCCTAGTCGCCACGGATTGGAGGTTAAAGTGGTGCGTCTAGGGTGGCCTGTAGGCCTCCTGTGTGCCTCTGTGTGCGCCGCTATTGCCTATGTGGCCCACGAGCGGGGTAAATCCGACATGCGCAACTGGGTGGACGAGTGGACTGGCGGACCCGAGTAAGTAACAAGAATGCGACCTGGACATGTCGTTAAACTGTCTACACCCCTTATAAATTTTGCAGGAGGTATAATGTCAGAAGAACACTACAACTCAATTGTTAAACCGATGCTCTACCCGCACCAGGTGGAAGCCGTCGACAAGTTGGGCAAGGGTAAGATATTGTATGGTGGCGTTGGTACTGGTAAGACAATTACGTCGCTTGCGTACTACGTTAAGCGCGAGGCGCCCAAGAACATATACGTTATCACTACAGCTAAAAAGCGTGACAGCCTTGACTGGCAACAAGACGCAGCAAAGCTAGGTATTGGCGCAGAGCGTGACGGCACGTTACACGGGACACTTACGGTTGACTCTTGGAACAACATCACTAAGTACATGGATATTCAGAATTCTTTCTTCATCTTTGACGAGCAACGTCTTGTTGGGTCGGGGTCGTGGGTCAAAGCTTTCTACGAGATAGCTAAGAAGAACCGCTGGATATTACTCAGCGCCACTCCTGGCGACGTGTGGTTGGATTACGTTCCCGTCTTTGTTGCTAACAACCTGTACAAGAACCAGACACAGTTCAAACAAGAGCACGTGGTGTACTACCCACGTCTTCCGTATCCCAAGGTCATGCGATATTTGGACGAACAAACTCTTGAGAAACATCGTAATATGTTGCTAGTCGAGATGCCTTACTTCAGCCACACCAAACGACACGTAGAGTTTGTTGACGTCGACTATGACGTAGATTTGCTTAAGACTGTTTGGAAGAATCGCTGGAATCCAATTGAGGACCAACCAATTGCCGACATCGGCGAGCTATTCCGTTTGGGTCGTAGAGTCTTGGCGGAGGACCCTAGCCGATTGGGGTTCATTCGCGAAAAACTGGTAGAACACCCCAAGATTGTCATCTATTACAACTTCAACTACGAGCTAGATATTCTAAGACAGCTTTACGGTGACGAAGGTGTGGAGGTAGGCGAATGGAATGGTTCTCGCAAGACACCAATCCCTGATGCCGATTCCTGGGTGTACCTCGTACAGTATACAGCTGGAGCAGAAGGCTGGAACTGTCAGGAGACGGACACAATGATATTCTACTCAATGTCGTACTCGTACAAAACTTTTGAGCAGGCACAGGGTAGGATCGATAGACTTGACTCGCCGTTTACAGATTTGCACTACTATGTCTTGAAGACTGACACAAGCCTCGAGAATGGCATCCTAGATATTCTAGGAATGAAACAGAATTTCAACGAGAACGCTTTTGCCAACCAACACGGTATAGCGTTAGACTAGCGAAAAATAGTATGTTATTGTATGGGACAATTGGTTTTTGGTGGCCAAAAGTGGCCAAAAAGTGTCCAAATTGGTCAAAAAGCACCCAAATCCTAAATGTCCCATAATTATGGGACAATTGTAAAAAGGGTCAAAAAGTGCCCAAAAAGGCCAATTGTCCCATACAAACTTGTAAAAGTGGCCAATTCTGAAACAAAAGTGGCCACGGAATTCCCTTGGTACATATAGGAATTCTTCAATTTGGCCACTTTTGACCCCTTTTTTAAAAACTTTCTACAAATAATAGAGAATACACAGAATCTGTAGAGAATAAAAAGTTTTTGAAATTAGGTGGCCAAATGGCCAATCAAGTCAAAATCGAGATCAATTTTATGGGACAATTAAAAAGTGCACAAAAAGGAGACACATGGATTACAACAATGTTTATGACATTAACAAGCGACATGCGGCTCTACGAGAAGAGCTTCTTAGAGAGAGAACTGTTCCCGTTGAACCTAAATGGTGCAACATCTACTGGGACCCAGATATTCGACAAGACTATCTGATCTCCGATCAAGGCGTTGTTTGGGACGCAGTACGAAAGTGCGAAGTTAAACTTAGTCCAAACCAGTACGGGGATATTCGTGCCAACGTTAGCTTGGCGGATGGCTCGGGCTACAAGACTATCTCAGTGCGCAACGCGGTTGCTCAAGCCTTTGTCGAATGTCCTTCTGGATATTTCACTACGGCGCTGATCAAGAACAACGTCCAAACAGATCTTTACGCTGACAACATTGTTTGGCGTCCAGGCGGCTTTGGTCGTAAGTATCGGGAACAGTTCGAAGATATTCCTCGATGGTTCCACCATGGTCCAGTCATTCAGTTGTGTGACGACGAACCGTCGGACATTGAGTATGACTCAGTCTTCGAGGCAGCAAAGGACCACGGCATCATGGCAAAGGCAGTCTACGAATCGTGCGAGCTCGAGGGTGAGCCCTGCATGTACGTAGACGTTGGATTCCAATGGGTCTGACAATAATAGTATAGTATCGTACGGTATACATCGCTTATAATAGGGGGGAGCAGCATTTATGCACTGCTTCCCTTATATTTTTTGACTATCATTCCGAGAGGAGAAACATGCGCGAAGCAGCCTATCAAGCACAATTGATTAAACGCCTCAAGCTCATGTTCCCGGGCTGTGTGGTCCTTAAGAATGACTCTGGATATTTGCAGGGTATTCCCGACTTGTTGATTCTATTCAACGAACGGTGGGCCATGCTTGAAGTTAAGACTAGCCAACAAGCGAAGCATCAACCGAACCAAGACTACTATGTACACCTTCTGGACAGCATGTCCTGGTGTTCGTATATTTATCCAGCTATTGAAAGTACGGTTTTAGATGATCTTCAACGAACGCTCGAATCTGGGTGGTAAGCACGCATTCTTATCGCCCTCCAAGTACCACTGGGTTAACTACGACGACGAGAAATTGTTGTCTGGTTATTCTAGACACAACGCAGCACGCCTGGGAACGCAGCTACACGACTTCTGTGAACAAGCCATTAAGCTTGGGGTCCGCTTGCCGGACGATCAGACAACACTAAGCTTATATGTCAACGATGCAATTGACAACAAGATGAAATGTGAGATTCCTTTGTACTACAGCGACAACTGTTTTGGACACGTTGACGCACTTAGCTTTAGGAACGGAGTACTTCATATACACGACCTAAAGACTGGCACCACAAAAGCATCGTTCACACAATTGGAAATCTACGCAGCACTCTTTTGTCTCGAGTACGGAGTCCTTCCGTTTGACATTGAGTTCTCGTTGCGTATCTACCAGAGCGACGAAATTCAAGAACACATACCTTATCCCGAAGCAATCTCAGAAATCATGGACAAAATTGTTTATTTTGACCAACTTATCGAGAGTGCTAAGACCGAGCTAGGCGAATGAGTAACAACATGCAGGAGGTTTGGGCGCCTGTTAGGGACTACCCAAATTATGCTGTATCAAACTATGGTAGAGTTAGGAATCGCAAGTCTGGTGCAACGCTAAATCCAAGCATTATAGGAACCGGATATTTGAGAGTCCAACTTTGGAATAGGGGTCAAGGAACATCCTACTTAGTTCACCGACTTGTTGCAGAGGCTTTCTTTGAGGAAGATATTTCGGACAAGCAAGTCGACCACATTAACAGTGTTAAGTCACACAACTTTATATGGAACTTGCGGCTCGTTAGTGCTAGCGAAAATATTAAGTTGGCGTACACAAGAGGTAGACTGCTTTCTAACGCAAAACCTGTCCGCATTATACAAACCGGTGAACGCTTTGATAGCATCAACCGCTGTGCCATGCGACTAGATATTTCCCCAAAACAACTATCGCGTGCAATTAAAACAAATAAAGATGTAGCAGGAGTTAGCGTTAGGTTTACATAGGAGGGACAAAGATATTCATGATTATGGAAGAATCCGACTACCTATCACATTACGGAATCTTGAGGTTGTCCGGCCGATACCCTTGGGGCTCGGGCGGTAACGTTCCTCAACGAAGCAAAAGCTTCTTAGACTACGTGCAAAACATGAAGAATCAGGGTCTCTCGGAGAAAGATATTGCCCAAGGCGTCGGAATGACTGTCGGACAACTCCGTGAAACCAAGACTGTTGCTATCGCAGAAGATAGAGCAGCTACAGTCGGCGAAGCCGTCAAGTATAAATCGAAGGGTATGTCCACGAATGCCATTGCAAATCGCATGGGTGTTCCGGAGGCTACTGTTCGTAATTACTTAAAGGATCCCGACAAGTACACACAAAGCACCTTGAAGAACACCGTTGACACCCTACGTATGGAAGTTTACTCAAAAGGCTTCCTAGATATTGGTCGTGGTGCTTCTAACTACATGGGGGTTAGCGATCAAAAGCTTAGTGCTGCAGTCAGCATCCTAAAGGATGAGGGTTTTGTTGTAAGCAACCCAAAGGTCAAGAATGCTGGAGACAAATTCACTAAGATGAAAGTATTGTCCCAACCAGACACGACCTTTGGCGACGTACTTACAGCAGTCAAAAACGACCAAGTGCGTACGATCAACGTTGCCAGCGAAGACTTAGGTGAAACATTTTTAGGGATGTTACCACCAAAGGCTGTTGACCCATCGCGTGTTGGTGTCAATTACGCAGAAGATGGCGGCGCTGACGCTGATGGCGTTATGTACATTCGACCAGGCGTTGACGATCTGTCATTGGGCGGAAAGTCTTATGCGCAAGTTCGAATTCAGGTTGGTCCTGGTCACTACCTCAAGGGTATGGCTATCTACAAAGACGGTCTTCCAGAAGGCACAGATATTCTCTTCAACACAAACAAGACCAAAGAGCAAGCGCCAGACAAGCTTGATACTTTAAAACCGTTGAAGGATGATGCCGACAATCCCTTTGGTACTCAGATCAAGAGACAGATATTTAAAACCAACGCTGATGGGACAAGAGAAGTCACTTCTGCCGTAAACCTCGTAAACGAGGAAGGCGACTGGGGTGGTTGGAGCAACTCGATTGCTTCACAGGTTCTATCCAAACAACCACCGAAGCTAGCTAAGCAACAACTAGACATGGCCTTTGAAAGTCGACACAATGAGCTAAAAGATATTTTAGAGCTTACCAATCCGACTGTTAAGAAGGCCCTCCTTGAGGACTACGCTCGTACGCTTGACGCGCAAGCGGTGAGTCTTAAAGCACATGCTCTTCCTCGCCAAAGGTGGCAAGTGTTGTTGCCCACACCAGACAGCAACCCTGGAGAAATCTATGCACCAAACTATCAGAACGGCGAAGTCGTTGCCCTAGTAAGATATCCTCATGGCGGTAAGTTTGAGATCCCGCAACTAGTAGTTAACAACCGCAACCCCAAAGCTAAGGCCATGCTTGGTGGTGCTAAGGACGCCGTCGGCATCCATCCGTCTGTCGCAGATATTCTCTCTGGTGCAGACTTTGATGGTGACACCGTTCTTGTCATCCCCAACAGCAAGAAAAATATCCAAACGGCCAAGCCCATTGAACGGTTGCAAAACTTTGACGCTAAACGCGAGTATGCTAGACAGCCAGGAATGAAAGAGATGGGTAAGACGCTTACTCAAACGGAGATGGGCAACATCTCGAACCTCATTACTGACATGCAGATTAAGAATGCTAGCACTGAGGAAGTAACGCGTGCGGTGCGCCACTCTATGGTGGTCATCGATGCAGAGAAGCACGGTCTTGATTACACACGCTCATATAGAGATCACGGAATCAAGGCGCTTAAACAAAAGTACCAAGCAAACGAAGATGGTG
>Ga0213866_10000630_pt1 | contig 27728 bp, 26 predicted proteins | sample PICome_11_FD_160079 | JGI IMG/M metagenome (GOLD analysis project Ga0213866, IMG submission 160079) | Coastal seawater microbial communities near Pivers Island, North Carolina, United States - PICO284 | ecosystem: Environmental > Aquatic > Marine > Coastal | place: USA: North Carolina... | reverse complement strand
TGTATGAATAACCATTGTTGGCTTGTTGTCCTTCTGCCAGAATGATTTGGATCCATTAATCTGTAATTTATTAAAAACCACTTCTGGTTTTTCTCCATTGTATTTCAACTGATGCATTTTGCACCAATTTTGAATCAATGGCATTTTTTTGTGAATATGATCTGTCGTGAAATAAGGTTCTTGATGAAAAATAATAGAATCTTTATTTTCAATATAGTTCTGATAAAAGTATTGAGTTTGTCCCAAAGGATAAACTCTATCAACATATTTTAAATTGATGAATATATCTATGAAAGGGCATACAACAATCAGATCTCTATCTGGATAGTTATTTTTAATACATTTCGCAACTGCCGTGGCGGCAATATGTTTTCCCAATCCACCTTGAACGTGGAAAATACTATAACGACGTTTCATAAATTATGACCAAGGAAGATTTTCTACAATTACTGGTGGAGTTGATGGGGCAATTCTTTCTGTTATTAATTTAGCATTATCATTTTCCAATGATTGTGCTTCAGATCCAAGTTTATCTTTTACAAATTGAATGACTTGATCTTCTGTAAGATTACTATAAGGTGTAATACTATCCATGTCAATGCCTTCAATATCCAAGTTGACAGTTTCATAAACAGAAACTGCAGTGGATGTTTCAGTATCTCTAGAAACAACTTTAAATCCTACTGATGTCACAAGACCTGTTCCATCATTGACTTGCTTCAGTTTCTTAATAATCCAAGTGTGTGTTATGTTCATTGTGGCTGATTGAATAAATTACTTCTTCTCCAAAAATCAGATCCTTTACATTTTTCAATAATTTCTTCTGGAAGAATATTTTTAGGATTTTCCGAAGTGTCCTCTAGTAATGGTCTAATTTCATGCATATCTTCAAGACCATATACTTCAAGGTCTCTTTCTCTAGTTTCATTACTTAAATTATCAAAAGTGTGCTCATAATAATCTTCACCCAAGAAATTATAAATTTCTTTCATAGTATTTATTGGATCACTCACTAGATTTTGATACTCCACAAAATGAATTTTGTCACTGTGCCCTTCTCGGATTGCTTGACTGATTGCTTGGGATGATTCTCCTAAAATTCCTTTTGCACTAGCAATATAATCGCATCTATTTACATCATTAATTGGCAAATTATTTTTTACTAACTGCTCATCCACAAAATTAATTTTTGATTGTCCTTCTTGATACGGATTTCTTTTTATCATACCGATAAATGATGCTAAAATTTCATCAGGATCTCTTACAGGGCAAATAATTTTTACATTATCGGTAATATATGTTTGAATATAATCAATTTTTGCAGTCCATGCTTTGTTTTTATCAAAAATTATAGGTTCTTTTCTATCAATATAGTATGAATCAATTAAGGAAGAAATCATCATTTTTGCTCCTTTTTCTTTTGGGTAAGCAGCAAAAAATTGGTCATTAATTAAAGAATTATTAAGGGCATACATTGATTGGAGGACTGCACTTGATGGTCCAGAATAAAATTTTGGATTTTGATTAAAAATTGCACTTAATACTGTAGATCCAGATCTGGGCAGTCCTGCCAAAAAATAATACTTTTTCTTCATTTCATATTATGATAACGTGCTTTTATTTATTATAGCACCTTTAATTACTTATCCCAAGTTGTTGTTCAATCACACTCAATCTCTGTTTTAATTCTGTATTTTCAGTGTCCAGTTCTTTAATTGCATTTACTAGAACTGGCAGCATATGATCTGAAGTAAATCCATATCTTTCAGGATTATCTGTCGATACAATGACTGGATTTTCACCTTCGAGAGTAAGAATTTCCTGAGCACTAAAACCATATCTTACAGTATCATCAATAATATCATTTGTATCCTCATCTTTAAAAGAATACTTAATCGGATTTACTCCTCTTAAAAATTCTCTTCCATGTGGAACACTACCCCATACACACTTATGTCTAATATCTGATGCAACTGACCAAGCAATCTGAATACATGCCTTAGTATGAGACTGATTACCCATAATAATTTGATCGGAGCAAGTGGCACCAATTGTTCCAAAGTCAAACATGGTACTATTGCCTGCTTGACGACCGATTGCAATGTTGTTTATTCCTGTGGTTGCATCAAATCCAGCACCACGACCAATAAAAGTATTATTATTTGAACCAGTCCAAGCACCTCCATTAAAAGTTCCGGTAAGATTATATCCAGATTCACATCCTATAGCAATATTTCTTATTCCACCTCCAGTTTTTGTTCCATCTCCACCTGCTCCACAACCAAGTATAACATCTTGTAGGTGGTAATTATTAACAGCTGCATCTGATCCTATTATAATACTATCAATACTACATGCATTACATGCAGATGCTCTTCCTGCTACAACATTACATGCTCCGGTTAATTTCTCTCCAGCATAATATCCAATGGCAATATTAAATTTAGAATATCCATAAAGTGCACCAAAACTTAAATGGCACCCAGAGTAAGATCCAGACGCCTTTCCAAGGAAAGTATTTCTACATGAAGATTCATGTGAAACATGTCCTGCTTCGTCTCCAATAAAAGTATTAGATCCACCATTAGTTAGAAAACGACCTGCTGCGTCTCCAACTAAAACATTAGAACTCCCAGTAGTTAAAGCATTTCCTGTAGTATTATCTCCAATTAAAACATTAGATCCAGTATTCAAATATCCATCAATTATAAATGCACCACTATTTGGATTATAAGTGACTCCATTCGTATATATTGTTTCTGATGTGGCACTTGCATTATTACTATTTACAAAAGTAAGATAATAAGTACCATTAGAAGTTGTGCATTGTGTCTTAACTTGATCGGCAGAAGAAGCAGAAGAAACAGATCCACTAAATGTTCCATATAAATTAGTGGCACAAACATTATCTGCAAAAATAGTACCAAAGTTATTGCCAGAAGCACCTAAATCGTAAGTGCTTCCTGTTTTTGGTGTTATGGATTGAACGGAAACATTATTAAAACATGATGTAGTTTCATTAATTACGACTCCACTGCCAACAGTAATGCTATTATTAGCACCATCAATCGAAACTGATGCTGATCCAACTGTCAGGATTTCTGTTGTGGGATTATAGTAAAGTGCAGCATCAGTATAAACAGTTTCTCCAGTGGGAGAAGTATTGTTAGAATCAACAAAAGTTACATAATGATCTGATCCAGAACTTATACACTGAGTATCAACTTGTGATGCAGATCCGCTAATAGTTCCAGTTATATTTGCACAAACAGTATCTGCAAAGATAGTTCCCCATTTGTTGGTTGCTGATCCTAAATTAAAATCTCCACTGCTGTAAGTAGCAGATGCAGATCCAGCTAATCTGTCAAGCGGTTGAGGATTTTCACCAACCCATGGTAATACATCCCCAGCAATAGTTACACCAGCTCCAGTAACATTAACTACTTCATGATTTCCATCTTTTTGAAATAATCTGAATCCCCTAGCGCCTGCGTGTATTTTCATCATTTCGACCCATTCTTCTGGTTCAAGTCCTCCAGAGCATCCAGGATCATTCGAATTGATACTCATGAAATGAAATGCACCTTGTCCACTTCCTTGTGCTCTAAAGATAACTGGACCACAACCAGTTTCTTCAAAGAGAGCTGCTTTACCTACAGTAGTAATTAAATTACCAGAAACATCATACCTACAAAGAGCATTAGTTGCATTTCCGTTAGAATCGCCCCCCAAGTCACCCTGATCATCATATGCAAAATCGCCGACACAGTAAGTCATAGAAAATTCATTACTGTTTCCAACACAAAGTGAGGCATTGTCACAAAGTAATAAATTAGATTGAAGTGCTAATTCATCTGTTGATGCATAATAAAGAAGACCAGCATCTGTGTATATGGGTTGAGCTCCACTTGTATTAGGTACAAAAATTAGATAATATGGATCTTGTGATCCGTCTGTTGATGCTACAGAAACTTCAGTACTTGATCCCGTAAATGATCCAACTAAATTACCATAAAAATTTGTAGCATGAACTTCAGACCATTTACTACCAGTAGATCCTAAATCATATGTATCTGTCGCAGATGGAAGAACATCACTTCCTACATTGGCATTAACTGTAAGTGTATCTGCAGAAGCATCTCCAAGAGTAACATCACCATTCAAACATGTAGTTTGTGTTACGGTAAGATTTAATGGATTTAATGTATTAGTACCAGCCTGGTATATAATTTGTCCATCAGTATAAAGATATTCTGGTTCTCTCGGTGAATTATTAGAATCAACAAGAGTTAAGAAATAATTTCCAGTTCCAGTTGTAGTTCCTGTGGATACTCTATCGGCATCACCTCCACCTCCACCACCACCTGAAACAGTTGCTGTACCTGCTGAAGTAATTCTACCTTTTGCATCTACCGCAATAACTGGAATTTCTGTAGAAGAACCATAAGTAGCTGAAGTTACTCCAGTATTGGATAGAGTTGCAATACCACTTACATCTTCATGTCCTTTAAAACTTACACCCCAGTCAATATCACCTGTTGCTTCAATTAATCTAGCATTAGTTAAAGAATCTGCTGTCGAAACATTAGCATCTCCAAAATTAATATTTACATTAGATGCTGCGGTGATTTTTCCTTTATCATTTACGGTAATACTTCCAACTTGTGTAGAAGAACCATAAGTTCCTGCAACAACACCAGTTACATCGGATGCAATTGTTATGACTTGTCCCGATGCACTTGTTACTATGTCACCAGCAACACCACTTACATCAAATACTTGTGTACCAAGACCAACTGAACCAGTTCCACTGTCACCAGAAAAATCTAAATCTATATCTTGATTACCAATTTGTGTATCAACATATGCTTTAATAGATTGTTGAGTTGCAAGTGCAGTATCACTATTAGATGCCATATTATCTTCATCAAGTATTGAATCAATACTTAATGTCGGAGACGTTCCTACTCTTAATGTATCAGTTGTTGTAATTCCTTGTACATCGAGTGATTCTGTAAATGTTCCTTTTACTGCATTAAGTTCATCAAAAAATAGATCATCTTGAACATAAAGATCACCACCAACATATAAGTCACCACCAGTTGTTGTGATTCCTCCGTTTGATGCAAGAGATACTGCTCCACCAACATTTAATCTCTTTTCAATACCAACGCCACCAGTAGTTTCAAAAGATCCTGTATCTGTTGAAGTTGACTCTGTGGTATTATTAAGAACAATTCTATTTCTTACATCAATAGATTGGGCATTGTTTTGCCCATCTGCTTGTAAAATTAAATTACCACTTGTAGTATCAACAGTATTTCCACTAATTTCAACATTACCTAAAGTAGAAATTCCTGTTGCATTAAAGTTTACAGTATCTAAAGATATTGCAAATGTTCCGGTGTTAGCTGATATATCATCAAGATCAAAAGTACCACCAACGAACAAATCATTTCCTACATATAAATCACCACCAGTTGTGGTAATACCACCAAGAGATGCAAGAGTTGTGGCTCCATCAACAACAAGAGTTCCACCAACATCTAAATTATTTTGAATATCTACAGATGCATTAATGTCTAAGTTTGCACTAAATGTTGCTAATTGAGAAACATTAAGAACATCTAAATCAGTTTGACCATCTACATCCAAATCACCATTAGCATCAATATTACCGGAGAATGTTGCTAACTGAGAAACATTAAGAACATCTAAATCAGTTTGACCATCTACATCCAAATCACCATTAGCATCAATGTTACCATTGAATGTTGCTAATTGAGTTACAGTAAGATTTTGTTCAATAGTAACATCACCATCAAAATTAGATGTTCCTACTACATCTAATCTTACATTTGGTTGTGTGCTACCAATACCAACAAAATTATTCACTTCATCATAGTAAAAGAGATCTGCACCTTCTAAAAGACCTGTAGAACCTTTGAATTGTACTTGTCTATAATCTCCCGCACCTCCGAATGTTATGTTTGCAGGATCAGTCCAAGAAAGTCCACCAAAAACATCCTCTTCTTTTACTAAAAGAAATCCTGCGGTTCCTGCATCACCAAGTCTATCAATAATTGTACCAGTAAGTCTTATATTTCCTTCTACATGTAAATTCGGATCATAAGTTGCCGTCAAATCTCCTATTGGATTTGTGGTTCCGATACCAACAAAACCAGATGCTGTTGTTGTAATTACTGTACCACCAGCACCTACAGTAATTCTATCACCAGCGGCAAGTAAGTTAATCGATGAATCAAATGTAAATGTTGCATCTGTTGCAAAGTCATTAGATTCCTTAAATATAATTTCTTTTTCATTTCCTGGAGGTGCAAAGGTGATGGTTACTGCATATCCTGGATTTATACCACCCAATCCCTCAGCAGTAATTGCAGTGCCACGAAAATCTAACTGTGTTGTGCTACTTACTCCACCAACAATTGTACCTTCTTCAAATACACTTATTGATCCCGGAATAATTCCTCCTTGATTTGGAATCCAGTATCTTTCTCCTGGTCTACCTTCTACAGAGACAATTTGATATGGAAATCCAGATTGTAATGGTTTTGCACCAATTGAAGATGGTCCAATTAAAGGATCTCCAAGATTTGGTTCAGAATCAGAAACTGATAAGTATTGATATCTATCAGAAGTTAATCCAGTTTGTGGAGTGGTCTTTACACGACCAGAAATATACTTTGGCATTTTTTGTTATTATATTATATTGTGTTTTCTAGAATACTCATAATAAACTCCATTTCTAATGGAGCAACTTGACCACCACTTACATAAGTATGTGGAATATTAGTCACTATACCGACGTTGGTCTCAAATTCTGTAGAAGAATTTACTGCATCAACTATGAAGGATCTTTGAGGTGCTGGGAAAATTGTTGTTGTTGCTCCTCCAACATATCCACTACAACTAAATTCAATTCCACTCATTGTGATTTCATCAGAAGCACTAAATCCGTGAGCACCAGAGGTAGTAACAGTTGTAATTCCAGTAAATTGATCATATAAAACACCACTAATATTGACTATACCACTTTGCGTTCCTTCTATTACGATTGAATCTTTTATAAATGCAGTTCTCTCTAGAACCAATCTTCCATCAATAATAACTAATGCATCACTTGGAGGTATTTCAGTATTTTTAAGAATTCTTATATTTCTTGTATTTCCTGCAGTATTACTTGCCGTACTCTCTCTTCTATGAGTAAAAGTGACTGTCGGATAAGTATTAACACCGACATTAGATACAGAGGCATACAAAACAATGGAGTTTTTTCCAGTTGGTGCAGTATAAACAGTTTGCTCACCTGGTGCTACTGGAACTGCTATTGTAATAAATTTATTAAGTGGTGCAACTGCCATAATTTTTTACCTTAATGCGAGTATGAGTGGTGTAACTTCTGCCTGTATTGCTTTACTAAAATCTCTTCCTCTAATTGTTGATGTTGTTTGATCAACCTGAATTCCTTCACCAATATCAAAATTTCCTTTTTGGTCTGTACTTGTAAAGGGAATTTGTGCTCCGTCAAGAGCAACAATTTCATTTTCTTTAATCGGAAGAGCACCCTCGAAGGGTAACGCTGTATTTATATCAGTACCCGTTCCGACGTATTCAAAGGAGTGAGAACTTGTAAGGATACGACTAATTCTTTGAAGAGTAAATGGATCACCATCATATAACTGATATGGAATAAATTCATTAAATGTTATTGTGGTATTACCAGAACCATCTGGTAGTGTTGCTTCGGATACTGTATAATAAATCGGTTCTGTAACAACTTCTGCAGTAGCACCACCACTACCACTAATATTTGCAACAAGGTTCTGAGTGGGTAATAATTTCTACCAGATTCAATGACATCAATTGAAGTAATAGTTCCAGCAGCACTTACATTTGCCAGTACCTCTGCAACAATTCCTTGAGGACCTTTTGGAACTACAGTACTATCAGCATCGCTTATGGTCACTGTCGGTGGTGTTGCTGCAGTATATCCAGAACCTCCATTGGTGACATTAATTCTAGCAACTCTTCGAAGTGGTGCGTTTATTCTTCCCAAACCATCTGCATCAGCATAATTTCCTAAATCAATTTTAAAGTATGCTGCTTGACCATCAAAAGGTCTTCTATATTGACTTCCGTCTTGAACATTTGTAGCAGTTACAGTATCATTAGTTTCTCCATCAGGAATAATATTTCCAGATACAGATCCAGTATATTGTGTTGCTCCTAATCCAACTGCATATAAACCAAAATTACCAAATGATGAGTTTGAGTTTGTCAGATCACACTGACCACCAGTATCAACATAAATTGCTTTATCACAATTAATTGTGAAAATAGAAACTAACTGAGCATAACCATTGTTTGTAATCGAAACACCAATACCATTCTCATTATATTGAGTGAATGAGTCACAAACCATTGACTTCAGGTTATTACCATTGTTATTGATTGGATCTGATACAGAAGCATGGTCACCATTAATTCTCATACCAATACTTCCAGTCATGAAGTTGGTACAGTTACGAATATATGGAGATCTCCATCTTCCACTCGGACCTTCTAAAGCAGGACCAGCAGCAATATATCCAGTGTTTGCCCTTTCAGATAATGCAATTGGAGGGAAAGCAACTGCACCACATCCACTGTGATTTACTGCAACACTAGTTCCTGCAAAGTTTAAGTTTTCTATCAGACATCCACGTCTTACATGAAAAACATCTAGATTAACATTCTGAGGTGTTACTGTAACCAGACGAATGTCTTCTCCAGTAACGGAAACATCAGTACGAAGACCGATAGGATTGTTCTCAAGGTAGATGCCTGGTTTGATGATGATCGTATCTCCTTCCTGTGCAGCGGCTGCAGCAGCACCAATCGTTGCCTTAGCATCACCTTCCAGCAATCCAGTATTATTATCATTTCCATCCTTAGTAACCCAGATAGTATTCTGAGTTTCAACACCAGATGGTCTCCAAGAGACACCTGTTCCTACTGCAGATAATCTCCAATCTCTCTTATCATCTGCCGTATAGTCATTGACATCTCTGAGGAAAGATTCTAACTCAAGAACTCCTCCAATTTTAGCATCATTTCCTACATTTAAGTTCTCTTCAATACCAACACCACCTTCAGTAACGATAGAACCTGTATCTTTGTCTACCGATCCAGTAGTGCTGGTAACAGTAACGTCTCCAAAAACATCTAAAGTATCCTTTAATGTAGTTGCAGATGTAACATCAAGAGTATCATCTAAAGTTGTAGCACCAGTAACATCTAAAGTGGAATCAAATTCAACTTCTTCTGTAGCATGAAGATTTCCTGATATATCTAACTTAAAGGTTGGTTGTTCTATTCCAACACCAACATTTCCAAGATCAGTAATAACGAAATCATTACCTTCTTCACCAACATTAAATTGCCCGATTACTTGAGTAGTTCCAATACCTACAGAACTGACTCTATATAAACTCTCCTCACTATCATAACCCCAAAGATCTTTCTGTAAGATATTTGAGATAAAGTTTGGATTATCTGCATTTACAGTAGGGGTAACAGTTTCCGTACCTACACCTAAACTGTTTCCTGATTCAAAGTTTAGTACCGAAAAGGATTGTGCTAATCCATCTGTAGGGATATATACTCCCTTATCCTGTACATAGAATTTAGATGCCATTTATCCTTTGTCTTTGAGACCTTTATGAAAATATTTATGATAAAAATTAAACAACTTTAATAATATATTGAAATACAGTTCCATTCAAATCTGTAACTGGTGCTAGATTAGGTTTTCCGTTAGTACCATCACATAGTTCATACCCTGGAGGAGGGAAATTTCCATTACCTCCCCAAAGAACAACAGACAAAGGCATCACACCATCATCATCAGCAATCTGCTGCAGCCATCTAACACCCCTCTGATCTCTGACAAAGAAATATCCATTTTTACCTGGAACATCTGCAGAGTCAAAGATAGTATTTTTGATTCTTATACTACCTTCAACATCAAGTTTCAGGTTTTGATTTATTCCTGGAGTTATTCCATCTTCAGAATCAATTAGAAAAGCACCAGGATTAGTTGTTCCTATACCAAGAACATTATCTACAAGACCTTCATTTTCGAAAACATATGTAATTGATGATGATCCTACTCCTATCTGAAAATCTTTATCTGGAATAGAAGTAAAAATTCCAACATGTTCTTCTGAACTATCAGCAATAATTATTTCACCAATCTCACCAACTTCGAATCTATTTCTTACAGTTAGATTATCTACATAAAGAGTTGCACTGATATCTACATCATCTTTGAAATTTACAGGACCAAAGAAATTACTCTCACCAGGTCCAATAACATCTAATTGAGGAACTACAAGTTTATTTCTTACAATTAGATCATCTACATAAAGAGTTGCACTGATATCTACATCATCTTTGAAATTTACAGGACCAAAGAAATTATTCTCATCTGGACCAATAACATCTAATTGATTAACTACAAATCTCTCAAACTTAGTGAAGTCAAATTCAAGATCACCGTGAATTCTAATTCCCTTGTAAAATATTACATCCTCATTGAAATGTTGCTCCTTTCCATAAAAAACTGATCCTTCAGCAGGAGGTTTGTAATTATTAATATCCCAATTCTTATCTGCCATTTTCTAATTACCCAAATTGTTTAGTAGCATATTTTCTAGCAATATTACCAGCAACATCGCCGCCAATCCTGTCACCAAGGTTTCCTGCAACATTACCAACTACTCCTGCAATACCGCCACCACCGAGTACACCACCAACAACACCACCAATTCCTCCCGCAAGACCACCAGTAGCAGTATCTAATACACTGTTAACGATATTACCTGCAATAGGACCAATAACTCCGCCTAAGAAATCACCACCAACAAAACTACCCTCAAAAACTTGAGTAGCAAAGTCCATTCCTAACTGAGTAATCAGGTTGCCAGATGTTCCTATAATATCTTGCTTCTGAGATTCTTGTGTAATCTTACCACCAACTGCTTTGAGATTGATATTTCTACCTGCCTTGAGGTGCAAATCTCTCTCAGCATCGACCATAATATCCTTTGCAAGGATACGTACTTTTCCATTAGGAGCAGAAATAGAAATATTACCATTCTGACCAATAATTACAACGTCCTCAGAATTTTCAGGATTGACAGTTCCTCCAGATATAACAATGGAACGGTCATTCATGATATCCATCATGCCACCGCTACTTAAACTGATAGAAGATTGACAATCTCCAGTATCAGTTACACCATAGATTTTATAGACATCAGTTCCACTTTGACCCATTTGAGGGTTGGCACTGTCAATCCTGAAGTTAGGGTTGTAACTAACAAGTGTCCTTTTCCAAGAATTTAACTGTCTTTCTGCCATCTTATTCTGGGCAATCTATAGATTCTATTGGTTTTCCTGCAAACAGATTAGTAGGATTAGAAGTGAGATTCTCATCTCTATCCTCTTCAAAGTAAGTGAGATTCCCATCTCTATCCTCTTCAAAGTTATCGCTATTGACTGAACCTAAAATAGGTCTTAGTATTGCTCCAATGCCATTACCTCCGTTCAGAGAAAGAACTGGAAGTCCATCTGCTGTATTATTTAGTGGTGTTACCTGAGTTATTCTACCTCCTTCAATTACATAATCGTAAGGATTACCCTGATCATCAGTGATAATTAAGGAATTATCATATCCAGATCCACCATCTTCAACTATAACATCAACAATACTGTAATCAAGAACATCACCAACAGAGTAAAACTCTCCGACAGAAACCATGTAAACTCCTTCAACCTGACCTTTTTCATCTACAGTACATCTTGCAACAGCACCAAATCCTTGATTCTGATCATCCACAATCTCAATAAATGGAGGATAGACATATCCAGATCCTCTATTAGTCAACTGAATACCAACAACACTGGCAGTCACTTGACCTCCAGGACCCTCCGTAAGATTTCCGAATACAGGAACTGCAGATGCTCCTCTTCCACCACCACCTCCAAAGATGTTAATCACAGGAGGACTTGCAAAGTCACGGAGACCGCTAAAGCATTCTCCAAGTTCTTCTTCTGCGTTATTTACTTTGTTTGCAATATTTCTAATTTCTCTAAATGTTCCCGCCATACTTTCATTTATAGTCGATGGAGATCCAGATGGTCCTCTACCAACAACCCACTCATTAATCAAACCTTTATAACTATCAAAGTTCTGATTACAAGAGAATCCAATTGCACCTTCAGATAATAGTCCAATCGCATCTCTCAATATATTTCCAACATTAAAGTCACCGAAGAATTGCAATAGTTTTGTAATAGCACCCAAAGGTCCATTTAAAAAGTTTTCACATAATCCGATAATAGAATTAATTAAACTTCCAGCAAACTGCTCTCCAGCACAAGTAACAAATCTTTCTACGTTTCCAAGAGTTGAATCAACTAAATCTGCAATTACACTTGTAGAAGCACTAACAACTTGACCAACTACACAGTGAAATGCTTCTTCAAGTAGTTTTACTGGTGTAACCATAACCTGCTGGGCAGAAACACCTGCAAGGTGAGCAACAATAGGATTTCCCGTAGCAGCAAGAACTTTTGCAAATACTAGTTTGTATAGTAAATCTAATCCCTCCTTCAACAGATCAATCATTCCAATAAATCCACCATCGTTTCCATTGATCAAAGTATCAAATAGTTGACCAATGATTCCATTTGCAGATATCGTAACTGCATCAATAGCATTTGATATAGCATATCTCATCTGAGTTATGTTACCATTCAATCTCTTAAGTTTATTGATAAGATTCTCAATGGTTGAACTAATCTTATCAATCATACTATTTTTAGTAGTATTCGCTAATGGAATCTTAGTTCCAATAGCAGCATTAACAGGAGGAGTTTGTACTCCTGTCTTCTCAGATATCTTAGCAGATTGATCTTGAGATACTGATGGTGGAGTTGGGTTACTAGTTACCTTTGGTTCGTTTGATTCTGTGGTGATATTATCACCAGGTTGGGTTACTGGAAGTTTATTATTCTTAGGTATTGCTTGAGAAAATCCAGTGAATGGTGTAAATGGACTTGAATACTCAGCACTAGAAGAAAGATCCGTTCTTCCGAAAACAGATTGTATGATTGGTATCTGTGCATTATCTCCATCTAAGAAGAATCCAAATACAATATCTCCAGGTTGAATCTGGACACTTGTCATTGCATTTGCAGCACCACTACCTGCTGTTGGTGGCAGTAGGACTTGTGCCCATGGCAAATCTTCATTAGATAATTCTGCTTCACTCGCGGGATGATATCCCATGATGCGAACTTTGAATCTATTTCCCCATCCCTTATTTCCAAGCTGCTCCGCCATAGATTCGTAAGGTGGGATCTGTCCTATCCACCATCTAAATCCATCTCTACCTACAAAATTATTCTGAATTGCTGCTTGATCTAGCATTATTTCTTAACAGGTGATCCGAACGTATCTCTTACTAATTTCAATGAGGTATATGAACTAGTTGTATTGAATGAGTGGCATACTTCCTTAATAATATATAGACCACTTGTCTCAGGATCATACTCAGTTGCTTTAGATTCTGATAATCTAGGAAACTTGCAGTCAATTACATCACCAGCTTTCAAGTTAGTATTTGATGTCACTGTCATGGTTGCTGTCTGAGTAAATAGAGTGTTGTATCTCATCAATACTTGATTCTGATATTCATTAGGATCTGCATTGACATCCCTACTTACACCTTTTTCAAATGTACCTATATCTGATATGAAACTCATTCTCCTGGTGGGTACATCACCAAGAGTATCCTCTGTTTGACTATTTAGTGGAGGTAGTTTAAATCTTCCTCCAAGATTATCAACTTTCTTTTGATAATCTTCTTGCTTATAGATTTTTTGCCCAAAACTCAGTGTTAGTGGATTAAAGAAAATAGATTCGTTAGAATATGTTCCAACACGAAGTTTTTCAATTAAGTTTGAATTTTTTTCAATAAAGAAATCTATTATATTATTGGAATTATCATTTCTTCTTAAATTACTATCATACGCATCTACTGCATCATATGAAATATAACGGGCGACTGGTTTCTGTTTCGCAAGACGATCTAAAGATCTAAACTGGAACCCTTCTACTGTCTGATAAAATACATATCCTGCCGTACCGCTTTTCTCTGGAACTGACTTAGATGCTAACCATGTCAATACAGTAAATGGTTTCCTCATGTTTCCCATGAAACCATACTTATTAGATGTCTCATCTATTGTTCCAGTATTCACCTTTGTACTGGAATCAGTAATTGTCAAATAATCTTTTATGATTTTCTTAACTGAGTCAGCAATACTCAAAGAAGTTGGATATTTTCCCATCACTCTACTTTGTTCATTAGTCAATGCCTCTCTAGGAACAAGATGTAGTGTAAAAGATTCTTTAGATCCTTCAGATATGACATCAGATACTGATGAAACATAAAAATATTTTTCAACTCTACTGAAATCAAGTCCCGGATTTGTTGGACTATTGGGAGCAAGAATCAATGATACTCGTTCACCACCTCTCAAAGGAAGACCGTTGTAAAGGGATTCTCTACCATCACGACCATCAACTTTTATAGTATTCTGAGTGTTAACTATTCTAAGTTTTGCCGTAACCATGGGAGAAAAAATATCCTCATAGTATTCAAACAAAACAAAACCATTAGCAAGATTAGCCGTTCTCTCTCCATCGGCAGATTGAATCGTTAATTCCGTAAATAGTGACTTTTCTTTTGACATCAGGTATATGCTAGATCAGTTAATAGTTTGTTCTTATTTAATCTATTTAACAGTTGACCTTCAGAAATAGATGCAACCATAGGAGATGCCGCAGGCATTGGAGAATAATTATTCTCCGCAGGAATCTGCGATGCATCAATTGCTATAACTTGTGCCGCCTTACTAGATGCAATATTACTAGTTTCAGCATTTCTTGAAGGGGATGGGTTAATATTTGCAGATGATACTTTTGTCTCAGAGAATGAATTAGAGTTAATCATCTGAATATATCTCTCAAGGACACTATCTGGTGCCTGAATATGAATATGAGTTCCATCAGGTCCAGAAGGCATTGTCCTTCCACTATGACCTTGAAGACCTAAAATAGATCCAACACCGACCTTATCTCCCTTCTTAACACGAAGGGAGTTGAAGTGACCCATCTCGACTTTACCCTCTGGAGATTGAATTTCAACCCATAATCCACCATTACCAGCATTACCTGCCCATGCAACTGTTCCCGAAACTGGAGAAGGAACAGGAAGATTCAAGAACTTATCACCTTTAAACAGTGTAAAGTCCTGAACTAAACGTCCATCAGAAGTTCTAGTATTACTATGATGATCTGGCAATGCACTTAGTGATGGTATGTTCCGACCACTACGAGTAACACGATATCCGGAAATATTAGAACTTGTCGTGGCATTTCTGGATCTTTCTACTGCTCTATTATAAGTTTCTCTAAGGGATGTTATCGCTTTGGTTGGTTGTCCATAATTATTCCCAGGAAATGATGCCCACTTAGGAGAAAGTTTTTTAATTACAGAATCGCTAAGTCCTTCTCTCCTAAGAACTTCGGGACTTACTCCCTGCTTTGCTGCTAATCTAAGTGCTAACTCATCCTGAAACTCCTTATCAAAATTTCTATCGGTGCTCATACCAACAGATTTTGCCAATCCAGTGATGTCAATGAATTGATATGCACCAACAGCAGCAGATCTTTGACCATTACCAAACTTAGATTGAGGATCCTGTAAGAACTTGGTTACCAGTTCTTCAACTTCTGCAACAGATTTATTTGTAAGATCACCATACTTTGCTTCACCATCTCTATCACCAAAGAACATACTATATCCAGTAGGTCCAGCAGTTCCTTCCGCATATCTAATCGTAGAAAGTAATGCCTGCTGTTCTGCCGTACCTACTCCAGATCCAGATGATTGATCATATCCTCCAGAAGTATCTCCACCACCTTCGTCAGATGAACCACCACCTTCTATTGCTTCAGTCAGTGGTGTGGTAAGAGCAGTATAAGAATCTTGAATATTTTGTGTTACGGATCTAACTGCATCATTGAGTGCATCAAAATCTTCTTTAACTTGCCCTTCAGTAAATGCAGAGAAATCTAAAGTTAATATCGATACTAATGAAGATGTTAATGCTGAATTTAATTTAGAGAATACATCTAAAAGTGCAGGTCCAAAGTTCACCAAATTATTTTTCAGAATCGTCAATCTGTTTATAAACTCACCACCAATCTGCTGCCATACTTGAAAATTATTGATAATCCATCCAGCAGTCAAGTAAGATGCAAATGCTATTAATTTACCAAAAATACCACCAGCAGATTTTGCCCCAAATCCCAATGCAAGATTTGGATTAGGTGATCCTACTTTGTTTGCCTCTAACTTATCTTCTCTTTCTTTTCTATTTCTTGCCTCAGTTATTCTGTAAGATAAAATCTCTGATCTAGCATATAATTGAGATTTAAACTTAGTATTTGTTTCTATCATCTTGCTAAGGCTGTCAACAGAAACCTGAACACCTTGAATACTTTCCCTGGTTTGATTCAGAGAAGCAGCAATCTTTTCAATACTAGTTGATGATTTCCTAAGAGATGTTTGTATTGCCATTATACTACTACGTTATAAACGAGTTCAGAATATAATCTATGGAAATTATCAGGATTAGATGAACCAATTTTAGGAACTGGATTCAATTCACCTTCACTAACTGGAGGTCTTGTCTGTGATCCTTGAGCAGCAGAAGATGTTCTTATCAGTGCAACCTCAGGTCTTGCAGCAGGAACTTCACCAACTCTTTGAGGAGTCATAGCAACAGGTGATATCTCAACCTTCGCAGAAGATTCTATTGAAGGTTCTGGACTTCCAGGAGACATAGCTTCTGCTACTTCAACCTGCTCTGTTTCTTGTGGAGATACTGTAGGTTGTCCAGTAATTGTCTCCATAGGTTGCGCCACAGGTGCAGGAGATTGTCGCTGTTGCTCTGGTTGATTTACAGGTTGTCCAGTTATTGTTTCTTGTGGTTGAACTATGTCTGCGGAGGATATTTCTGTTACTTTTGTTTCTTGAGGTTCAACTGCTGCTCCAGTAGATGGTTGAGGTTGTGGTTCCTGTGGTTCTGAAGAAGTTTGTGTATTCTCTTTTTGTTCCTCTTCTTTAAGTATCTGAGTTTCTGTTACAATATTCTTCAGGAATGTTTCATTTGGTCTACCCTCAACTTCTTCGTTAGGGTTTTTACCAAATAAACTAAATCCAAACATTTCAGCAATTTGATCGGCAATAAATCCAGCACCTGCCATTGTTCTTACAACTTTATTTGGTGCCTTTACAGCAAGAGCAGCTATACTAGCATCAGTGAATTCTTTGTTTCTAAGGTTGAGAAAGACATCTAATGCTGCCATAACCTTACTTAATCCAGTCAACCCTGTTGGCCTAAAGTTTGGTTTTGGCGCTCTTGTATTTGCCAATCTAGGATTTTTTAGTGCTCTTCCTAATCCTCTTGTTGCCGCAGCAATAGGTCGTGAAATAAAAAGGCTTGTTAATCCTCTTGCAGTATTACCTATTACTCCCTTTAAAATTTTAAATCCTGCTCCAACAGCAATTAGACCACCAACTAATTTTAGTATAGTTTTTTGGATATTATCACTTATCTTTTTAACACCCTCAACATTATCTTCTTGGTTTGCTTCAAGTAATTCTATAAGTTGATTAGTTAACCAACCACCAAATAAAATAGCAAGTGCCTGCTTAATCCTATCAAATAAAGATGCTAACTTTGGAGTTATTGCCTGTACTGGTACAAGAAGAGCATTGTTAACACGCTGCTCGATAGCGTTCTCTCTTCCACTTCTGGTTGCTCTTTCCGCAGATAATCTTAATTCTTCCTGCTCTTTACGTATTCTATCAATTTCCAACTGATTCTGTTGGAAGATAAGTCGTGATATACCATCCAACCCTCTACCTAGTTTATTGACATCGACTCTAAGAGCAATAATATTCTTATTGAAGTTTTCAAGAACACCACTTTGCTGAGAAATTACTGCGGTTGTTTGCCCGTCTACCGCATCTCTTTTTCTTTCTACACGAAGTAAATCACTCCTAATGGCAGAGACATTGACACTTTGTTGGTTTGTAACCAACTTCTTCATCTCAGGACTTAGGATCCCTTTATTTTGTGGAATTGGATTACCAGGTTTTGGTGTATCCCAAGGATCTGGTATCATTGAACTAGCCATTCTGCTGATTCTTCTTGTTTTCCTCTTCAATATGAATGTTCAATAATGCAATATAAACTTCCCTTTCCCAAGGGATCATATTTTCAATCTCAGTTAATGAATATTTATGATGGTTTATCAAACTAAAGTTAGTTTTGTAGTATGACTCAAGAGTTTCATGAGCCATACCTACGCTAAAAAACTATTCAGACCCTCAAGGACAATATCATTTCTAACTCCAGTGTTTGGATTAATAATTTCTACAGTATGAGATAGTTTTGGCATGGTCTCAAAGAAATCATTAACTTTTTCAAGATGCTTTGGAGATAACATCTCAATCCACTCTCTGATATGTTTTGGATCTTCATCAGCAGCACTGAAAGATTCTTCATCATTATATACTTGCTCAATACAATCAGCAATCATAGCAAATGTAGATTGCAACTGATCACTCTGCTTAGGTCCAACATCGTAATTTTGCTTGACGAATTGTTCGAGTGATGGATACTTCATCCTCAACTTGAATGTATCATCAAGTTCAATGTCGCATGTGTGCCTTTCATCCCGCACAACTTTGATATCATCAAGATTGATAGCGACAGGAACCTGGGTCTTCATATCATCAAGACAAGTAATCAAAACTTCGACTTCTTCTCCTACAGATTTACCACGAACATTTAGGAAAATGTATTCAATATCAAAACTAGTCAGTTTCTCAATATCAACTCCCTTAGTCAAGATACAATTCTGAAGGACATCCTTAATTGCTTGATTGACTTGTTCAGGATCTTGACTCTCTTTGGCAATGATTAGAAGTTTCTCTTCTCTTACAAGAAAAGGTCTATACTTGATCTTCTTGTTAGTAGATGGAATCTCAAGAGAATATGTAGGAACAGAAATAGATGGTAATGGCATGATTATTCACTCAGTCATATAAAATTATTTATCAGGTCAAAGTGACTTAATTCCATCAATGATTGATCTACCAATATCTCTTAAGAATACTGGAAGATTGAAGTATGGATCCTCACCCAAAATATATGGTTTTCTATCATTGGATGCATCATTTACCCAAGCATAACTATCTGCTTTTCCAACAGTATAGCGATCAATCTTAAATGACACAGACATCTTCAACAGTTCTGATGCACCATAACTCACTGGAATAGATGCAATATTATAAGGATACATTCCATAAAAATTGTATACTATAGAATGTACGGAATCATGATCTCTTTCAAATTTAATAATTGATGTTCCATTTGATTTGTACTCATCTGGATAATTCATTCTAATAAAATAAGAATCTCCTGCCTGATCTTTATTAACTGCTTCAAGTTCACCATATCTCTGTATAAGAAGATCATTGTGAGATCCTCCAGCAATGAAGTCCATCCAGTGTTCAAAGAACCTTAAAGAATTATAAGTTTTATCTACATAAAACTCCAAGGTAACATCCTGGAACTGTCTTCTATGTGCAAATGTCTGGGTAATTCCCATATAGTTACTATTAACTTCAGCAGTTGCCAACTGCGTTGTAGGAAGTACAGCATTACTACAAAGAAGTCCAACTTCGTTAATATAATTTTGATCTATTCCTCTTGCTGCCAAATACTGAGTTAATCTGGCATTAGTAGCAAGTTGAGGAATTCCTCCAAATTGAACGTAATAATAAGAAGTTTGAGCAAGGTTTGTTATCTTATCCCTAAACTCAAAGATTTTCTTTGGTTTTGGTATGTTGATCCTTCCCACACTAAATACCTATATTGAACACTTTTAGTATAAGTATTTAGATGGCTTACAAAGGAAAGTACAAACCCTCTTATCCAAACAAATATAGCGGAAACCCATCAAACATCATCTATAGATCTTTGTGGGAAAGAAAGTACATGAAATACTTAGATACTAATGAAAATATTCTACTATGGTCCAGTGAAGAATTCTTCATCCCTTACAGATCACCTATTGATGGAAGAATTCACAAATACTTCCCAGATTTCATGGTCAAAGAACAGACCAGTTCTGGAAAGATCATAAACTATGTCGTTGAAATAAAACCCAAGAGACAGTGCCGCGCTCCCAAGAAACCAAATAATATAACCAAGGGGTATATTTTTGAGGCAAAGGAGTATGCCAAGAATCAATCTAAGTGGGCAGTTGCAAAAGAGTGGTGTGCTGATCGTGGTTATGAATTCAGAATACTAACTGAAGAAGATCTAAACATCAGATACTAAAATGGACGAAGAATTAACTGGGTTTGAACGAAATTCTTTAAACGATTATACTAAAGAAGAATTAGTTCAACTTGCTAAAAAATACACTCTCTACTACAAGACCGCCAAAGGTAGAGGTAGTACGGCAAACTATACCAGGTTGACGAAGCACCAGTTAATTAGTTTGATCAGGAATGATCGTGACTACAAGAATGCTCAAAGGAAAGATCTACAAAGAAGCGGTGATACTGACTACGATCCTTTTGATATTGAAGATGATATTGATACAGTTGAAAATAGATTCTTTGAACTCAGGGCAGGTTTGGAAGGATCTGAGAAACCTGAAGAGTTGATGGATGAAATACTTGCATTAGCAGAAGGAACTGAAGTTGATCAAGTTCTGCCAGGAAGACATTATACATACATATATTATGCGGCAACGCCAGGAATAAGATACGATAGACATCCATTGATTACATGCGTGGCAGTCAATGAGGATAGTTTCGTTGGATATAACTATCACTGGCCAATGAATAGGCAATATAAGAATGAATATCCTGGTGAAAGAGTTCAGAGTCCAATTTATGAAATAAGTTATCTTGAGTTACAAACTCTTAAATCAATACCATACGAAAGAAAAATTTATCTTTAGTTCATAAATACTTCTAAAAGGTTAGTCCGTGCATGGCTAAGAAGAAAAATACAAAAGCAATGTTGAGGTATCCCCTAAAATATTATGGGGACGGAAAGGATGGTGATAGATTAGATGATTACCTCTATATTAGAGTCGTAAATTACGAACCCCCAGGATTAGATACAGTTAGCAACACAACTTTTGGATTTGGATCCGCCGACAGTGCAAGAAATGCTGTAGATATCATTGACAGACAAGGACCTGACGGAAAGCTACGACAAATACAAACTATTATTCTCCCAATACCAGATAAAATTCAGGATAATAATGGAGCAGAATGGACTGCAGGAAATATGAATCCTCTGGCAGCTATTGTATCTGGTCTTAGTTTTGAAGCAGCAAAAAGTGAAAATTTATTTTCAGGTGCCATGAAGGGAGCTAGCGAATCTTTCAGCAATATAGAAGGAGCATTCAACAAAGATAAAGGGACTGTTGCCGGAGCAACTGCAGGTCTTATTAGTAACGCACTATTTGGACAAGCAGGAATCAATCAGGTCACTTCCAGAGCAACTGGTCAGGTATTTAATCAAAATACAGAATTCTTATTTAATGGAATACAAATTAGACCAGCATTTCAATTTACATTTGACTTAACTCCAAGAAGTAAAGAAGAATCAGATGTGATTAAACAGATTATCAGAACATTTAAGTATCATATGGCACCAAAAAATTCTGCACAACCTGCAGCAAGAGGTGCAGTAAGACGTGACTCAGGTACAAGAGAAGGATTATTTGTTCAAGCACCTGATGTATTCAAACTAGAGTATAGAATGGGTAATCAAGAACATCCATTTCTACACAAATTCAAAGTATGTGCTTTAACACAGATGAGTGTAGATTATACTGGATCTGGACAACATTCAACTTATGCAGATGGTACACCAGTTCACATGAAATTATCTCTTCAGTTCCAAGAACTATCACCAATCTTTGCTGAAGATCAAGATGAATACTTTGAAGACAATGGTAGAGGAGTTGGATTCTGATGTCATACTTTTCTAGAGTTCCAAATATAGAATATCAATCATTTCTTTCAGATTCAAAATCATCATCTGAATATTTGGTTGTCAAAAACCTATTCAAGAGAATGAAACTGAGAGATGATCTTCAAAATGCCATAACTCTCTTCAATAAATATCAGATCCCTGATGGTGCAAGACCAGATACTGTTGCAGAAGAATTTTATGGTTTTGAAGGATATGACTTCTTAGTTTTGATCTGTGCAGGAATAACAAACTATAGAGATCAATGGCCACTTTCTGATTATGAACTGTACAATTATTGCCTAGATTTATACGGGTCAGATCAGAATCTCAATGCTATTCATCATTATGAAACTGTAGAAGTAAGAGATTCTGAAGATAGATTGATTCTCCCTGCGGGGAAAGTTGTTGATGAAAATTTTAAATTGAATTACTCAGTCGGCAATCAAATTTACACTAACGATGATCCAGGGGAACTAGATCCTAATATCGAAGTGTATGTAACACAAATAACAAACGCTGTTACAAACTTCGATTATGAGTATCGTAAGAATGAAAAGAAGAGAAACATTTACTTACTTAGACCACAATATGTCCAACAGGCACTGCTGGACATGAGTAGAGAACTTGAATACTCAGAATCATCTGAGTTTATCGATCAGTTCTTAATACGAACTGAAAACACTAGAGTAATAGGCAAATAAAAAAGGGAGGTCTTGGACCTCCCTTTCTTGTATCACTCGTCAGAGAGTCGTGCGAACAAGTTCTTCAGTTCATCTGACATTTCATCATCGTCATCAGTTTTGGTTGAACTGGAGAGGGTGATGTCGGGATCATTGAATCCTCCAGTGCTGGAAGTTCCAGTGCCACGATTTGCCTGACGAAACTCTTCTTCTTCCTGAATGCTCTCTTGATCTTGCATCTTAGGAGTTCCCTTGATACCGAGAACATAATCAAGACGGGTCTTCAGTTCATCATAGGTTTTGAACTGATCCTCTGCAACGAGTTCTGCCAGAGGATACTGACGCTTCCACACTGCTTCCATGGCGTCATCGTCGTCCAGGAGAGCAGAGGTGCGTGCAAACTCGGAAGAGTCGTAGTTACGATAACCAGCAACGTTCTTTGCCTTCAGTTTGAAGTTAGCACCTTGCCAGAAGTCGAACGGATCGATTGCTTCCTCGTCCTCGAACTCGGGTTGCATTGCTGCAGTAAGTTTGTCAAAGATTTTCTTGCCAAACTTATACAAGAAAACGCGACCTTCGTTCTCAGGGTTTGCGGGATCCTTGACCACATAGATATTTGCAATGTAGGTCAGTTTACGCTTTTGCTTACGTGCCTGATCTTTACCTGCATCGGTGCCGTTGTTCCACAGCATCGAGTTGTATTCAGACACAGGATCTTTATGACCCATAGTGGTCAGAGAGTTCTCAATGTACCAACCGCCAGGACCCTGGAAGGCGTGAGAGTACAGTTTAACGAAAGGAAGATCTTCACCTTCAGGAGCAGGGAGAAAACGAATAACGGCATAACCATTACCGCTCTTATCACACTCCAGTTTCCAGAGGCGTTCGTCGCCACCTTGTCCAGTGGAATTCATTTTCTCGACTTCTTTGACCAGTTTGGCGGTCAGAGATCCGAGTTTGGATTGCTTTTTAAGATCTGCGAAAGACATTAGATTTCGGGGGATTGTGTTGGATGTCGGTTGTGCGACCTCTTTATCATAGGAGACCTACGAAGGGATGTCAAGCCCTGGAGTTCAGTCAAGGTATCTCTTTAGTTCAACAATGGTTTCTTCCATAGTGTTAAACAGAACCTGAATATCTGTGTGTGGTGGGAAACCCATCATGACAACAGATTTCTGAAGGTTCTCCTTCATTTCAACTGCTTTGGGGTGATCAGACAAGGATAAACGAGTATACATTACTCGCTGCTTTTCAAGAAGGACTTGCAGTTTTTCTACGTGCTCCAGTTTTGTATCAATGTCCATGGCACCAAAAGACATGATGCTTCCACATATATCTTCTTGGAGTTGATTGATATCATCTAGTTCCTGCTGAACTATATCGGAGTCGAAGAAATTATTCATTTACTATTTCTCTTAAAATATGTTTGAACTCAAATATGTTAATATTTAGAAATTGATTGTACTTTGTAATCTTCAAACTAACAAGAGGCCAAACAGGATCGTCTTTTAGTTTCTCATCGTAGTTTTTTGAAAAATGGAAGATTTTTTCGTAAATTACTAGCGTATCTAGAGATACTTCTCCACCTAGAAACTTTTTCAGGATGATTGGATGCTTCTTCGTACATTTGAAAACATTCTCCAAGCTGTTTTCGGATAGCAATTTCTTCGATTGTTCTTTGAAGTGATACTTCAAACTCTGCTGTCGTCTCATCCAGTCGGCGTAGTTCCTTTCGCCAGAATTTATAATCTCTCCAATCCATAGGTTTTGGGGGTTGTCTGATGCTGCAAAATTGGATACCAAAAACTGAACGATTTCTTTATCGGAATACTTACGGGAAGTTTTCTCGAACCAATATTTATCGCGTCGTTTGTTAAATGACGCCAAACTTGCCCTGGTTTTGGCTCCGTATTTGAAGAAGTCGTATTTGGGATTTGTAAAATGATTTTTGAGAGACAAATAATGTTGATAGGTTTCAAAGGGAGTCACTTTCATCAGGATCTAAATCTTCAGGGTCAAAATCTTCAATACAATCAACTGAAACCTCATTGCCAGCAATGGAATACCAATGCTTTGCAACTCCATAGATATCTTCGTGAAAACCAAGATACTTGAGGTCATCACACTTATACTCACGCAACCACGCCTGAAGGCGTTGATGCATCAATTCATCACGGGAAACTGAATTCATAGGGGAAGTTTTGCCCTTGAAGTTTTCTTCATGAAGTTGAGACGAATAGCATCCCACTTCAATCGTTCCTTCAAAGGTTTCGATACAAGTTTCGTAATCGATTCTATCTCAAGTTCATTGATTTCGCAATAATGAATAATTGCATCAATGTAATTGACCTTTTCTTCGATGACGATCTTTTCGATCTCCAGTGCGAATTTTGCTGAACTTAGAAATTTACTTTCTATTGCTTTTTCTAGCTCTTTATTTGGTTCCATAGAGTTCCAATTTATCTCTAACAAACTTTCCAATATATTTGGTGAGAAGTTTGATGTACTTTGCTTTGTCATATTCTTCATAAACGACGCATTCTCCATTTTCACATGCCATGATGATTACAAATTTTTTGACCGGAATATCAGTCAGTTCAAACAGCATACAAGCATAAGCAGCACACTGAACGAAGTAGTGATCGATCCACTCTCGCGGTTTCGGTTTCTTAGATGTCTTAAAATCGATTATCGCTAACTCGCCGTTATACTCAGCGATACAATCGACTGTCCCTGCAATTCCCAATGCTTTGCTATACAGAGACCCTTCGAGAGCATGTATGTTATTTATATTATTTAATTCTCCTTTACAAATCTTGAACAAAAACTCAGATATGGGTCGAACATCGGATAAAATCCGATTATGTAGGTAATCCTCAACAAGAGTGTGCATGTCGGTGCCACGATCTGTGGCAGCTTTGGTAATCTTATTTGCTTTCTCTTCTCCAACTTTTTTGCGCCACTTCTCAAAAATTTCCTTATTAAAATGACTGGTCACCGATGTAATCGAGACCAGTTTGAGAAGTTCTTCTTCGTCAGGGACAGAATAATAACGAACACCATCTATAGTTTCCCTCGAAAGACGAGGGAGGATCAAATCAACATGTGTAAACATCAAATACCTGCTTCAATTTTTGCAACTAGATACTCTTTAACAAGACCAGAACGAACAATATCACCTAGTCCAAATTCAATTATATCAAAAGACGGCATTTTTTGCAACACTGACATAAAATCTACAATACCATTCTTTTCATCTGCCTTGCGAAGATCGGACTGCATAATATCTCCACAGAAACAGATCTTACTATCTTCGCCAACACGGGTGATAATAGAATCTAACTCATGGAAGTTGAGGTTCTGAAACTCATCAACAATGATAATAGCATTATCAAGCGTTGTTCCACGAAGGAATGATGTGCTCCAGAACTTAATGATTTCCTGTGACTTAAGATTTCCATAAAGCATCTCAAAATCAGCATCATCTGGGAACTCAAACATATACTTCACCATATTCTTGTAAGGAATCTGGTAAATGTCTGCTTTATCTTCGTGTGTACCAGGAAGGAAACCAATTTCTCTAGTTGCTACAAGAGAACGAACCAAGTAAATTTTTTCGTATGGTGTATAGTCACTTAATACGTCTTTGATGGCATTATAGAGAGTTATAAACGTTTTTCCAGTTCCAGCACAACCATAAGAAACAATATGTTTACCTTCAGCATATGAATTGAACACTCGCTCCTGATTCGGAGTCATCGGTTCGATATTTGTAAGGTAGTCAGTTGAGTAAAGTTTTTTCTTTTTAAGTTGTCTAGCCGTAAGTCCAACTCCAATCTGTTGGTCTTGTCCTCTCTTCTTTCTTGCCATAGATTTAAATTAAAGTTTTTTTACTTTAGAACCAGGTGCCTTAGATGCTCTATCAAGAACTTCATTCCATCCAGGATTTTTATTGACTAGTTTATCCCGCCACTCACCAACTTCTCCAGGAGAAGGGCAAGTAGATGGGTCAGACCAGTCGCGTGTCCAATCGGGATTGTCTTCTTTCCACTGATCCCATTCGTGGACACTCAACTTAACTTCCTTTTGCTCACCAGTATTTTTATTAATAATTGGGTATGTAGCCAAAATTTTCACCTCCTAAATTATGTGCATATAACCTGATGCTTTATTATTTCTAATTTGAGAAATCAATGATGGGGTTACGTTATATTTATTGGCGAGTATAATACCCTTTTCTTCACTTGCTCTAATTTCTCTAACTTGTTCTTCCGTTAGTTTTCTTTTAGTTTCTCTCATTCTTAGTGTTGCTTCTGGACTACAACATACTCTTCCTTTAAGAGATTTACTTCTATTTCTTTTATGTTCTTCAGTTTGTTTCCTGCCTTTTAATTTAGTTCCTGGATGCGGATCGTCTTTTGTAAGTTCTTTCATTTTGGCATAACCAATTTTAGATTTTATACTTTGAATTTCTTCTTTTCCTATTTGTCCAGAAAGGCATTTCCAGGCAAGATAATCTCTTTGATCCTTTTTTCTAGTCCATTCAGCATAATGCCACATAGCATGTTGAGTTGTGGATAATTCTACAAGATTTTCTTGGAGATTAGTTCCACCTTCATATCTTGGTATTATGTGATGTTTGTGTTTCATTCATTTTATCCTGCTATAAATATTTATAACAGGATAGTTTTCACATAGTCCACTCCAGTGCTTCTGTACAGATAGGAAATTGCTCGGCAAAGATTTTTTTACATTCTTTAGCAATATCCATATGCTCTTTTTGCGTTCCATTTTTTTCTCGGAGTGCAATATATGTGATCCAAGACCTGCAAC
>Ga0213866_10000629_pt1 | contig 27728 bp, 13 predicted proteins | sample PICome_11_FD_160079 | JGI IMG/M metagenome (GOLD analysis project Ga0213866, IMG submission 160079) | Coastal seawater microbial communities near Pivers Island, North Carolina, United States - PICO284 | ecosystem: Environmental > Aquatic > Marine > Coastal | place: USA: North Carolina... | reverse complement strand
TTTGACACCTTGGAATTTAATTAGATTCTGACCCCATTGCTTTTTAATTGAAGCTGTGATATACTTTTTAAGAAAAGAATCGTTCCAAATTTCTTCATATTTTGATGGGTCTAATGCTCTATAGCAGTCAATAATAAGAAACTCTCCTGCTTTTAGAGTATCCCAATCGATATCAAGATATAATCTATTTGATCTCTTATTAAATCTAATATTTTTCTTTGTTGATAGTAAAAAGTCAATATCTGCAAGATATGTTCTAACCATTTGATAGGTTAAAAGTTCTGTAGATCCCCAATAATAAACATCATTCAAAAATAGTTGATACTTAATATTGAACATTCCAGCAGAAAGGCTACTGGATCCTTCAAATTGCATAATCTGATTTACACCAATAATATGATCTGGAATTGGTAGATAATTTCCTGTTTCTGTATATGTAAATGTAGTTGCAGTACCGACATTAGCAGTTACAGAAGTGGATTCTACTCCAAGTCCTGTTCCTTTACTTGCTTTGCCTCTGTCGATATCTTCTTGAGTTACCTGATACTTCAGGAAGGTTTGAGTGACACCATCAAAGTGCCTTTCCTGGAAATATTGAATACAATCATCTACAATGTCATCTACTTGATCTTCTGCGACATTGATTTCTAGGACAGGAGCACCCAGTTGCCTCAAACAATAATCTATTAACTCTTGTCTATTTGTAGGTTTTGCCATGAATGCCCCGTATTACTATTAAAGACCTCTCATAATATCTTCACGCATCATGTTTGTAACAACTTCTTGTTGTTTCAAGTACATCTTACAAAAATATTTAGTTATTTTTTTTAATTCCTCCCCATCCAAAGTATCGATCTGTCTTGAAGTTTTTTCAAACTCAAAATTCTTAGCGATCGAATCAAGTGTTATTCTGTCGGGATCCATTTAGAAACTCCTTTAGTAGAGATTTGATTTCATTAATTTCATTCTTAAGATCGGCAATTTCTTCTTTGTGTTTCCTCCTATTATTCAAACTATTAACATATTGATTATAGGCGTTACTGTCAGTGTTGACAATAGCGCCAGAATCTTCATCACGATATAAGTTTGAATGTCCCTCTACTTTAATCATCTTACCGCTAGTGTTCTAAGATCTCTAAATTGTGGTGGAGTTGCCTGATTTGTAGATGACATGACTACCTTGATTCTATATGTGGAGAACTCTGGAAGTCCTCCGATTGAGAATTCATATTCAAGGTATTCACCATCCCTGCTTGCAGGGATATCTTTATCTGGTTTTCCATTATTTTGAGATGGATCAATAACATCTAGATAACCGTCTCCATCAGTATCTGCAGTTAAGTTCTCAAAACCTGGGAACAGAACATAAGAATCAAGAACATCAGTTGCTGATGCACTTACGCTATAAAGAACTCTAAAGTCCGCTGCAGGAGGTCTGTTTGCAGATAGAATTACTTTCAGTGATGTTGCTGGTTGTGCTAAATTAACCGTGTTAGTAACGTAAACTGATGTATGTGGATCATCATCAACAGTATTCGTTAGAGAATCTGTAATGTAATTCGTTACTGGACGATTGATTCTGTAAGATTGAAGTTCAGTAAAGGATAGATCAAGGAAGATTTGAGGACTTAGATACTTATCAGTTGTAGACAGTGCCAGAGCTGTCGTAAATGATTTATTTCTTGGTAAATCAGTCAGGAAGAACTGCTCATTTACTCTGGAACAAATGATCCTAGAAGATCCTAATCTGTTTATACTATTCAGTTGAATATCCTCATATCCATTATCTTGGAATGATACCTCCGTACCACTAACGCTAGTTCCGCTAACGGTTCTGATTTTACCAGTTACACTAGTAGCACCAGTTGGATTCTCAATATTATAGAATGGAATGATAGTATCAAACTGTATATTTTCTGACGCTCTTACGTCAGGACCTCCACAATTAAGTAATCCAGAGAATGAAAGTGCTGGATAATTCAATACATTATTATCAGAACTTCTATCAACACCATTAGCAGAACGATCAATTTCTAAGAAATACGAGTCAATAGATAGACGTGTATCACTAATATCATGTACTGTATTAATTCTTCTCAAAGATACTCCTTGAGTTTCATATTTTACGATGGATGTTCCACTATCGTAAGGAAGTGCAATGGTTTCATCTTGTGATCTTGATACTGTTTCTAATGTCCCTGTACCAACACTTTCATATTTAATTAATTCATTTTCAATTAATGCATAACCTGGATTTGCATTACCAACTGCTACTCCTTCAAAGGTATCGAATCCTTCTGTACTTGCAATAGAAATTGTAGATGCATTATTGGAAATAGAACCATCAATAGTTGTTGGAACTGCTGATGGTAAGACATCAGATATTTGAACTCTATTATTGTTTGAATACATTCCATGATTGAAATGATTTACAAAAATATGTGCTCCATCAAATATTGGAGAAATAGTGCTGGAAGATAGAATGTCTACTCCAGAGAGAAGAACATTAGCACCGTTATCGACGTAAATTAATTCTGATGTTCCGTCTGTATTGAATGAATCGCCCTGGACATCAGTAAGGAATAAAGTATCTAATTCAGTTACACCACTGACTCTAATTTGACCTCCAACACCAGTAGTTGGGTTGAGAGCAGCAGTTACAATACCAACAATATTACCATCTTCATAACCATTACCTCCATTATTGACAGTAGCAGATGTTATTTCTCCTTCAGAGTTAACTGTTAAATCAAGTGTTAGACCAGATCCTTCACCAACAATATTATATGTTGGAACATCTGATGAAGATGGATATCCAGTTCCGGTAGCTGCTACATTAGCAGCAGTAACTGGTCCGCCAGTTTGAATGATGTTTCCATAAACATATGATTTACCACTATCAGTAACTCTTCTTCCAACAGATAGTGCAGAAATAGTTGCAGGATTGTTAGTAGTAGTGATACCAACTTTTAATCTTCTAGGAATAACCGTAATTGGATTTTCTGCAAGATTTGGAATATATCCGTTACTTGCATCCAAAGTTGGATTATAGAACCATGCAGTAGCAGGTGTATTTGGAGTGAATTCACAACGATATAGTGTGAACTTCATATCCTGATATTGATTTGCTGTCCAAATAGATCCGTTCTGGGACTTGAACAAACTGCCAAGTGCAAACTGTTGAGTGTAAAGTACAGATTCAGAATCTGGAAGATTGCCTGTTTGTAATGTCTTTTCGCCCATTTCTGCAATGAATACTTCGTAACCAGTAGTTTCTGGTGCTACGAGAACGATTGCATATTCTTGACCTGGAGCAAGATAAATTGGATATGGGAAATCAACGTGAGTTGGAACAGTGCCTGTTTCTGAAGTATTGACCTGATCTGGTCTCAGAACGACAGGAATGCCAAGAACTTCTCTGGTTGGTGTTCCAAGTTCAACTGTTCTGACCTGAACTGTTACAGGGTTAGTTCCGCTATCCTTAGTGGAGAAATAAACATCGACACCGCTAAGGAATGCACCCTGCTCATCATCATTCGCTGTTCCACTTCCGCCAACACTGAAAGATTGTGCAAGTGGATCATAGAACTCAGTAACTCTTCTTTGAACAGTTCTAGTATTAGTTCTTGTTCTAACTGTAGTTGTTATATTGGTAATGGTTGTCTGGAACCTTTGAATTGTTCCTTCAGCAGTGTAATTTGTCTCTGCAGTTGAAATTGTAGTGCTTCCTGGAGTTGCTTCTGCGTTAGTTTTACTAGAACTTAAGATGTAGCTCTTTGTTCCAGTATTGATCCTTACACTAGGTGCTGGATTTCTAAGTGGATTTTTCAGGAAGAATGATCCAAATAGATCACCAAAATTGTCCGTAATGAGACGCTTATCCTTCAAATATGCTACTGCACCGCTGGTCTGACCAACCAGTTTCATACCTTTTTCGACATAACCACGATATTTTCCTTGTGCTTCTCTGCATAAGGAATTGATATCGACATTCAGTACTTTAGAGGTATTACTGTAGTTGGAAGAAATAGTTCCTCCTTTTTCATAAGGATTTACTCCAAAAGTAGTACTTGGACTATCATATCTTCCAGTTTTATGATTTGATGCTGCAACTCTAAATTCAAGAATATTTCTTCCATTGAAGTATCCTTTTACAGTTTCACCTGGGTTGAAAGATGAAGTAGAACCAAAATTAGTTAAGGAGGAGTTTGGAGAAATTTCCAAAAGTTTTGGAATAAAATCTACCTGAGAATTTCCATCTAAGAACTGATAGTATCTAGTATATGGTTTCAGATTAGAAACAGCAAATCCAGTGTTTCTGGATCTCATAAACCTTTCTGACCGAGTGTCAACTAATACTCTAGATCTAAGAGTAATTGTATTTGTCTGTCTGTTAGTAATTCTAGAAGAGTTAGTAACTCTACGTCCAGTAACTTCGGTATCTCCTCGTCTTCTAACATTAGGGACTCTTGTTGTAATATTTGGTCCTCTTCTTGTTCTATTCTGTTGAATAGTAAATCTTTGACTTTCGTTATTAACGATATCTGGTAGTTCTACTGTTCTAGTCCAAGTATCTCTAGAGGGACTTAATTCAATTGTTCCACGGTATACTACAACATGGAATGGGTTTACATTTTCTACACGGGTTGCTAGAGGTTGCTCAATCCACTTTTTGCTAGTGTATTTGAGCATAACAGTTTCATTTCTCTTAACTACTCCTGGATCAAACAGGTCGTAGTCAACAGAGAGGTCAATCTGTTCATCAATAATGCTCTCTGAAGGAGCAAGATAGTTTGGAATGCTATTTCTTGATATTGTTGGAACAAGACCAGCATCAGTATCAGTATCATCAATCTCTGCCAAAGTATATCCAAGATTAGATCTATCAAGAGATCTGAAATCATCTACAAAGAAACCAGATTTAAATCTATTGAAACCTTCAGAGTCCTGAACTTCTAATGTTTTTGTGCTTAGTTCTAGTAAAGATAGTGATGTTACGTTCTCAAGATTAGTGACTCTACTTTCAATAGAACCAATATCTCTCATCGTATATCTTCTATTTTCACGAAGAGATACTCCAACTTGATCTATATCATAGAGATATGGTGGGAGAGTAAAGGTTGCTAACTCCATCAGGTCACCATCTTTTATTGGTGCGGATGGATCTGGCGAATCATTCCCTTGGAGGTAGACAAACTCACCATCTTTGCTGATATAAAGTTTGTCTTGTCTTCCAATATAATATGTGTAAGAAACTTGAATTGTTTCTTCTGGAGAAACATTAACTGGAATTGAATTTGTAAAATCTCTAGAACCAAAGAAGAATGGAGATGAAGTAGTTCCAGTAAATACAGGAACACTAGGTCTAAAATCTAGAGTATCACTTGCTCTTAATTTTTCTGGTCCAATAAGAGGAACTCTGGTCTTATAATCTCTCTCATCATAACTCATGACTGTAAAGAGATCACCTTCATCCTCATTATCTACAACAAAGTGATCAAATACAACCATTAAACGTTTTGATGGAGAATTTTCTCCAACTTTTCTTACGATTCTAGAATAATCGTAGAACTGTTCTCTTTGAGCAGAATCTAATCTAAATTTATTGGAGATATTTAAGTATTTTCCTGGAGTATTGGAATCAATTTCTGCTTCAATATTTGATTCTTGGAATGTTACTAACTCATTTTTTAAGAATCTATTATCATTCAGATATATAATATCAACACTGTTAACTGATCTTCTAACTACTCTTGCAAGAGTTTTTGATTCTGGACCTAAGATATTTTCGCCAACAATAGCATTATCTCCAATAGCAAAAATGCTACTGAATGTAAGTTTATCTAAAATTGGAGCATCAGAATTTAGAGATTCATAAACAGCAAGAACAGAGTTTACATCTGGGTAGTTCAGAGAGATCTCTCTATCTTGAACTCTTAATCCATAGTAGGCATTATATGTTAAACCATCATTAACTGTAGATCCTTCTGTAGAACCTGATTCTTGATTCTTAGAAAGAGTGACTTCTAGAATTTCAGATTTTCTATTGACTTTAATTTTACTAGAGATTGTTGGTTTTTCAAAAGTGGCAACAATCATATTAGTGGTTTTATTTAGATCTAAACCTCTAATAGTTACAGTTCCACTACCATAAGTAAATTTCTCAGAACTCAATGATTGGATAGTTCCATCATCATATTGAATGAAGTATCTTTCTTGGTCAAAAGATAAGAAATTAGATCCTATTGGAACGTCGAATTCAGTTACGTTAAGAGTAATTTGACCAGCACCACCTGTTTCTTTTTGTAATACTCTTTGTTTTGTAAAGATTAAATCCGAATTGTTTAGATCTAAAGTTGCAACATTATCTTGATTGAGGGTTACATACAGACCATCAATATCGCTATTCTTAATTTCTGTCTTTCCAATTGAGAACGATGATGCAGTAATACTTGATTGAACAGTACCTTGACATACTCCAGGAACTGCTATTACAGAACTCAATCCAATACTATTACCAGTTGGTGATACTGAAGAAACTACGTTATAAATTTCATCAGTTTCTGTTCCAACAGTATATCTTACAATATCTCCTACTTTAACTTTACCATTGAAGAACTTACCTGGGCAAGTTGCGTTTCCTGCACCGTCAATAAACAAACTATCTGATGCATTAAATCCTAGAGGTAATCTTCTTTCTAAAATAGTATCTGCAAGGAAATTGGAATTAAATCCACTTACAGTGCTAGACATATAAAATTGCTTTACATCATCAACACCCCAAGAAGTTACTGAAGAAGTAGATCTCTTAATGTTCTCATTCTCATCGATAATGACTCTTTCACCTTTAATAAAGGTTCCAGATACTTGAGTTACTGTGAGTGTAGAACCTACTGGAGCAGTAACGGCAAATCCAAGCGCACCACTACTTTCTCCTCTGACTCTAGAACCTTCATGAACAGTTCCCGCAGCAAAATCAGATGAAGTTTGAATAGTTGTAAACATCTGCAGGTCATACAGATAGCAATCCCATGATGTTGCTTCGTCTGTATATGGAGCATCAGTTAGAGAGAAATTATATACTCTTGCCTGACCAATATATGTTGATGGTGAAGGAATTGTTGTTCCAGTAGATCTTCTCGCAGAGTGCAGTTGAATAGGAGCATTCTGTTTTGGTGTTCCAAGAACATTGTTTAATCTAAGTAGATTTCCTAACTGCAAATTTACAGTTTGTTCTGGATTCTCTACAGTTTGCCTTGGTTTTCTAACGTCAATAATAGAAGTTACTGTTTTTTCAACATCATAACCTCTAACATATACTTTACCTGGAGATAACTTAATTGACATTAAGTCATCTGTAGGTGTATTACCTTGATCTGTGGATTCACCTTCAAAGAATAAACCATCATTTCCACGATTATCATTTAAGGTTTCGTGAGCAGAAATTCCGAAAGGAGTAACTGCATAGTTTCCTGATTCATCGTATGTTCTTTTTGCAAGATAATCTCTGATTAGATTATATTGAGATTGTACGGATACTTTTTTGATCTCTCCGTCTACAATTCTCAGAATCTCAATAAAATCAGTATCAGTATCAACACTATCAATTGATTTTTTGGTCAGAGAAAGATTTAACTTAAATCTATCTGAACCAGGTGCAGAATAGTTATTGAATCCTTTTGCATTATCATACAGGGAAGGATCATCTTTTGCGCTGATAATCTCTTCAGATACTTTAATACCTACTCTGTAGGTTGGGGTATTCGTATAATAATCTAGGATAATTGTCTCTTTGAAGATCTTAGCAAAAGTTCCTCTGACAAAGTAAATTCCATCACTAACAGAAACTGCAGATCCTGTTGAAGCAGCATCTAAAGAAATTAGAGATGCAAAACCTGCTCCAGCATTAATTACTGTATTGTTGCCGTAAATAATACTCTCATCACATGTCAATATCTCCCCATCGGTAAATGGAGAGATTTCGTTATTATTATTTGCCGCAAGATACTTGACATATAATGTAATAGAGTCAAGATTATTGATAGCATCAGGAATTTCTATTCTCTGAACTGATGCTGTGACTCCAGAATCTTGACCTTCGATAATTTTTCCAAGATATTGTCTGATATATGCTTGGATATCAATATTTGAAAAATTTTGATTCAGTTTAACTGCATAATACTGAGGATCATATGAAATAGCACCAGGAATTACTAACGATCCTTCCTTAAAGATGTGACTTCCAAATGCCTCAATCTGATTTTGCAGGATTGACTGAATATTGTTTAGTTCTCTTGACTGAACTGGAGTTCCAGGCTTAAATAGAACTTTGTAAAAATTCTTGTCTGCATCAAAATCGTCAAAATATGGATTTACGTTTAAATCTGTTTTTTGTGCCATTTCTTAAAATTCGAGAATAATTTTGATGTCTTCTTTTTGCCTATCATTCCTAAAGACAAGAGGTCTATTATCAACGTAGAGAATATCTCCTGTCTTTTTATTTATCTCAGAAGTTGCGAGTCCATTAGTAAAATCAACCCCAAGATTAATAATTGAATTGTTTACTGATGTAGTAATTCCTGTAAAATTAGCAACAGATCCTGAGAATCCGCTTGTTTCTCCAATAATATTTTGACCCGAATTGACAAACTCTACGTTTGCTTTAGCACCTAATGAAATCCCGATGTAATCAGTTTCATCTTGACTGGTTGAATTGAATAGAGATCTATCTTTAAAATATTTTAATACTTTAGTATCAGCGTCATAAGAAGCAACATAACCTTTAGCGGTATCGGTTGCATCTACAGTTTGAGTGATTTTTTCTCCTACCTGTGGAACGAACTCATTAACTTGGTCGAACATCACTGCCCCAAGGTTTGAAAACTCTCCACCATAGAAAGTTTGTCCAGAACCTACATTAGATGGATTTTTAATTAGACCAATCTGACAGAATGCTGTATTTGTTGGGAAATCTCTAGTAGCATCATCAAATCGAGCATAAACTAAAACTTTATCAGCACCCAGTTCCTTGTAAATATCGTAACCATGTCCCTTAGATGGTGGGATAATTGGAATTAACTTTGCTGGATCCGAAATTGATCCTGCTGGTTGAAGTGGTCCCAGATCAACAATACCATAAGTATATCCACTTCCACCTGAAGTAACAGTTGCATCGGTGATTTCCCCAGAAGCATTTACTTCAATGAATACTCTACCACCTGTACCATCTCCTAGAATATTGACTTCTCCAGAAGAATATCCTGCACCATCATTATCAATAAAGACCGTTTTAATTTGGTTCTGATTATCATCAGAGTTTCCATTCTCTCTTACAGATACAATACTGCTATTTGTATTGCTTGCCCAATTGTCTGGAAGAGTGATATACTCAGTAGAGTCAAATTTGATAATATCTGATGGTGAGATAGAGAAAAGATACTTCCAAACGTAACCATCAGATCCATTCTCAGCAATTGATGGTTCTAGATCTGTAAAGGTTGGTTCATATTGTGACTGATTTGCTTGGTTTGATTTTCCGCCAGAACCATTCGAAATGCAAATGTATACGTTGAAGTCGCTATTAATTACATAGAACTCTGAATTATACAATCTTGCAGTTTTAGAAACTGTGGATAGATTGACATCACTATAATCATGACGATACATGTCATACTTTTTACCCTTCACCCAATCAACTCTTTTCACAACCCTCTTTACGTTAGAAGATGTGATTCTTTTTCCAAAGAGCAAGGTATCTTTATATTGAGATAGATAACTGCCATTATCAATTGGATTAGGTACTATGCCTGCAGTTACACCTTCAGAACCTTTCCAATTAAGGTTCCTGGCAAAACCAGTATAAAGGTTGGGATTTGGTAGTCCCAACCAAACATAGTAGGAGTTATCTGAGTCATTTACTGACTCAACGAAGTTCGCAGAATTTTCAATTCGGAACTGGTCTGTTACAAGTGCGGACATCTATATAACGTTTTTTCTTATATTTATAACTCTAGGGCACCAGTATCTCTGAGTCCCGCATCACGCCTTTGTAGAATTGGGTATGTAGATAGTCCACTATTGCTAGAGGTATATCCAGAAATGTCAATACTTAGTGGATTATTTGGTCTCCTACTAATACCAGACAGGCGAGCAAAAGATATTGTTCCACATGGATATAAGAGAGATCCTGTTGATGTGAGTCCGGTTACTGGACTATCAGATCTTACATTTGCTTTGATAACGCCCGTAAGTTCTGTCCATTCAGCAACTTTATAGATGTTGTCACAGAATGCTGTAGATGTTGCAACAATCTCCGTGTCATTATCTTCAATACTAACATTTCCAGTACCTACACTTGTCTTTGAAATATAGAAGTAGTCACCAACTTCAAATCCAGGGAATGCAAATGGGTCTCTTTCAAGTGTAAATTGAATTGCAACATCTGCTCCACCAACACCAGGAACAGTTGTTATTCCAACAACTTGTGCTACGAATGAATTAATATCTTTAATATCTAAAACTGTTTCATAATTTATCGATGCCATAGTTGTTCCCATTCCAACTGCTTCTTTATTGGTGTACAGTAAAGCATCAGTTGAAAGAACCGCATCATCTTCATAGTTCCATAACTCTCCACTATCTAACCAGAAAGTAGTTGATGTTGAATCGATTGAGGCAATAACATTGGATGTTGGATAAACTTGTGCAGCAATGCTATCTCTTGCTTTAGAAATTCCCTGATTATTAATAATTAAATCTGCTTTTTGTTTTGTCCAATGTACAGGTTTGTAATTTACAGGATCAATTCCTTGGAAAGGATATGCATCAGTTTGAATAACATCGACACTATCAATAGTGTAAACTTTTCTCTTTTCTTGACTGATAGTGCTCTCAATCTGATTTGATGATATTACCTGGACAGTATCTCCAACTTTAATAGTTTCATCAATTTCAAATTGGATACTATCAACTCCTCTAGTTCCTCTGTAGAAGAAGATTTGAACATTATCTGATTCTTTTGGAGGAACTGCAAAGATGAATGTGGATCCTCCGTCAAAGAAGTAAGAACTTCCTGGTTCTTGAAGAATTCCATTATTGAAGATAACCAGAACATTATTGAGATCAATAGAAGAAGATTCTGGATCTAATTCATCTTTCTGGAAACTTAGATTCTCACCTTTGTAAATTAGAGGGAATCTTACTCTTTCACCATCTTGATAAGGTGCAATAGAGTCGATATAATCAAGTTCTCCTAATTGTGTGGCACTGAAGGAATCGGTAAATGTATCAAGAATAGAAATTTGGAATTGCTCTACAGGTTCAGTAAGATGTCTGTCTGTAACAAGACCATCAACAGTAAATATATCACCACGCTTAAATCCATATCCAGTTCTAGTAATTTGGAAATTACTGACTTCGAATAATGTTGATCCAATACCAACAGAAGTTTTTGCTGCTCCAATTTCAACATTAACTAGTAATCCAACACCAGTATCTGTAGTTGCACCCTCCCCTAAACGAGAAACACCAATGATTTCCATATTTTCATAAACAGGATCTTCAATATCAACAACAGGATCAATATATCCTGTTCCAGAATTATCGATGGTGAAGATAAGAGTTCCTCCTACACCAACAACAGCACTAATAACTCCATCAGTTCCTGTGCCGCCACCAGGTCCTACATTTACAGTTATTGTGTTATTTGTAAATGAAGTGATTGGAAGATTAACACCAGAAGCAGGATCAGTTGGTCTTGGATACGAATGCTCAGAAGCAAAGTTGTCTCTAGCACATGTAAAGTATATCGAATTATCTGCAATTAAGATGGTATCAGTTCCAGCAAGACCATGATCTGCAATTGTCAATACAAGAACACCAGTTAATGAGTCATAATCTGCTCCACTTGGGGTAAATGGACCACCAGTAGTTGCACTAACAGCATTAGTGTCAGATCTTACAAATCTATGCTCATATGAAAGATCAGTGACTGCAATAGCAACTGGTTCTCTATATCCAGATCCATGATCTAGTACATTTAAATCAATTATAGAACCGCTAGAATTAAGAACTGGAGTTACTCTTGCACCTTCAAGAGGTGCGTAACCAAGACCAGGTGTAGAACCATATGAAACAATTAGACCTCCTCTAGGAAGTTGATTCTGGTTTACATCATTGTCTGTAATGAATATTTCATCATTAACTTCAACTCCACTAAATGTAATTGAAGAAATTCCAAGATTTAGATCTTCTTCGATGATATAGTTATTACTAGAATTATTTTCTGTAGTTGGTGCCTGGAATATTCCGTTAATGAATACTAAACCACTTCCACCACTAGTCCCAAGACCAACAGTATTCAATCCAGATCTTGTTAGTGTGAATGTTTGTCCAACACCAGTAAACTGTTCGGAGATATCATCATATACTTGGTTACTGTCATAATCTTGACGCAAGAATACTCTTCCACTAAATGTAGCTCTTTCTCTTGGAAGTTTTGACTCATCAGGTCCAAGAAGATCTAATTGATTACCTCTTGGAGGTTCTGTAAAGTGAATATTATTCTTGACAATGTTGAATGAACCTCTATAAAGATCACATCTAGTGCCATCTAAATGCTCTGCAGGATCTGTTCCAAGAACACCTCTAGAAACCTCTACAAGAGGAACATTTCCGGAGAATGTAATTGGTCCTGTAGTATTATTAGATAGACCAACATTTTCAACTCTTACATATTCATCTTCAATTAATAATATATCAGTTGGTTTTATCGAACTAATTGCAGAAAGTGCAAAGAATGTTTGACCAATAGAAACGCTCCCACCATTTCCAGCAAGATCGTGCTGAATGTAAGTAAATGCAATTGGTGCTTGTACAACATTGCTTAGTGTTATAAGTGCCTTCTCATTTTTCTTCTTCATTTCGAGAATGTGAGCATTACCAACTCCAGGACTGGTAAGAGTTATTGCAATTCCTGCAATGGCATTCTCTCTTGTTGTGGCAAGTTTGAAAGTATTTTGATCGATCTTGATTGCAAATACTTGAGTTGGTAGATGAGTTGTTAGTACACCAGCACTAACTTCTAGTTCTTCAATTTCTATAGGTTCTGTTCCGACACCAATAAAAGATGATTGCGGAGTATAAATCAGTTCCTCATAAGGTTGGAAGAAGTGACTATTAAGATTGAACTCATTAGTCGTATAATTTACTGCAGATGAGTTTGGATTAAATGTCTTAGCAAAGATATCTACACCATCAACTTTTGCTGAAAAGTCGAAATTAATTCCAAGATCAGCATTAACACCATAGTAAGAAGTTAATTTTACATCTTCAATATATGGATCATATTCTAAATCTGGAGTTTCATTGATAAAGTCAAAGTCCTTATAGAATTGTGTATTCAATGCCTTGACTCTTGTAACATCAAAGTATGAATCTGGAGTGAATATTAAACTAAATTCTCCAGTATTTGAATCGTAGTTAGCTCCAAATGTTCCAATTCCACTTTCAGGTCCAACTGATAGGAATGGATTTTGCATAATATATGCATCTTCTCCATCACAAATTGTCGTGATTTGATGAACAGCACTGTTTTCACCCTGCCCAACACTAATTACTGACTTAACAGCAGCAAATACAGTTGCTTCAAGTTCAAAGATAGCAGTGGTTCCTGCAGAAACTTCAGTGTTGAATGTTTGATATAACAAACTTCTTTCAGATCCAATTGGTTGATCATCCGTCTTGAATCTATAATCTCCATCACCTTCGGTTACATTTCCGAATCCAATTGTTTTAGATCTTGCTACTAAACCTTCATTGACAGTATTCTGATATTCAAGGATAAAGTTTCCATCTACAATGTCTGCACTGAATTCTCCTAAGACATCAAAACTTTGCTCTCCATCAGAATCGAAGAAGAATTCGTTCATATAAGTGTCTACATTGTCATGAGTGACATATAGTTCAACATAATTCATCTTAGAATTATCAACATTCTTGATGTGTACAGAAACATGTGCAGCATCAAAATCATCTGCAGGTAAACTAAAGAGGGTTGTGTTTACTCCGACAGGTGCATTGCAACTGATTGCTTCAATTTGAATCATATTCAAATCTACATTACCTGATGTAAGAGAAACACCAGAAATAGTTTCATTTAATGTTTTGAATACGATAGCAGCATTATCAGGATCATTAGCAGTAACTTTTAAGAAGTATTCAAAATTAGAATCAAAAACTGGTTCAATATCTGCAATATTATACTCAAAGTTACTGAGATCAGATTTAAACAAAGTATAGACCTGATTATTAGTATTCAGAGAGATGATCTCACTAAATTGAATTTGATTTGTGATTAAATCTCTAGATTGAACATAGAATCTATTGTAATTATTTGCACTATTCAAGAAAGACAAATTCTGTGCATCAGATTTGATGTCATTTCTACTTGAAAATTGACTACTGATATCATCAATAGCAATAACATTATTTGTCTTACATAAGAGAAAATCGAGAAGATATGTATTCTTAAATTTCAAGAATCTTGAAACATTTCCTGAAACATTGATATCAATTACACTATCAAAGTAGTTGATTCTATCAACTCTTAAATCATTTACATAAGAGTTTGTTACCATCGCAAAGGATTCTAGAGTTTCTGTGCTAATACCAGATGATGTGCTCTCAGTAAATTGCATATCAGCAAAGTTTTTCATACCAGTAGTATGAACTAAACTATTGACGTTTCCTACAATTTCGTCCCAAGATTTGCTACTCTTAATTGCATAAGATAGATTCTGATAATAGTCATTATCTGGAAGAACTTGAGCATTCTCATTTAATTTTCCAATGTTATACTTCCAATCAAATGATTTGAGATTAGTCCATGATGTATTGTAAGAACCTGTACTATTTCTGATAAAGTCAATAGTTCCTGCGCTACTAGAAGAATTTCCAGAAATCCTCTCACCAACCTTTAGAATTCTAGAACCAAGAACTCTAATAATATTAGAATCTGCCGAAATGACTTTTAGATCATTGGAAGTAATCTGAGCATCAGAAATTACTGACAATGATTCATCAATTAAGAATTGAGATCCTTTTTGATTAACTTTGAACTCAGGATAATTATCTTTCTTGATTACAGTTGCATAACCTTCTTGGATAAACTTAATGTTACCGCCATTATTAGTGTAATCAGAAACATCGTATTCAAATCTTACTGGGTTTGTAGCATAGTATTGAGTAATTCTAAAGAAATTAAATCCAAGATCTGTAGAATTTACACCATCTCCAGTTGAACCACTTACTTTTTCAATACCTTCAACAAAAATTTCTTGTCCTTGTTCAAGAGGTTGTTGAGTGAATCCAAAAATTGGTGTAGTGATAGTACAAGTAACAATACCTGATTGAGAATATTCTACCTTATCAATATTAATACCATTACTGTTATTAATGGTCTTCATAGTAACTGGTTTGATAGGGAGTCCATTTGCTGGGAACTCAATATCAAGATCAGTAATCGAAGATCCACTAACTTTTGCTCTGATATATCCAGATTCAATAACTTCCCTAGTATCAGTGTTGACAAGCACTACATCTGGTGCAGAAGAATAATTTTGTCCACCAAATATGATTTCAATATTGTCAATTGTATTAGAATCTGCCAAGAATACTTCCTGAGGAATAATTGCAGAAGGTCTTACAGTATTATCTGATGGGTATTCATAACCTTCATTTCTAAGTTTATCTGAAATAATATTTCCAATACTATCAGAAACTGGAACAATAAATGCACCAGCACCATCAGTAGATTTAACTCCAGTAAATACTGGAAGTGACTTAATGCCATATCCTTGTGATACGATGTTAAGGTTTTCAATTCCACCAGTAGCTGTCTGAGATTTTGTGGTATACTTAATTACATCACAATCTTCTTTCAAGTATACTAAACTCTCTGGAAGTTGTCTGAGAGCAACGCTAAACTCAGTTGTTGTTGTTCCAATTACTTTATGGTCGGAATTGTATAAACTATCTCTAAAGAGGATTTCAGAATGGTGAGATACGTCATTATCCGTGGTATTAATAGGAATTCCGTCTTGAGTGAGGTTATAATAAAGTACTTCGGGAGTAGTTTCTGAGAAATTTAGATTAACTCTTGCAATACTAGAGAATCCTACAGATCCACCAACACCAGTTACAACAAAAGTTCCATTAGATGTGAATGAATCAAATTCATTTTCAAAAGAATTATCATAGAAGAATTTAAAGTCGTATCCTTGAAGAGAATCGTCAGAAACATCAAATATCAAGTTATTGTTCTTGTAATTTGCAATTGGAGGATTTACTGCCGCTACAAACTGCAGATCTCCACCTGTATTTTCAAAACCTACAAGAAGTGGTGGAACTGAAGTTGCATCTAGATATGTTTCTGCAAGTCTAATAGTATTTTCGTCTACTTTATAAACAAAATATTCTCCTGTAGACAAACCACTAATTATATCGTCTCCAGAATCATAGAATACCTTCTGACCTGTGACATATGAATGTCCTTCTACAGTTATCGTATTTTTCTGAGAGTTTACTTCAGTAGTACTAAAACTAATTGGATTTACGATTAGATTATTATTGAGATATTTTACAAGAATCTTGTTAGTAGTACCTATTCCAACATTAATATTTGGTTTGACTTCCAAACTGATCTCATCACCTCTTTCAAGATTGTGTGAGGTAGATACCGACACAACCGCATTGATTCTTTCACTAGTTACAGTAATATTGTCCTCAATAGTTTCAATAACATAATCAAAGTTATCAGAACCATTATTTTGGAAGAAAACACCTTGAGATTCTGAAGTAAGACCTACAGTGGTAACAAGACCAATAAAATCTGCTGTCTTTCTGATAACGAAAAGTTCACTAATTGTATCTGGAACATCTAAAGTGCCAACATTTGGAACTTGAATTGGTATTGCATCTGATGCTGTTGGTTTTTTAATCGTTACCTTATCACCAGTTTTAAATGGGTGATTTTGTAAGAAAATACTCTTAGTTTCAACGAAAGTTTGATAGGTAGTAAGACCAACAGTATAATCTAAGGTAACACCAGTTCCTGTGACGATACCAACTCCAACAGATTTTTGTGGGTTGAAATTAACTCTCTTCGGAATATTAGAAGTAAATGCTTCCATTTCCTTATTAATTTCAAATTGATAAGGAAGATATCTTACTTGAGTTCCAAAAGTGTGTGCTACACCTAAATTATCTCTTCTTAAGGTGAGAATATTTTGTTTTGAATTTACGCCAATAATTTGGAAGAACTCATCGTCAATTGTAACTGTATTTCCTACAGAAACATTTTCTGGTACATAATTGACAAAAACGTCAGTTGTAAATCCAGTCATATTGAATTCATTCAACTGAGCCGAAAGAAGTGACGTTACTGTAGTCACTCCAACTTCGTAAGATCCCTGAATATCAATTGAATCTGTAGATACGCCAGTAATGTTGATATTATCTCCATTATTGAAGTCATGATATGGATAAATCGTGAAAATTATCTTGCTATCATTCTTCCAAGTAATAATAGTATCATCATAACTTGTGATGTCTGTTCTTATTGCCTCAATATCTTTACCTTGAATTTCAGATACTTTTATGAATGGAGAAGTTCCAGATTCAAGTTCAAATGTAACTCTATCACCAATAGAATAATCAGTTCCTGGTTTAATTACTTCATATCCATTTACACCACCAGCAGAAACTGATTCAATGAGTGTTTCTTGCTTGATAACTTCATTTGATTCAATAAGGAAGTCATTATCTGCATATTCATTTGAAACACCATAAGGCAGTGTGTTTCTGAGTACATTTGTCGAATTTAAATCAAAAGATTGATCTAAATTATCATTTTCTTTGATGTACTCCGACTTATAGTTATGTCCAATGAAATATGGAAACTTACCAACCGTCTGCTTATCAGCATTCAATTCTGTGGTTGCAAAGTATGCATATACGCCATCAGGGAAGTCCTTGGTTTTACCAAATCTTCCATTATACTGATCTAGATCGTTAGTAGCAGTATACTTATAATCTTCTACAAAGTAACCCCGTGGGAATATACTAGTACTTGGGCGATTTTCTACATTAGTAATCTCATAACTAGGAGTCAATCTCCTTACAGTAGAATTAATTTCATCTGGATTAGAATAACCGAATGAACCATAAATTGGGTTTCCATCATATGCCCATCCGATAATATCGGAGTGTTTACCCTCTAAATCGTCATTATCCCCTAGTTGATTTTTAATATTCTGAGAATAACTTACTACAGCATACTGAAGACCATTACTTCCCGTGGTTATAATTTCAGAAGCAGGATCTCTATAGAATTCGTTCTGAATTCCAAACTTAATTGAACTGTTTACAGTAAGAGGTCTTACGTTTGCTTGGAAAATAGCACCAGAACCAGCAGAAACTGGATAAATTGCTGTTGTTCCATTTACATAATTAAGTCCGCCAGTAACGATAATGACATCAATTATTGTTCCGTTTTTAATTACAGGTCTGAGAACAGCACCAATTCCTGTAGGTGATTCTACAACTAAATCTGGAGTGGAATAGTAATCTAAACCACCATACAGAATTCTTACTCTAGAAATCTGTCCATTTTCTACAACAGCACTAAATTGTGCTTGTTTACCGTTAAGAACAGAAATTTTTGGTCTACTATGAACATTCAATGTAGTAGTACCGTAATCTTGTCCTTTATCAAAGGTGTAGATTTGATCAATAGATCCTCTGATTACTGGAGTTGCAACAATAGAAGTATTTCCGGCACCAGGAGATGAGAAATTAACAATCATGCTAATTTCTGGGTATGAGAAGTGATGTCTCCCTGTTCCTGCGTTGTCAAATTTTACATATTTGCGTCTATCATAGTTTGTATTGTCAATTCCATCTACACCAGCATCAGAAATTCTAAACTTATTCTCATCAATAAAGAGAACCTTGTACTTAGTTGTACTAGAAACACCTGAGATAGATGTTCCATCAGGAGTATACTCAATGATTTCTCCTTCAGAGAAACCATGATTCTCAAATTCGATAAAATGATTGGTTGTAGATATTCCAGAAGTATTAACTTTCAGGTTTCTATAGGCAAATCCTTCTCCACCTTCAGTAACTCTAATCTCAGATAATCTGTTCTTAGTTTCTAACTTAAACTTATGAATTCCAGAGTTTCCAATTGTAGTGAATCCTACGGTATTGATTCCCGTAAAGAAATCTGAATAATTTTTATATATTCTAATTGTTCGATCATTAATGATCTCTGGATAGTAAATTGAACCATCAATCAAACTTTCTCCAGAATCTGCATTTGAACCTTGGAATGGTTCGATACCAATAGCAAGATTATTTACTCTATTATAAGTAATTTCCTGACCATCAATCAAACCATGAGGTTTTGTGAATGTAATTCTTTCATTGACAATATCTAATCCACCACCAAGAGTGAATTCTCTAGCATCAAATTCAATCTGACGTGCAAATTTTTCTACAACAGGTTCAAATTTTGCACCAGAACCATTTCCACCAGTCAAATCAATGGAAATAATTTTCTCAAAGTCAAAATCCTGAGGATCAACATAAACACTCTTAACACTACCAATAATGACAGGTGAGATATCTGCAGTTCCTGGAATCTCAAGAAGTGGTGGGTTAATTACATCATAATCTTTACCACCATTCAATATATTAATACTTTCCAGAGGACCATAATAAATCTTATCGTTGGTTTTAAATGTGAATATTTCTGCACCATTTTTGAGCATTCCTAATGCTCCAGGAAGAATGTCACTACTTACATTATCTTCGACTTCCTGTTTAAGATCTATCTTCTTGAGAATTTTTTGAGGATTTATAGTTTTGCTTCTCTGTTCAAACAGAATAATCTTATTTCCAGAACCAACAGTATTAGAAGATCCAAACCTTAAGAAATCTGTTGAAGGGATTGTAACACCATTTTGGTATAATTTTATGCTTCTCTTATCAGATAGGACCTCCACAAAGTAGAATTCATCAGTTAGTTCACTAATAGGACTAGATTCGCTTGCAATATACGATACTTTATCACCAGTTAAGAATGATACTACGTCATTAAATCTAATGACACCATATCCCTGGGATGCATTATCAAATTCATCAAGAGATGATATTTCATATTCAAATATAGGAGATGTGATTTCATAACCAGGTAAAGAGTTTGAAGCTACGTATACAACATCTTCTTTATCAATATAAACGTTCTGTACATCCGAAGATACGACATTATTACCATACTGAATGTCTGCAGTAGATGAGGTTGCTTTTTTAAGCAATCTTCTAACATCATATGATGTTCCAGGGATCGCCAGAGGCGTCGTAGAGACGTTCAGAGTGATTGTACCGTCTTCTGCGATACTTAGGATCGTTATATCATCAAACCCCACAGGGACGATCTCAGTGTTCCTAGAGAGGATTTCTACTTTATCTCCTGCCTTAAGAGTATTTCTATCAATAGAAACTTTTGTTGTTATAGTACTACCAGAAAAGGTATCAATTTGATATCGAGTACTAGTATTATATAACCATGCATTAGTAAAGATAGACAATTTGCTACCATCTTTACTAACGGTAGTTCCTAAACTCTTTGGAGAAATAATGTCTCCAGATTTGAAATTAAACTTCTGATTATCAATAACAGCATTAGACAGTACACCCGTGATCAGGAATTCTACTTTTTGATTTTCATCACCATCAGCATACCCATAGTAAGTGTTGCTTCCATGAACATAATCAGTTTTGTCAATGAGAATTGGCTCACTCTCATTAGTGTAACAACCTAAAAACTGGTTTAAGGTCTTTTCAGTGTAATAAATTGGTTTGTGATTGGAGTAAATCAATCCATTATCGTCAAACCCTACAGTAGAATCTACTGAAATGGTATGAATTGGTTCTGTTCCTGATATTGTTACGTCATCAATAACTCTAGTATTCTGAGTAACGTCAAAAGTACCAGTAATCGTTGGATTTGTATCGTCATAACCTACAAAAAGATTCAATTTATAATAGGTTACACCCTGCCTAGTAAACGACTCTATCTCTGACACAGAAGCGGTTGTAACGTTGTCTGTGCTCTTGTAGATAGTTTGACCCTCTAGACCATTAACACTGCCTGAGAGCGGTCTTACGACGACTACAGACCTTCTGATATATGATGCATCAGATGGTTTCAGAAGGAAATCTTCAAGGTTTATAATGGTTGGACTTTCATTGTAAAGGACATTAAACAAGATTCTGAAGGATTCATCCGTTCCTTTGGACTCATAGAACCCTCTTGCCTCTTTTACGAAGTTTGCAACGTTTAGGTTTTCTGCAAAATCAAGATTTTCGAGTCCTGGTGTGAGTGAAAACTTGAGTTTTGTGTAGAATTCTTGTAAAAATAGAGAACTCAGGTTATAAATGATAGATTCACTAGCATGATCTGCCGCAGAAGTGCTCTCAAATACCAGTTCTTCCTGATTTAGTTCGGCATGATAGTCGGTAACACCACTAAACCCTCTAATACAACCATCAAAAGTGGTTTCAGTACTATCAGTATAGGTGATAATTTCGTTATCAATACGAATTAGACCGTATTTTGGTGGAAATCCCTTCGTAGAGGCAACATTGATAGTGTCTGAAGTGGATGTTATTGATTCTGTTAGGTGTGTATTGCCTCTAATGACCTCTGGAGTGAGGTTATCAAGCTTCAAATATCTATCAAGGTTGTCCGCAATGTCTACTGGACCACCTTGATATTCTTGAGAAATATAATATTGCTTCAAAAATTCGACAAATTTAGGATTTTCGCCTAAAATGAACTCAGGGAGTTGATTTTCAATGATCTGCTGAATCTTTACTCTTTCTCCAAAACCTGCGTTTTGCATATTACGACCTCGTTAAACTCCCGTTGGAATAGCTGGATGTATAATAATTTTTATTGAAGACAACACCTGAATTATCTTCCCCAGAAGATATAGAATCTTTAATCATATTTATTTTACTCTTCTCAAGATTGAAAGAAATATAGAGATCTTTCAATCCAATAACGTCATTTGATTCTGGGAATGCCTGAATTTCAATAGAATCGTTCTCAAGAACAGTTGAAGTAATGATAATATTGTTAATATTGACTTCTCCCTTCTCATAATCCACCGTTCCGGCAGATTTTACAAGAATTTCGGGAGCAAATGGGTCTTCAGATTCAGTTTGGATCTCAGTTGCTGGTTTTACGATTGACAGAACACCTGTTTTTCCGTCATCATTTGGAGTATCAGTGAAAAATACAATATCAGTTCTTCCAAGAATCGTAAATCCAGTTGATTTGATGTTATATCCCTTCTGATTGATATGAAATCTATTGCCAAAACAGATTTCGTACTGTGCAAACTGATTAATCAGTGCTTTCAGGTCTCTTCTAATGATAATTTTCGTGATATTTGATGTAATTGCAGAATCTGTGTTGTCAATAATCTGCAAAAGTTTGGAATATTTAAATCTTCCACCAAATTTGTTCAAATCTACCGATTGTGAGTAAGAAACAAGTGAAGAATTGACTCTACTCTTCAAATCAGACGCATTTACGACCTTATTAAAGTTATAATAGACCGAAGCGTCAATCTCAACATAGAGAATCTTGAGATCGACGATCTTTTGGTTGATTCCGGAGACCGAATATTGCTTTAATTTTGATAAAATCTGCTCTTTATCGAAATCTGAGATAAAAGTACCATTTTTTGGTTTGATACTGATCAAAACATTGCCATATTGTGGTGGTTCAAGCTCTTCTCCACCAACAACGGAGACAGATTCCGCATTTTTGAAGATTTTTGACTTAATAATCGTTTCATAATCAGTCGTTGTGACTGCTCTGTTCTGTGCAGAGTACAATCTTGGTGCAAAATAACGAATTGAGTCAAGATTTTCAATTTCTGCACCATTATATGAACGATCTATGGTCGTTATGGTGACTGTATTAGTAGGAACGACGATATTATCGTCTACATCACGCAATGTTCCACCAAAAGCAAAGGTATCAACACCATTTCCGTCCTTTCCAGACGTTACAATGTAGTTTACCGTTACAATATTGCCATTTTCTAGTGCTTTTCCAAAAATACCGTTACCGAACAATAACTGATACCTTTCATCCGCTATCTCTTGAATAAGATATACTAATGAATTGGAATCAATATTGATAATATTCTCTACCAAGGAGTATTGATCACCTAAACCTGTCTCTGAAGGTTCTCTTACATATGCTCTAAGAGTAGATGTATCTACAAATGAGTTATCGACGATATATTTCTGATCTAATGAGGTATCAACAGTAAATCTCTTCGTCAGGAACGTTCCTTCCCTAATAATAACTTCATCAAACTTTGCAAGACCGTTCACTACTGGTGCGGTAACGCTCTCAGGAGAGGAGAATACAAAAGAAGACCCTCTCGCACCACCAGTACAGACAAGACCTGCCTGAAGCGTTATTGTGGGGGTATAAATGGGTGTTCCGTCTTGTAAGGTTGCCTGAGGATCGACTCTTACTTCAAAAGAAACCTTTGCAGTCGCCGCAGTTCTTGAAGAAGGTACATATCCAATATTTCGTGCAAGAGCAACGACATTCCCCCTAACCGTTGCAGAATCCAAGAAGGATTCATTCACGACCATATTTGTATTGAATGCCGTGATATACGTATTATATGCTAACGTATCAATCAAAACAGAGAAGTTAGATCCTTCAAAGTCAAAATCCGTAAAAGTGGAGTTTGCACGAAGGTAATCTTTTATCGATTCTCTTATTTGACCGTAGTCGAGATTGGTGAATTTAGTAAAAGGCATTTGTTTATCTGGTTGCCTCTAAGATGAAGGTAAACGATTGGGTAGGAACATCTTGTCCAATAATATCGAAAATTACAGTAACCTCAAATTTATTATCATCAATACTTGGTTCTACTTCAACATCAAGATTCTCAACTCTTGGTTCATAATTGAGAATAACTTCCTTGACCTGATCTTCTAATACTGTTGCCGTTGCATAGTCAACAATTTCAAATAAACTATCACGTACATCTGATCCTAGATTAGGTTGAAAGAATCGTTCTGTTTTGATTGTTTCAACTAAATTACGTACAGACCTTATAATAGCATTTCTATTTGTAAGAACAGGTAAATCCTTTGTCACAGGATGTGGTTCAAAGGATAAACTAATATCTTTGAAGGATCTAGATACCCTTGTTACTGCCATTTCCGAGAACTTTTTAGTTATTTAGCACTTACCTCTTATTTATTGGCATAAAAAAAGTCCCCCGAAGGGGACCTCTTTAATCATTTATAATCTCTAACGTGTTCGTTGCCTGGATGACTGTGATGATGGTCATCATGAGTACCTAGAACATATGGATGTCCAAACTCCCAGACAATGATCGAAACAACACCGACGAAGACGTAACTAAGGATCTTATCAAATGTTTTCATCGTCCCTGTCCCCGATAACGCTTCCGCTTACCATTACGTGAGGATGCCGCATACTTAGTGTGCTGTCCCGATCCCTGCCGAGTTTTTTTGGGTTTCCCCGGCATGAAATTGTCTTTTACAAGTCCAACTTTAGAACGTGCCATAATTAATCGTCAATAATAATTTTGTAGGTGATTTGGTCTTGATTGATGGTCCCATTCTCATAGAACCCTTTGGCGTAATCTTCCATCACATCAAAAAAATCTTCTTCAGAAAGATTACTGTGTGCAAGGTCGCCTTTTACATAAACATTGTACTTTTCTTTCATTCTGGTGGATCCCATATTACATCGACGTGCCAGGAGATGATGTTCTTCCGCTCTTGACCGAGATTAACCGGTGCGCGGTGGACGACATAAGATGGGAATGTCAGTATATCATCTTCCTCAATGTCGTCAATGACCTTGATTTCTTTTGTCCAGGTATCCATAAATTCTGTACGAGGAGCGCCGCGTGGTCCTCAAAAGGTCTTATAACACAAGGCGCATCATACGTGAATACCTTCGATGTCATCAGATCACCCTTGTCTTTTCGTGACCAACTCTGATGCGTGGGTCGCACCAAATTTCAAAGCCCGCCTGAATTGCATCGAGACAGAAAGATACGTCCTCTCCACACATGTCCTGTACACTGCCAGATTCAAAAACCTGCATCTTTGGTGCAAACCATGGATACTTCATCTCTTCATGTTCAAACACTCCGTGCTTGATCAGTACCCATCCAAATCCTGTGTAGTCCACAGTAAATGGCTTACGACGCTTACCAATACTCTCCAGGGTTTCATGGTTCATGACACCACCATTACCACGGAAGTCCTCTTCGTCCAACCAGTGGGCAACAGATGTCGTGCGCCCGTCCTCGGTGCAGTACCAACCAGCAGAAATATCCTTGTCCATCAATACCAACTGATAGAACTTCTCAGTGTTGAATACAATATCACTATCAATCCATAACTGATAATCATACTTCAACTTACCATCCCAGGGAATCTGATCCGGTCCACGCAGTACGTTCGCTCCTAGACACTTGCATCTTGCAAAGTTGACCATTGAGGAATAGTCCTGCGAGATCTGGATGCTTGCTCCGCATTTTACCAGATCGAAGCAAAGTTGTACAAAACTTTTGAGAAATGCATAAGATACCCCTCGACCAGGTAAACAGAAGACCACTGCCTTGCCTTTCAGCATCTCTCTGGCAGCATCGTAATCCCATTCTGGGGCGCTCTCTGATGGTTTGGGTGTCTTTGCCTTTACTGTAAATCCTTTAGCCATAATAGAAATTGGTTACTTCAGTATCATACCGTATTATATATGAGGTGTCAATCGTGATCAATCCACTCCGCGAACGATAATACAATCATTCTCGACTTCGATGTTTACTTCTGTGCCCTCATACCAACCCTGCTCGTCACATATCCATTGCGGAATGATTACGTAGTACTCCCCCGTCACTGGATCGATCTCTACGGTCGAAAAATTTTCTGCGCGATTTTTTTCCATAGACCGGTCTCGTCTTCTTGCATTATATATGACTTTGAGGGTTTTTGAGGGTGGGGTGTGCCACCGCATGGCGGGGATTTTTTTATGGGCGCGTTTTTTAACAGGCGTTCGTAACACTTTATAGCTTAGGGTAGTTAGGCGTTTTATATACGGGGGGGCATGGGGCGGAAAATATAAAAAATCGCCCCCATATTAACTGCCGAATACTAACATTTAAGGGGGCAATATCTGCCCCCGCTAAGTGTTAAATTAACCGATCATTTTTAGGTGTTCTGCCACCATATAAGGCATTAAAGTTACCTCTACAGAATGTGAATAATCCGGATCATCTGTCGGGATAAATGTTACATACCATCCGCCGGTTCCATACAGTGAGGGTTGCTCATTTTTAGCGACACAATCGATCGCGTGTCTTGTAGATAAATCGACAATGTAATTCAGGCAATTCTGCCAGGTAGAGTGACCATTAGGGTTGATCTTAAATACAATTTTCGCCGCCAATTCTGCGCTGGAATACTTCCAATCAAGGCGGACAAATTTCTTGCTGGTGAAAGTGGAATAAGGCATGGAATTTAAGGGAGGAAAGTGTGAAATAAGGGGGAGGATTCTCCCCCGAAAAATGTTAATTACGCCTTGACAATGTATCGCATAATTTCCGCTTCCGCGATCATATCGTCGTCTGCATCTTCCCAAGCGTACCAAATAGGGTCTTCAAAATTATGTTCGTGATTGTAAATATCGATCGCATACTTGTATTGGTCCGGAATCTTAGTGTCTTGATCAACACTAAACACCGCCCATAGAGTGTTTTCTGATATATCAAGAACGAAATCTTGATCGATTTCTGAAATCCAAGCGGTCTCTTTTTTGAGTTCGGAAAGGTTCATGATTGAAAGGAAAAATAAGATTTAAGGTGACAGGAAAAATAAGATTTAAGGGGACAGGATTGTCCCCGGTTGTGATCACTTAATTATCACATAATCGGCACCCTTTTTTTCGGTGCAGCGCCCGGTTCTGACACCGCGCTCCTTGATCAAGGAGATCTCAGCAGCGAGCGCCTTATCGGTCACGGAGACGGTTCTGCGTCCCTTGCAGACCGTCACTTTGCCGTCGGGACAATCGAAGGTCGCCAGACCGCTGTCCTGCATCATAGAGAGGATCTCAGCACGGATGTCTGCCAAGTGCTTTGCAGCGGCGTCAGCGTCCATCTTCGCTTGCTTAGCAGCAACGACAGCACGATCGAGGCGGAGATCGAAGGACTCGGTTTCGAAGACCAGATCAGCGATGAGATCGATGGCGTCCGCAGTCGCGTGCAGGTTCAGACCGGCAGCGTTTGTGGCGTTGTGGGTGTTGGACATGTCGGTGTGGTGGTGATTAACGACAAAGTTAATCTACAGATCAAGTCCGGATCCCGCAAGGGAACAATGGTATCCGTTGATACCAAAATCCAGATCCGTCTGATCAGTGATGCTTATCACCAAAATACTTGACGAATCGGGCACCAATGTGGTTGGAAACTAAAAAAATGAGTTAGTTTAAAGAATTAGCAACGATTACGATTACACCTAACACAAACACAAGAATAAATTACGATTACACCTAACATAAACACAAGCAACGATTACGATTACACCTA
>Ga0213866_10000628_pt1 | contig 27740 bp, 28 predicted proteins | sample PICome_11_FD_160079 | JGI IMG/M metagenome (GOLD analysis project Ga0213866, IMG submission 160079) | Coastal seawater microbial communities near Pivers Island, North Carolina, United States - PICO284 | ecosystem: Environmental > Aquatic > Marine > Coastal | place: USA: North Carolina... | reverse complement strand
CGTTGTCCGACGCCGAGGGTGAATTTCTTCGCAGGTCGGTCAGTCGATGAGCGACTGGTAAACGAGCTGTTTCAGCTCGCTGCGGATCGGATGGGTGCTGCTCGGGAGGAGCTGGGTGAGGAACACTGTGGCGAGGTCTTCGACTGGGTCGCACCAGAACGCTGTGCTAGCTGCGCCACCCCATGCATATTCGCCAGCTGACGACGGCACTTTGTTGGCGATTGGATCGATCGTAACCGAGAAGCCGAGTCCGAAGCCGACCCCGTTGTACGACGTTTCCGCGAAGAGGGGCCGACCGAACATTTCGAGGTCGGCGTTCGCCGGTAGATGATTTGAGGTCATCCAGTCGATGGTTCGGGGTGACAGCAGTCGAGAGCCATCAAGTTCACCGCGACTGAGAAGGAACGAGCAGAAACGGAGGTAATCGGCCGTCGTGCCCCAGAGCCCACCCCCGCCACTGAGGAATTGGGGTGGTGCGGTCGGCGGCGGCCACGCGATGGGGTCGGCGAGCTTGGTCGCTGCGTGCGGAATGCAGAGGGTGGCGACCCGATCGTGGCTGGCTTCTTTGATGTGGAATGCGGTGTCAATCATGCCGAGTGGTTCGAAGATGCGCTCGGCGAAGAATGCATCGAGGGTCTGACCGGCGACGACTTCGACGATTCGGCCGAGCACGTCGGTCGACACCCCGTACAACCACTCGGAGCCTGGCTGAAACGCAAGCGGGAGCTCGGCCCAGCGAGCGCAACAGGCGGCCAGGTCGTGGTCCTTTGGAACGCCGAAGTTGAATCCGGCTGCCCGATGCAGGGCATCGGTTACGTGGCTGTTGTGGAAGCCATAGGTCAGGCCCGATGTGTGCGTGAGCAGATGCCAGATTCGGATGGGTTCGGTTTGGGGGACCGTGACCGGTTTCGTCGACGGGCCAGCCTGGTACACGGGGGTCTCGGCGAACTCGGGAATGAACTTCGAGATCGGTGTCCGCAATTCGAACGCGCCCTCTTCGTACAGCATCATTGCGGCGACAGACGTGATCGGCTTGGTCATTGAGAACAGCCGGACAATCGTGTCCTCGGTCCAGGCAGAGTCACCGTTCGACGAGGCCTGTTGGCCCTTGATTGCCCGGTGCCCGTAGGTGGCATGATGGGCGAGCCGGCCTTTGCGGATCACGGCGACTTGCCAACCCGGGAGTCGCCCATCGTCGACGTATGTCATGAAGTGGCGGTTTATGCGTTGCAGCCGATCAGCGTCGAGACCCACGGTTGCTGGATCGATGAGCTGGTCACTCAGCGGGACGGTCGGTTCGATGGTGGTGAGCTCGGTCACGGTTCGAGCATCGCAGAACGATGCCGATCAGTTCGCAGTGGCGCGGGGCGCGTCGTGGCCGGTTACCACATTCGGGCGCCGGCGTCTGCGGAGGGTTCGGACCACCCGCCAGTCGAGGAGCAGGGAGAGGAACACTGTTGCCACGACCACGAATGACGCTGCCGTTCCTTCGCCGAAGATGAACTTGCGGAACAGCATTCCGAGCGTCACTGTTGTCAACCACACCTTGACGCCCGATCTGATCGACGTCGGGTGCTGCCAGACACGCCAGGCCACCCATGCGATGCCGAGCGAGACGACAAACGGCGCAGCGGTGTTGACGAGGCTGGCAACGGCCACGTCGCGATCGTGATTGCGGCGTCCGATCGCAATGAATGCAACGACGATCGCTGCGTCGATGGCGGCGGCGATCGGGAGCGCGCGCGAACTTGAGGTGTTCACGGGGCGAGTCTGGCGGGTCAACTGTGGAACGACCCCAGGGTGCCCTTGAAGAAGATGAGGGGCACCGGAGGCTCACCGTCGTGATCGGCGTCGGCATCGAGAGCGCCGACGCGGCCGAGGACGAAGTGGTGGTCGCCCATGTTGTAGCAGTGCTCAATTGAGCAGTCGATCCACGCAACGGCACGGTCGAGGATCGGAGAACCTGATGGTGCCGCATGCCAGGTCACGTTGTCGAAGCGGGTGTTGTCGGTGCCCGACTTGGCAAATTTCCAGCAGAGGTCGTCTTGCTTCGTTGAGAGGACGTTGACACAAAAGCTTTTCGAGGGTGCAATGGTCTCCCAAGTCGCTGAGCCGATTTGGGGGAGGAATCCGACGAGTGGCGGATCGAGTGACACCGACGTGAACGAACCGATGGTGAATCCGGTCGGCGCACCGTCGCCGCCGAGACCCGTGACGATCGTGACTCCGGTGGGGAAGTGTCCCAAGATGCTCCGGAAGTGACCCGAGTCGAATGTGTGGGAGGTGGGGCCGGTGGCGGATTCGTCGTCGCTCATCGGTGGTCACACTACGCTTCGCCGGCGTGGCGGGCGACATCTCCGGGGCCAAGCGTTCGCTGCGTAGAGAGATGCTTGACATTCGACGCTCGATCACCGACGGTCCTGCGGGGGTTGAACGCTCGGTTGCCGTGTGCGAGCGTCTCGTCGACGCCGTGGCTGCACGATTCGAGGGCGTGCCGTCCGCAGCAGGTCGGGCGCGTCCCGGGCGCGATGGTCGAGCGGTGCTTCATCGGGTGCTGGCCTACGACGCCGGCGCGGGGGAAGTCGACCTAGGACCTCTTCTTGGAGCTTGGCGATCTGAGGGGGTGGAGGTGGTGCTTCCAGCGGCCGCACCCAATGCTGTACTCCCGGTGTCGCCTGCGTGGCCCGACCTCATCATGGTGCCCGGTGTTGCGTTCGATCCGGGAGGTGGCCGTCTCGGTCGCGGAGGAGGTTGGTATGACCAGCTACGTGGCGATCCATCGAGACAGGCGCTGGCAGTCGGTGTCGCATTTGCGGCGCAGATCGTGCGTTCGGTGCCGTGCGAGGAGCACGACGTGCGCGTCGACTTGGTGGTGACCGAGCGAGGCGTCGAGTGACGGCTGACGCCTAGTTGCTTTCGGGCGGTAGCGCCCACGTGGGGTATCACACCTGCCGCTCGCCAGCTATCAGTTTTAGGTTTCACCTTTTGTCGTGAGTGGCGGCCGTGATGTGGCTTCGTTCCTTCATCGTTGTCGATGTTGGCGGCATCGTCGTCAGCGGTTCCGACCAGGTCGACTGTCTGCTCGACGAGCGTGTCCATCAACAACTCGCCCTGCGACTTGATGGGGAAGACGATCGCTTTCGAATAGTGGCGATTGATCGTTCCGGCGCCTTGTTGTCCTCAGCCCGGCCTGACCGGCCCCGATGATCAGTTGACGGGGCGGCCTCGGAGGCGCTGGCTCAGGAGATCAACCACTGGGTCGTGCACCGCTCGGCGTCGCTGGAGTAGCACCAGTCGGCGTCGGATGATGTCGCGTCCGGCTACCAAGTCACCGTCGGCGACCGGGTCGACCTGGCTGCGTGGGAGCACGGTCCAGCCGATGCCGAGGCGGACCATCTCCCTAATAACGTCAGGCTGGTGTGACTCAGCGGCGACCACCACTGGGGCACCCGAAGCAGCGAGTGCCTTTTCGACCTGGCGGCGCGTATGGGAGTCGGACGGAAACAGCACCCACGGACCCCAGTCGTCGACGCGAGTGCGCTGATCGGTTCCGGGTGGTGCGTACACGCCAAGTGGCTCGGTGAGTAGCGGCGTGATTTCGAGGTCGTCGGTGGCGCGCAGGGGTTCGACGCATACCGCAAGGTCGACGTCGCCGGTTCGCACGGCTTCGACGAGGGCACTTGATGGCTGCACCCGGAGCACAAGGTCGACGTCGGGGTGGACGACGCGAAAGGTGCGCAGCACGTCGGGGAAGTGCACGACGGCAGCCACGTCAATCATGCCGAGTTGCACGGTGCCCGAGATTCCGTCTGCGAGTCGGTTGCGCCAGCGAGCTAGGTCGGCGGTGAGCGTGAGGACATGCCGAGCGTGGTCGAGGACGGGCAGTGCAGTGGACCGAAGTCTGCGTCGCCGGCCTTCGCGTTCGAAGAGTTCGATGCCGAGTCGCCGTTCGAGTTCGGCGAGTCCCTGGGACAACGCCGATGCGCTGACGCCGACGTCAGCTGCCGCCTCGGTGAAAGTGCGATGGTCGGCGACGGCCGTGAGGTACTCGAGTTGTCGAATCGACAGGTCAGGGAGAACCGCATCGCCGTGGGGCACCCCAAACAAGATAGTTCAGTAATACTTCACAGTAGGCGGATAAAGATCTATTGATCTTTAGCGTTTGTCACCATGACCGCACGCAACATTGAGCCCGCCTCGGGCAAGCTCGGCATCCTCACCCCGGGTATGGGGGCGGTTGCTTCCACGTTCATCGCCGGTGTCATCGCTGCCCGTCAGGGCCTTAAGCCGCCGATCGGCTCGCTTACCCAGATGGCTCATATCCGCCTCGGGACTAAGGAGGAGCAGCGCAACCCCCTGATCAAAGACTTCGTGCCGCTTGCCGATCTCGGCGACATCGTTTTTGGTGGGTGGGATCCCATCTCGCCGAATGCTCTTGAGGCCGCTAAAACGGCCGGGGTGCTCGAAGGCGACGACCTCTCGGTTATGTCGTCGGAGCTCGAAGCGATAGTGCCGATGGAGGCTGTCTTCGATCAGCGCTGGGTGTCGCGTCTCGAAGGCGTGCGCGTGAAGCAGATCGACAACAAGTGGGACCAAGCGATGGCCCTGATCGGCGACATTGCCAACTTTCGCGAGGTCAATGGATGCGACCGTCTCGTGATGGTTTGGTGTGGTTCGACGGAGGCCTTTCAGGAGCCGTCCGAGGTCCACCAGACCATTGCCGCGTTTGAGGCCGGGCTCAAAGCGAACGACGCGAATATCTCGCCGTCGCAGATCTACGTCTACGCGGCTCTGCAGAGTGATGTGCCCTTCGCCAACGGCGCGCCGAATCTCTCGACCGACCTGCCTTGCATGGTTGAGCTCTCACGCGAGCGCGGCGTGCCGATTGCCGGCAAGGACTTCAAGACCGGCCAGACGCTGATGAAGACGCTTCTGGCACCTGGCCTCAAGGCTCGGATGCTCGGCCTGCGCGGCTGGTACTCGACCAATATCCTTGGCAACAGGGACGGTGAGGTCCTCGACGATCCCGAGAACTTCAAGACCAAGGAGGAGTCGAAGTTGGGCGTGCTCGGCACGATCCTGCAGCCAGAGGTGTACCCCGACCTGTATGGAAACATCGATCATGTCGTGCGGATTAATTACTATCCACCTCGCGGTGACAACAAGGAGGGCTGGGATGCAATCGACATCTTCGGCTGGCTCGGCTACGAGATGCAGATCAAGGTTGACTTCCTGTGCCGCGATTCGATCCTCGCCGCCCCGATCGTCCTCGACCTTGCTCTTTTCATGGATCTCGCCCATCGCGCCGGTGAGAGTGACGTTCAGGAGTTTCTGAGTTTCTACCTCAAAGCCCCGCAGGCGCGTGGCGAGAATTCGGTCGAGCACGACCTCTTCATCCAGCAGACGAAGCTGAAGAACACGCTCCGCGAGTGGATGGGTGAAGAGCCTGTCACCCACTCCGAAGCCGGCTGACCTGGTCTCTTAAGGCTGTGGCGCCTCAGTGTCGCGCAGCCGTGTGGGATCGTTCCGGCGTGGTTGGCCCGAGCGGATAGCGTCAACGCACATGGCAGCGATCGTGATGGACGGCAATGCGCTCCGAGACGAGATCATCGCTGAACTGGCAGTGACTGTCGAGAACGCAGGTCTGCCGGATATCTGTCTTGCGACGGTGCTCGTCGGCGATGACGGCCCTTCGAAGCGCTACGTGGCGTCGAAGCACAAGAGGGCCGCCGAGGCAGGGATGATCTCGCGGCACCAGGAATTGTCGGCCAGCGTGACCCAGGCGGAGGTCGAAGCCGTCGTGACCGAGCTTGCCGCCGATCCTGCGGTGCATGGCATTCTCGTGCAGCTGCCCCTCCCGGACGGTCTCGATCCGGAACCTGTTCTCGACCTGATCCCCGCCGAGAAGGACGTTGATGGACTCACTGAACGCTCGATGGGTCGGCTTGTGCGGAATCGGCCGGGCCTTGTGAGCTGCACGCCGCTTGGCGTGATGCGACTCCTTGAAAAGTACGACGTCCCGACGTTGGGTAAGCGCGCCGTCGTCATCGGCCGCTCGACCCTCGTCGGCTTGCCGCTGTCATTGCTGCTCAACCGCAAGGGAGCAGATGCCACGGTCACCATGGCGCATTCGCGCACCATCGACATGGCGTCGGTCGTCCGGGAGGCTGACATCGTCGTGGGTGCGGCTGGCCAGGCTCGCATGGTCACGGTTGACATGGTGAAGCCGGGGGCAGCCGTGATTGACGTTGGCGTGTCGCGGACCGAGGCGGGCATCGTCGGCGATGTCGATTTTGCGCCCGTAGCCGAAGTGGCGGGCTGGATTACACCGATGCCGGGCGGTACCGGCCCGATGACCATCGCCTCACTGCTTGACAACACGCTCACTGCGGCGCGCTTGCAGGGTGTCGACGTCTGACGTCAGTCCCGGCCCTTCTCGCTCGCAAACCAACTCGGCTTGCGCAGCTGTCACGGACGGCCCCGAGTGGATGGCGCTCGGGACCTTTTGCTCGTTGAGCAGCTCGCCAGCGATGTTGACCGTCTGGAATCACCCCTCGATCTCCTTCTCGATTCCTGCGCACTCGTGGACAAGGAGAAAACCGCCCGAAGTTCTCCTCTGCTCCTCGTCGGGCAGCGACGAGATCCCGACACGGTCTTGCTAGACGGCGTCAGACGTGACGTTCGAGCCTGATCGAACCGAGCTGAGCGTAAGGCCCTTCATCGGTGACCAATTCGAAGACTGATGATCGCCAAAAGTGAGGCGCTTCGTAGGTGGTCTGGAATTACCGTGTCACCGATAGCATTTTCCTCGATTCGTCGACGACGATCGTGAGCTCTGCTGAATTCCCATCCAGCACCCCAAGCGATCAGCCGTCACCAAAGAGTCGCTGCGAGAGGAACACTCAGATGAAGTCCGAAATCCACCCCGGGTACACCGCCACGACTGTCAAGTGCTCGTGCGGCAATGCCTTCCAGACGCGCTCGACCGTTCAAGGCGACCTCACCGTCGAACTCTGCAACGAGTGCCATCCCTTCTTCACCGGAAAACAGAAACTGGTCGACTCCGGTGGCCGCGTCGAGCGCTTCAACCGTCGCTACGGCCGTCGTGAGGGCGCTCCGTCAAACATCGAAGAATGACGGACTGCGCCTGATCGGCGCCTCGGTTCCACAACTGCCGCTCCGGTCCGCCGGAGCGGCAGTTGCTGTTTTCGCCCGGCGCTCGACTGCAGCGTGACCGGTGGCACAACCCCAGCAGCGTGGCGCTGCTCCTAGTGTCAGGCGCTTCGTGCTGTCACCCGACCGACCCGGCAGCGTCCAGAGGTGAAAATGTCGACGACAGCAGACAATCAGATCAACGCGCACCTTGAAGCGGGGCTCCGTCAGCGGTGGGACCATGTTTGGAAGCAGCAGTGGTGGAGTGATCCTCGAACCGAGCTGCTCGCCGGGTTGCTCGTTGCGTTCGCCCTCATTCCCGAGGCGATTTCGTTCTCCATCATCGCCGGGGTCGACCCGAAGGTCGGCCTTTACGCGTCGTTCGTGATCGCCATCTACATCGCCTTCGCCGGTGGCCGCCGTGGCATGATCTCGGCAGCTACCGGGGCGATGGCGCTGGTGGTTGTGCCGCTCGTTGACGAGCACGGAGTCGAATATTTGTTCGCCGCCACGATCCTCGCTGGCATCGTTCAGTTCGGTCTTGGCGCCTTCGGCGTCGGATCGCTCATGCGGTTCATTCCGCGGACTGTCATGACCGGGTTCGTCAACGCGCTCGCGATCCTCATCTTCCTGGCCCAGGTACCGCACATCTTGCTGACCAACGCCGACGCCGACCGGCCCCAGCTCGGGCTTAACCTCGCAGTGATCGCGCTTGGGCTCGCGGTGATCTACGGCTTGCCGCTGCTGACCAAGGCGGTGCCGTCGCCACTCATCGCCATCGTCACAGTTGCCGGCCTCGCTGCGATCAACGGGTGGAGCCTGCCGGCTGTCGGCGACATGGGCGAGCTACCCTCGGCGCTCCCGGGCTTTGGCATCCCTGATGTCCCGCTGAGCTTCGAGACTCTGCGGATTGTCCTTCCGTACTCGATCACCCTTGCTCTCGTCGGTCTGCTCGAGTCGCTCTTGACGGCGCAGCTCCTCGATGACCTGACCGACACCGATTCCGATAAGAACCGTGAGGCCACGGGTCAGGGTGGCGCCAACGTCGTCACTGGCTTCCTCGGCGGCATGGCGGGGTGCGCCATGATCGGCCAGTCGATGATCAATCACAGGAGCGGTGCTCGTACACGGCTGTCGACGCTGTCGGCTGGTGTGTTCCTGCTTCTTCTGGTTCTTGTCGCCGGTGATCTGGTCGCGCAGATCCCGATGGGTGCGCTTGTGGCTGTCATGATCATGGTCTCGATCAGTACCTTTGATTGGCGCAGCGTCTCGCCGAGCCACCTTAAAGTCATGCCGCGCTCCGAGATTGCAGTGATGTTGACGACGGTTGGAATCGTCGTCTTCACGCACAACCTTGCGTATGGGGTGATCGCCGGGGTGATGCTGTCGGCGGTCTTCTTTGTCCGGCACGTCGCCCACGTTGTGGAGGTCACGAGTGTGGTCGATCCCGACAACACGGAGCGGCTGTATGCTGTGCGTGGCGAACTGTTCTTCGCGTCGACGAACGACCTCGTGCATTCGTTCGATTACGACGCCGTCAAGGTGTCGCGGGTCGAGATTGACCTGGGCGGCGCCCGGATCTGGGATACCTCTGCGGTCGCTGCTCTTGACGCCGTCGTCGAGAAGTTCGCGGATCGCGGAATCTCCGCTGAGCTCGTCGGACTCAACCGTCATGCCGAGCGGCTCCATCGTTCGACAACGGGCAAGGTGTCCGCGGGACACTAAGGAAGACGTAGAGGTTCACGGCACCCTGCGGGACGGTGTGGCTTCCTGCGCCTGCGACGCGCTCAGGGGCTGGGCGGCTAGTCGATCGGGGCAGCAGCACGGTGAGCGCCGATGATGACAGGTAACGTCGGCGCGTGGACGGGAACGACAACGCCGACCGCCTGAGTCACCTGCTCGGCGTGAAGCTCAGGGCGTTGGTCGGTGAGCACCTCGGCAACATCGAGGCGATTGCCGGCATTGACGTCTCCCCCTTCCTCGGTGGGGTGGCATTCGTCCACGAGCGACGGGCCTGGGTTCTGGTCGATGGTGTCGCCGACCGCTCGCTCGGTGCTGCGCTGGCGTGGACGATCCGGAACGCCGCTGACGAACTTGACCTCGTCGCTGAGCACGGCACGGGACTGCTCGCCCGTCGAGCCTCTGGGTTCGAGCTGCCCACCAGGGTGTGGTTCGCTGAGGAGCGGGCCCTACTGCCAGCAGTCGCCGAGCCTCTACCCGATTCTTTCGAGGCTGACCCTTCTCATCTCGCGCTATCAAACCTTATCGAGTCGGCTGGAGCGACCCCGAACGTAGAGCACGGCGTGGTTACAGGCGAGGTGCGCGGGCTCGAGGTGTGCCGCGTAGTAGACGAGCCGACTTTCGGTCGTCTCACCGATGAATACGGCGCGCCGCTCAACGCCAGCGCCGGGCTGGTCGAAGCCGACGGCGACGGTGGGGTCATCCTCGAAGTCGGGGTCGGGGCCAACGATCGCGAAGCGTTCCAACTGCTGCATGGTCATGTCCCGAAGGTCGAGGCGCTCGCAGAGGTCGTTCGTTCCGTTGGTGCTCACCGAGCGCCTGGGGCACCAGCTCATCCGTTGAACCGCATGGCTCCCGAGCGGGCGTTGCGCTCTGATGCGATTGACGATCCCTCGGGACTCGCGTTGACCTCGCTGGAGCCGATAGCTCCGCCCGTTCCGCGTCCGAGTATGAAGAATGTGGCTCCGTGCGTGGCTGCTGGACGATCACACGACGGTGAGGTCACCGTTGTGTTTTCTGCGGGCGTTGATCTCGATCTTGCGCCGTTCGTGGCCGACACCAACGCCATGCAGGTCCGCGAGCGGGGGAGTGCACCGCCCGTCCTCGTGGTGCTCCCCGAACGCGACCAGCTCCCGATCGCCCGGTCGCTTCTCGACCTGCTCGAACATCCTGTGTCGGTTGTTGATCCGGGTGGCGGTGCGAGATGAGCGAGGGCGAACTTGAGGCCGGTCTTCAGAGCCAACTTAAGCGTGTGGTTGACGAGTACGCAGACCTCGAGCTCCAGCTGATTGACCCTGAGGTACTCGCTGATCCTGCTCGGTTGCGAGCGGCGTCGAAGCGGTACAACGAGCTTGGCCCGGTAGTTGATGCGGTCACCCGATACGTCACACGTATCGACGACGCTGGGGCGGCTCGCGAGTTGCTTGACGGCGTCGATAGTCCCGACGAACGCGCCATGCTGCAAGCCGAGTATGACGATGCGCAGGCTGAACTCCCTGTGCTCGAATCAACGCTCCGAGGACTACTTGTACCGAAGGACCCAGATGATGGTCGAAACGTCATTGTCGAGATCCGGGGTGCTGAGGGTGGTGAGGAGGCGAACCTGTTCGCCCGCGATCTGGCCGAGATGTACCGGACCTATGCCAGCGCGAAGGGGTGGCGCGTCGAGATGCTGTCGAGCGCCGTGTCTGATATGGGCGGATTCGACAATGTCACTTTTGTTGTCGCGGGCGACGAAGCTTGGCGCCATTTGAAGTACGAGGGCGGTCCGCATCGGGTGCAGCGCGTACCGGCTACCGAGAGCCAGGGCCGGATCCACACGTCGTCGGCCACCGTCACCGTGTTGGCCGAGGTCGACGACGTCGAGGTGAGCGTTGACGACGCCGACCTCGACATCGATGTCTACCGGTCGAGTGGTGCGGGAGGCCAGCACGTCAACACCACTGACTCTGCAGTGCGCATTACGCATCGGCCGACTGGAATCGTCGTAACGATGCAAGACGAGCGATCTCAGCTGCAGAACCGGCAGCGGGCGATGCAGGTACTGCGGGCGCGGCTGCACGAACGCGCTGAGGCCGAGCGATCCGCCTCGATGTCGGCGGAGCGACGCGCTCAGACGGGCGGTGGTGGGCGTAGCGAGAAGATCCGCACGTACAACTTCAAGGAGAATAGGGTGACCGACCATCGGATCGGCCTCACTCTGTACAAGCTCGCCAGCGTGCTTGGTGGCGATCTTGATCCGATCGTCGTACCGCTCGCTGCCGATGAGCGCGCCCGTCTGCTTGCAGCGGGCGCCGAGCAGGTTGACGAAGCCGGGTCATCGTGAGCGGTAAGGAACGGACGATTGTTTGGCGTGAGCTGCTGACCGAGACTGAGGCGATCATCGGCGATTGCCAGCACGCCCGCTGGATCTGCGAGCGAGCGACGTCGTCGACGGCCGACGAGTTTCGGGCGATGCTCAATCAGCCGGCTACCGAACGCGCGGTGGAACACCTCGACGCTATGGTCGCCCGGGCTCGAGTTGGAGAGCCGATTCAGTACGTGCTTGGGTCGTGGCAGTTCCGCCGCCTCGATCTGGCGGTCGACTCGAGGGTGTTGATTCCGCGGCCCGAAACCGAACTCGTCGCTGGCGCGGCGATCGAGCGCGCAGCTGCGATCGGCCCGACCCGGACGGTGCTTGACCTCGGTACAGGCTCTGGGGCGATTGGGTTGGCCATTGCAGACGAGCTGCCGCTTTCCGGTACGTCGGTCTGGTTGACTGATGCGAGTATCGATGCGCTTGACGTCGCCCGATCAAATCTCGCCGGCCTTGGTCGCGCTGCCGCCAACGTTCGGATCGTGCAAGGGTCGTGGTTCCGCGCTGTGCCCGACGACGTTCGGTTCGACGTGATCGTTTCCAACCCGCCATACGTAGCAGTTAAGTCGCCCGACATTGACGCGTCGGTGACCGACTGGGAGCCGAGGAGGGCTTTGTTCGCCGGCTCGGATGGGCTAGTCGATCTTCGTGTCATCGTCGCCGGTGCTTTCGGACGGCTAACGCCGGGTGGCACGTTGATCGTCGAACACGGCCACGACCATGCCGAAGCGGTGAGGGGGCTCGCTGATCTCGCCGGGTTTGTTCGCGTGGCCACCCATCAGGACCTCGCTGGCCACGACCGCTACACGATCGCCTCGCGTTGACCGGGTCGCTCAGGAGAAGCGGGCGTCCAAAGCGGCAAGGCCGATGCCTTTTTCGGGCCACCACTCGGCGTCAGCGGCCTTGCGGGCCGCAGTGAGCAGTGTCGTGCGGAGCGGGGAGTGACCGGCGAAGGAAGTCGAGTTGGTGGAGGAGCAGGTTCTCGGCGACTTCCTCTTGTGGCGTCATGTGGGTGACGCCAGCGAGCGGGAGCACTTCGTGCGATTTGCCGGCAGCGAGTAACGCCGACGACAGTTGCAGTGTGTGCGCAGCGACGACGTTGTCGTCGGCTAGTCCGTGGATGAGGAGCAGTGGGCGTTCGAGGTCGCCGGCGAGCGGGAAGAGCGAGTTGGCGTCGTACACGCCGGGCGCTTCGCCGGGGTCGCCGAGGTAGCGCTCGGTGTAGTGGGTGTCGTAGAGCCGCCACTCGGTAACCGGTGCGCCGGCAATGGCTGCGTGGAACACGTCGGGTCGCTTGAGGACTGCGAGCGCTGCGAGGTAACCACCGAAGCTCCAGCCCCGGATGGCGACCTGGCGGAGGTTGAGGCAGCCGAAGCGATCGGCGACAGCGCGAAGAGCGTCGATCTGGTCGTCGAGTACGGGGGTGACGAAGTCGTGGCAAACAGAGCGCTCCCACTCGGCGCCTCGCCCAGGCGTGCCGCGACCGTCGCAGACGATAACGCAATACCCCTGATCCGCGAACCACTGCGAGGCCAGCATCGCGTTGTGGCTTGCTACGACCCGCTGCGCGTGGGGTCCGCCGTACGGGTCGAGCAGCACCGGAAGTCGTTCCGTGGCCTGCTGGGTGTCGAAGTCGCGCGGGAACAGCACGGCGACGGCCAGGTCGCGATCGCTGACCTTCATCAGCTCAACGTTCGGGGAGATGAGCGGTCGTTCTGCAAGCGAGTCGATTGTGGTGTCGATGCGCGCTAGGCGGTTGCCCCTCGCTGAGTAGATCGTGAAGGTTGATCCTGGTGCGCCGAGATGGCTCCGCTTGATCGTGACGGTGGTGCCGCCGACCCATGCAGTGTGCATGCCAGGCTTGGTTGTGGCTGGGGTGACGTCACCTTCGGTCGAGGCGAGCCATACGTGAGTCTCCGTTGGAGCCTGCGGGTCGTTGGCGATGAGCACGACACGCGCGATCCTCTCAGATTCGTCACAGGAGTGGGGATCGCCGGGTAGGACGCCCACGACCGATCGGACCTGGAGGCTGACCGGTGTGATCGGTTTGCCGTCGAGCAGCAGTCGTCGCACGCCTTCTTTTTCGTCGGTGTGGGTAAGCAGCTGACCGTCGTCGAGTCGGGGAAGGCCCGGAACGTTCTCGACCCAAGCATCGTCGTTGTCTCTCGATACGACCTCGCCCTCGACCGTGCCTTGCTCGACTGCCTCGGGCCCTGTGGGCACGCGGACGACGATCGAGCGCCGCTGGTCACGTGACTGGCACGACATGATGAGCCCGGCATCGGTCCATTCGACGTGGGCAAGATAGGGGAAGGACTTGCGATCCCACCCGACTTCAACGCGCGACCCGTCTAGGTCGACGAGGTGGAGCGACACGTCAGCGTTGGCCGTGCCAGCCGCGGGGTATCGGATCGTGCGGGCCGGTTCATCGGGCCGGGCCGGGTCGGCGATCGTCCATTTGACGACCGGAGAGGTGTCGACGCGGCAAACGGCGAGCCGGGTGCCGTCGGGACTCCACCAGTACCCACGGAGTCGATGCATCTCCTCGGCGGCAATGAAATCGGCAGTGCCCCATGAAACGGTGTCCGCCTCGCTCGGGCTGCCCGCGACTGTTCGCGACGACCCGTCGAGTTCACTGATCCGAAGTTCGCGACCGCGCACGTAGGCCAGCCGCCGGGCAGTCGGGTCGGGGCGCGGATCGAAAGCTTGGCCCTCAACCGGGAGGTGGCGGGCGCAGCCGCTAGCCAGCTTGGCGATGTAGATCTCGCCGCCCAACTCGAACGCAGCGAGCTGGCATGCGGCGTCGGTAGCGAACGACGTGATGCCGCTGGAGCCATCGCGAGTGCGCTCGCGTCGCGTTCGCTCGTCGTCGGTCAACGGGCCACTTGCTGCTCCCTCGCTGCGCAACTTCCGCGGGTCGGCGACGAGTCGCTCATTGCCCGATGGGAGTTCTTTCACCCAGAGTCCGTTGACCGGGTCGTCACCGGCTGACGAACGGAGGAACACGATTCGATTTCCGTCGGAGGCGATGGTGATGTTTCGGGGCTCGCCGAGTGCGAAGCGCTGGGTTCGTGCGTACTGCCTGGGAAAGGAGTCGGTCACAGCAGCGACAATATGCGCCGCCTCCTCGGGGATCCGGACTCGTGGTGTTGATCAGAGCTGGAGAGCACCGTCGGCGTCAATACTGATCTCGGTGCCGACCCACTCGCCGCTACACATTGCCGTGGTCGTGTTCGACGCTGACGAGGTTGCCCACGCCCGGCGGCCATCGGCGAGGAGGCAGGCCGCGATAGCGAGCTCTGGCTGTTCGTCTCGGTCAAACATGACCGTGTACGCCTCGATCGTGGCCTGGCCACCCGCCCCGACTACGTCGTCCGGAGTCGCTAGTTGCCGCTGGGGGAGCGCGTCGATCTCGTGCTGGGGCTTTTCGTGGCGGAATCCGCCGGCTGGGGGTGTCGTGCGGTAGACGCCGAATGAGTGTTTCGTGGCGTAGCCGCCATTGGCCCACGCGAAGGCGGTCGCGTCGTGCCGTTCGCGGAGCTCGCCGACAATCGTCGCAATGGCGTGCATTGTGTAGTTGTTCCACGGCCCGCCTGCGAACGACAGGCCGCCGGTTCGTGACCACTGGCGTTCCCAGACGTCGATGCCCAGCGAACGGCCACCGAGCTGAACCGCCGCAGGGAAGCACGAATAGAGGTCGATTAATTCGACGTCGTCGATGTCGGCACCGGCGAGGCGCAGGGCTCGCCGACCGCCGAGTTCGATTGCGGGCGTGTGGGCGAATGTGTCGCGATTCGAGACGTAGGCGTGCTCGTTGCAGTCGACGCCTGACTGCGGAAACACCCAGCGCGAACGGTCGGTGCCGAGGCGCTCGGCGGCTCCAACCGAGCACATGATGAGCGCTGCACCCATGTCGACGTCGCTGTTCGAATTCATCAGCTTCGGGTAGGGGAGCCCGATCATGCGGTTCGTCGGCCCCGTTGTAGTGATCTCGGCTGGCGTGAAGGTCTGGCGGATCCAGGCGTGCGGATTTGCGGCCGCCACCTTGCTGAGGTTCGACCAGAGTCGTCCGAGGCGCTTGGTCTGTTCGTCGGGGGTGAGCCCGTCAGCGGCGCGGAGCGCGGTATCGAACATCGGGTATATCTGCACCGGCATGTAGATGGAGCGCTCCTGTTCGTGCGGGTGGTTCATCGTTAGCTCGGTGCCGATTCGGACCGGTTCGTCATCGTCGGATGACTTCGGCCATGGCAGCTCGGCGCCCTGTTTGCGTGCGCGCATGTAGGTGCGAAAGGCTTCGGCGCCCGTTAGGACTGCGACGTCGAGATCGCCACGTTGGATGTCGAGTGCGGTCTGGTTGATCAGCGATTGTGGGCTGTTGCCGCCCATTGTGGTCTCGGCGAGTTCGAGTTTGCTTGTGTCGAGGCCTAATCGGTCGGCGACGAATCGAGCTGGGTTGCGATAGCGCCAGCCGATCACGTTGACGATGCGGATCGACTGGGCGGCAGACAGGTCGGAGAGTCTGCCGTCGTTTGCAGCGTCACGAACGGCGCGTTCCATGATTGCGGCCGGCTCCCAGGCGTCGTCGAGCGACTCTGCGCGGTGAAGGTACTGGGCGGCTCCGACGATGACGGGGGTGCGGGGGTCGAGCGTCACCCGGGCGACGTTACGAATCGGCATCGTCGAGGGCCGAGCCGAAGGCTGCGCCGTCGTTCATGGAGAAGGTTCCGGATCATGTGCTGTGCATTTCGTCAACGGGTTCCCCGGGTCGCCCAGGCTGTCGTAGACTTTGGTGCTGATGGCACGTATTGCGATCGGCGCCGACCACGCCGGTTACGACCTCAAGCAACACCTTGTGTCCTTCCTGACGACGAATGGCCACGACGTCGACGACCAGGGCACACACTCGGCCGAGTCGGTCGACTATCCCGACATTTGTGCTGGAGTCGGTCGCAGCGTTGCCGTCGGCGACGCCGACTGGGGCATCGTCCTCGGTGGTAGCGGACAGGGAGAGCAGCTTGCAGCCAACAAGGTCAAAGGCGTCCGCGCTGCGCTCTGCAATTGTCTTTACACCGCGCGCATGGCTCGAGCTCACAACAACGCGAACGTCCTGTCGATGGGCGGGCGCATCGTTGGCATCGGCCTCGCAGAAGAGATCGTGACCCTTTTTGCCACCACGGAGTTCGAAGGCGGCCGTCATCAACGTCGCGTCGAGCAGGTGATGGCCATCGAATCCGCCAACTGACCGTCGGGATGTGCCGGGCACATCGCTGACTCATGGAGACATCACTATGCCTTTTCCTACCGACACCAATCCCGACACAGAGGTTGAAGCGCTGCTCGATGCTGAGGTCGAGCGTCAGGTAACGGGCTTGCAGCTGATAGCGAGCGAGAATTTCACCTCGCCAGCCGTGATGATCGCCACCGGTTCGGTACTGACCAACAAGTACTCCGAGGGCTACCCGGGCAAGCGCTACTACGGCGGCAACATGGTCGTCGATTCGATCGAGCAGCTGGCGATCGACCGGGTGAAGGAACTGTTTGGCGCGGAGCACGCGAACGTGCAGCCGCACTCCGGTGCTAACGCCAACATGTGCGTCTACCAGGCCCTGCTTGAGCCCGGCGACACGATCCTCGGACTTAGCCTCGATCACGGCGGTCACCTCACCCACGGTTCGCCGGTCAACGCGTCGGGTCTTCTCTACGACTTTGTCCCATACGGAACCGGCGCCGAGGATCGCATCGACATGAGCGAGGTACGCCGTCTTGCGCTCGAGCATCGTCCGAAGTTGATAGTCGCCGGCACCACCTCGTATCCGCGCCGGCTTGATCCCGAGCCGTTCAAGGCGATCGCGGACGAGGTCGGTGCTCTCTTAATGTTCGACATCGCCCACCTTGCTGGGCTCGTCGCTGGCGGCGCCCACCCGAATCCGGTGCCCTTCGCCGACGTCGTCACCTTCACGACCCACAAGACACTCCGTGGGCCCCGTGGCGGCTGCATCCTTTGCAAGGGGGAGCATGCAAAGGCGATCGACAAGGCCGTTTTCCCCGGTTGGCAGGGCGGGCCACTTGAGCACGTGATTGCCGGAAAGGCCATCGCATTCCGTGAGGCGATGGATCCATCTTTCGGGGAATACGCCCATCAGGTGGTCAAGAACGCAAGCGCGCTCGCCGAAGCGCTCACCCAGGAGGGTTTCCGCTTGGTTTCGGGCGGTACCGACAACCATCTGATGGTCGTCGACCTCACCCCGTTCGATGCCGAACTCACCGGCAAGGTGGCACAGGCGACGCTAGACGAGGCGGGGATCACGCTCAACAAGAACACGATCCCCGATGACCCGCGCAGTCCGTTCGTCACCAGCGGCGTCCGCATTGGTACGCCTTCGGTGACGACCCAGGGCATGACCGAAGCTGAGATGCAGATCATCGCCTCGCTTATTGCGCGGGCGCTCCGTGAGCGTGACGATGCTGAAGCGGTCGCGGTGGTTCGCAAAGAAGTTGCTGACCTCTGCGCCCGGTTCCCTGCGTATTGATCCAAATAACCGCTGAGCTGTTAGTGACAGACACCAGCTGTCACGGCTGTTTCGAAAACGTGAAAGCTCCGACGGTCGCCTGGTACGCCATGGCCTCCTGCGACCGATTGCCTACAGTGTGGTTCCGTGTCTGATGTCGGTTCCTTCCTGCTGATTGGATCGATCGCCGGCGTCGTCACTTTTGTGGCTACCCATTTCGTGAGAGCGCTCGCCCCGCGGTTCGGTTGGGTCTACGAGCCCACAAACCGCACCATTCACGAGACGGCGCTACCGGATGTTGGCGGCATCGCGATGTACGCAGGTTTCATCATTGCTCTCGGTGCGGCATCGTTGCTCGACGCGTTTTCGTTGCAGTTCGAATCGAACTCTGAACCGATCGGCGTGATCATTGGGGCCACAATCGTGTTTGGCACCGGGCTCCTCGACGACATCCGCAACATCAGTCCACCCGCCAAGGTATTCGGCGTCGTCTGCGGAGGCGTGGTGCTCTATTGGATGGGCGTGGCGATGTTCTCGTTCCGCCTGCCGTTCGTCGACACCGTGTTGCTCTCGAACGACTTGCAACTACTTGTCACCGTGCTCTGGCTACTCGGCATGACGCAGGCGATCAACCTGATCGACGGGCTCGACGGACTGGCTGCTGGCGTGGTTGGCATCGGCGCATTCGCGTTTTTCCTCTACTCCGTTGAAATCGCCGACCGAGGGATCATCCCGCCTGGCAACATTGGTCCGCTCATTGCGGTCATCACCGCCGGCGTTTGCCTCGGCTTCCTCCCGCATAACTTCAATCCGGCGCGCATCATGATGGGTGACGGGGGAGCGCTGCTCTTGGGTCTTCTGATGGCGGTGTCGACGAGCGTGGTCGGAGGCCGCGCCGACACGATCGGCAGCGAAACGATCGGATCGACCTACTTCTTCCTCGCGCCAATCGCTATTCCGCTTCTGATCCTGGCGGTGCCCATCTTCGACACGGCATTTGCGATTGTCCGCCGAGCCTCCAGCGGCGCGTCGCTGGCGAGCGCCGACAAGGGCCACCTGCACCACCGGCTCCTCAACCTCGGTCATGGCCACCGTCGCGCAGTGCTCATTCTCTGGGCGTGGACTGCCCTGCTGTCGGGCTTCGTGCTGTACCCGACACTCACCGATCAGAACCCGGCGTACCTGCCGTTCGGCCTCGTTGCTATCGGGATCTTACTATTTACCTTGTTGCACCCGAGCGTGGTCGAGCGCCGACGGTTGAACGGCACCCCGCCCGGCGGAATCGGGCGTCGCACTGTGTCCGGTGAACCTGATGAGGCTGACGAACCGGTCAGGGGCGTGTAGGCCGCCCCTACACGTGGAGAGATCACAGGTTCTTCTGTATTTGATGTTGCCGCCCCGTGGGTCGGCCACTAGATTGTGCGAGCATTCACAAGCGATGGGGTATGGCCGCCGGCCCGTCCTCGCTGCGAGAGCACCAGGATCGATGAAGCTCCTCTCCCGCATTACTCACCCTCTCCGCCGCACGGTGCGCAGCGATGTCCGAGTCGACCCCACCGACGGGCCCGGCCAGGGCCTTGACGCCGTCGTCGTGCTTGCACTCTTCTTCGGACTCGGCTGGCTGATCGACCGTCTCGCTGGCACCACTCCGGTCTTCATGATTGCGATGACGGTTCTTGGTGCGGTTGGTCTCTTCGCCAAGTTCAAGTATCGGTACGACGAGAAGATGAATCAGCTCGAAGACGAGCGACTCGCCAAGCTTGCAGGCCAGCATTCGCAGCGGGAGGCGGCGTGACCGGAACAACGGGAACGCCGGCACCTGCCGGCGACGTCTTCACGACACGACTCGAGGGCTCTGCCCCTGAGGTCGAGGTGTCGTTCGACATGATTAAGAGGGGACTCTTGGTCGGCCCAGTACTCGTCGCGATCTGCGGCGTTATCTGGGGCGCCAATGGAGCGTGGTCGTCGCTCTATGCGATTGCGATCGTCCTCGCCAACTTTGCGCTGGCCGCTGGTTTCGTCGCCGCTGCGGCTCGTGTATCGGTCAGTCTGATGATGGGAGCCGCTCTGTTCGGTTATCTCATCCGACTCGGGCTGATCTTCCTTGCGGTGTGGCTCGTGAAGGATGCGGAGTGGATTTCACTTCCCGCACTCGGATCAACCATTATCGTGACTCACCTCGGGCTCTTGTTCTGGGAGATGAAGTTCGTCGCCCTGAGCCTCGCCCACCCCGGCCTCAAGCCGACACAGTCGTAAACCCGCCGGACACCCGCCTACCCAACCACTTCCTGACGAAACGGAATCAACGTGCTCGCTGAACGAGGTCTCGTCTTCCCGCCGATCAACGAACTTCTTCGTTGGCAGGACATCTTCCCGACGTTCAACAAGATCGCCCTCATTGCGGTCTTGGCGTCGCTGCTCGGTATCGGGCTCTTTCTGCTTGCCAGCCGTCGCGACCCGATGGTCGCACCGACGGGTCCGCGCAACCTTGCAGAGACCACCATTGAGTTCATCGAAGAGGGCATCGTCATGCAAACCCTTGGGAAGGATGGTCTGAAGTGGACCCCTTTCCTGATGAGCCTCTTCATCTTCATTTTCCTCTGCAACATCCCAGGGATCCTGCCGATCTTCCAGATGCCAGCCACGGCCCGGATTGCCATTCCGCTGTCGCTGTCGCTGCTCGTGTGGGTGATCTACATCGGCACGGGCCTCAAGCACCAGGGTGCTGGGTACTTCGGTCACCTGCTGTGGCCCCCCGGGGTCCCTGTGGCGCTGAAGCCGCTCGTAGGGGCCATCGAGTTCATATCGACCATCATCGTCACGCCATTCAGCCTCACTGTTCGTCTCATGGCGAACATGCTCGCTGGACACATCCTGCTGGTCACCTTCGCGCTGCTCACTCATGCACTGGCCACGGCCGAAACGTCGCAGGCGCTTCTCGTTCCGACGAGCGTGCTGCCGTTCTTCATGCTCGTGTTCCTTACGGCGTTCGAGATCCTTGTCGCCTTCCTGCAGGCGTATATCTTCGCCATCCTTGCCGCTGTGTACATCAGTAACTCCACCGCCGGTCACGGCGAAGAGCACTGAGCGACTCGCGGCCTAGTTCAATATCCACCGATCTCCCTCAATCCAAAACACATTCAGGAGAAAAACCCCAATGGAAGCTTTCAGCGCTCTGCTCGCCCTGGACGATCCCGCCGACGTCAAGAATGCCAACGCCGCCACATCGGCTGGCTTCGCCTACGGCCTCGCCGCCATCGGCCCGGGCATCGGCATCGGTTACCTCGTCGGCAAGTCGGTCGAGGCCATGGCCCGTCAGCCCGAGGCTGCCGGCATGGTTCGCACCACGATGTTCCTGGGTATCGCCTTCACCGAGGCGCTCGCCCTCATCGGCTTCGTCGTCTTCATCCTCCTCAAGTTCGCCTGATCCGGCGTTCGCCACATCGCCCTCCTGTCCTTCGGGATCGTTCGGGGTGGTGTTGGTGACCGGTCCCACTGCAACCGACTTCCGTATCCACGAATGGAGTTGACGTGCTCACAGCCGTCGTCACAACTTCACACACCGGGGCACCGCAGGTCTCTCTGCTGAGCGCCGAGTTGTGTGAGCGAACCGATCTCACCCAAGAAGAGATTGAAGAGCTCGGAGGCGAAGACGCCTTCACGGTAGGCAGCGAACTCTGCCCCGAACTGAACCCAATCGCGCCTGAGGCAAAAGAGGTCATTTGGGGTTTCGGCGCGTTCGTGGTGCTGGCTGTGTGCCTTCGCTACTGGCTCTTCCCGAAGGTTCGCCAGGGCATGCAGGCCCGCTACGATCACATTCAGGGCGATAGGCAGTCGGCGGACACGTTGACTGCCGCTGCTCGCGCCGATGTTGCTGAGTATGAAGCTCGGCTGGCATCGGTCCGCTCGGAGGCGGAGGCCAAGGTGGATGCGGCCCGGGCCACGCTTGAGTCAGAACGGTCTAAGCAGATCGCCGCCGTGAATGCCCGTATCGCCGAGAAGCGTGCCGCAGCGACCGCGGCGGTCGAGGCAGCCCGCCAGGCGGCGATGGGCGATGTCGAAGCGGCGGTTGCTGACGTGGTCGGTCGTGCCACCGAGATCGCCACGGGCAGGCCGGCCGATCCGAACATCGTGTCCAACGCCGTCGCCAATGTGACCGGAAGTGGGGTGTCGTCATGACCAACTTGACGCTGATTGCCGGGGAGCTCCTCGGCGCTGAGAAGCCCGTGCCAAATGATGGCATCGGCTCTACCTCGCTTGACCCGATTTGGGCACCGCTTAAAGAGGTCATCATCGGTGGCCTCGCCACAGCGATCGTTTTCGGGCTCCTCTGGAAGTTCGCGTGGCCACAGATCGCAGCGGGGATGAAGGCTCGCACTGAGCGAATCCAGAACGAACTTGAAGAGTCGGCCGCAGCTCGACAGAAGGCCGAAACTGACGCAGCCGAGATTCGCACCGCACTCGGCGATATCGAAGCCGAACGTAAGCGTCTGTTCGCTGAAGCCGAAGCGCGAGCGGCCACACTGCTCGAAGATGGACGTGCCCGCCTCGCCAATGAGGTGGCAGATCTTGAGATAAAGGCTGACGCAGACATCGCCGCTGCCGCCGAGCGCGGAGGGGACGATCTCCGGGCTGAGATCGCTCGCATGTCGAGTCAGGCCATCGAGTCGGCGGTCACTTTGTCGCTCGACGACGCTGCCCAGCAAGATCTGATCGAGGGCTTTATCGCCCGGGTGGGAGCAGGATCATGAGTGACGCACGCATTCAAGGTTACGCCCGGGCACTCTTCGAGGTCGCCCGCGCTGAAGGTACCCTCGATGAGGTCGAAGACGAGCTGTTCCGGTTTGCTCGTTCTTACGAGTCGAGTGATGAGCTGCGCAACGCCCTCACCGACGAAGCACTGCCGGCCGACAAGCGCCAGGCCATCGTCGAGGATCTTCTCGGCGGCAAGGCAACTCCGACCACTACCCAACTGGTATCTATGGTGGTCGGCGCGGGCCGCGGTCGTGAACTGCCGGCGATCGTCGATCATCTCGTGAACCGCGCCAACCAGGCCAAGGCACTTGAGGTCGTCCACGTTCGCACCGCAGTGCCGCTCAGCGCCGATCAAGAAGCGAGGCTCAAGGCGGCGCTTGAGAATGCCACCGGTCACTCGCTCAATATCAAGGCCGTCGTCGACCCCTCCGTGGTTGGGGGCGTCGTGGCCACCGTTGGTGACGATGTCATCGACGATTCCGTCCGCACTCGCATCGACCAGCTCAAGGCCCGTCTCTGAGGAGCACTGACATGGCTGAACTCACCATTTCCGCTGCCGACATCGCATCGGCACTCAAGAAGAACCTCGACGGTTTCGAACCGTCGGTTGAGGCTCGCACCGTCGGCCGCGTCGCCGAAGTCGGCGACGGCATCGCCCGCGTGTCGGGCCTGCCGGACTGCGCAGTCAACGAACTGCTCCAGTTTGAAGATGGTTCATATGGCCTTGCGTTGAACCTCGACGAAGACTCGATCGGCGCCGTCGTCCTCGGCGACGCCGACCATATCGAAGAGGGCCAGACCGTTAAAGCGACCGGCGATATCTTGTCGCTGCCTGTCGGCGACGCCATGCTCGGCCGTGTGGTCAACGCCCTCGGCGAGCCGGTCGATGGCCAGGGCGAAATTGTCGGGGCGCAGCAGCGACGCATGGAGATCCAAGCGCCCGGCATCCTCGGCCGCAAGCCGGTGCACGAACCGCTCCAGACCGGCATCAAGGCGATCGACGCGATGACGCCGATAGGCCGGGGCCAGCGCGAGCTCATCATCGGCGATCGCAAGACCGGCAAAACCGCAGTGGCGATCGATACGATCCTGAACCAGCAGGGTCTTGGCGTGAAGTGCATTTACGTAGCGATCGGGCAAAAGGGCTCAACCGTTGCGCAGACCGTCGACACGCTGCGCCAGGCTGGCGCCATGGAGTACACCGTGGTCGTCACAGCTCCGGCCGCCGACTCGGCACCGTTCAAATACCTCGCCCCATACGCTGGCTGTGCCATTGGCCAGCACTGGATGGACAACGGCGAGCACGCCCTCGTCGTGTACGACGATCTGTCGAAGCAGGCTGATGCTTACCGCCAGCTGTCGCTGCTGCTTCGTCGTCCGCCGGGCCGTGAGGCGTACCCCGGCGACGTCTTCTACTTGCACTCGCGCCTACTCGAGCGTGCTGCCAAGCTCTCCGACGAGAACGGCGCCGGCTCGCTTACCGCACTGCCGATCATCGAAACCAAGGCGGGCGACGTATCGGCCTTCATCCCAACCAACGTGATCTCGATCACCGACGGCCAGGTGTTCCTCCAGGACGCGCTCTTCAAGTCAGGTGTGCGCCCGGCGGTTGACGTGGGCATCTCGGTGTCTCGCGTGGGCGGCGACGCTCAGATCAAGTCGATGAAGAAGGTCGCCGGCACGCTGAAGCTTGACCTCGCCCAGTTCCGTGAGCTCGAGGCATTCGCGTCGTTCGGTTCCGATCTCGATGCAGTGTCGGCTGCTCAGCTCGAGCGTGGCTACCGCCTTGTCGAACTGCTCAAACAGCCGCTCAATAGCCCGATGAACGTCGAAGAGCAGGTTATATCGATCTTCGCTGGTACCAACGGCTACCTCGACGACCTGCCGGTCGCCGATGTCCGCCGCTTCGAGGAGGAGCTCCTTGAGCACATGCGGTCGAGCCATGGTGGCCTACTGGAAGAGATCAAGTCATCGGGTCTCCCCGATGGGCTTGGTGACGTCATCTCGGCCTTCAAGGCTTCCTTCGAAACGACGGGCAGCGCCAGCCATGCCCAGGATCCAGGCGAAACCGATGCTGAAGAACTAGGTGAAGCCGAGTCAGAGAAGACCCTGGCGACCGAGTGACCCGACCGTCCCGACCGTCATGACGACCACGGAGTACTGAGCACCTATGGCAGGTGGACAAGAGCGAATCCTCAGGGGCCGCATCAAGTCGATGCAGGCCACGAAGAAGATCACGCGCGCGATGGAGCTCATTGCGGGGTCGCGGATCGTCAAGGCGCAGCAGCGCGTTGCGTCCGCCGTCCCCTACTCCGAGCTCATCACCGAGGTCGTCAAGGATCTCGCCGCCGCCGGTGGATCGTCTAACTCCCCGCTGTTAACGGGGCGTAGCGAAATCAAACGCACCTGCTACGTCGTGATGTCATCGGATCGTGGGCTATGCGGCGGCTACAACGCTGGCGTGCAGCGCGCCACCGAGGGCGAGGTCAAGGCCGACGTCGAGTCGGGCAAGGACTATCTCATTGTCACGGTCGGCAAAAAAGCCGAGGGTTACTTCAAGTTTCGCCGATACCAGATGGGCAAAGGCTTTACCGGGTTCTCCGACCAGCCGAACTACGACGATGCGCGCCAGATCGGTGAGTACGTCGTCGACCTCTACGTCACCGGCGAAGTCGATCGCGTTGAGCTCGTGTACAACCGCTTCATCACCGCTGGGAGCCAAGAGGTCGTGCTTCGGCCGCTCGTGCCGCTTTCGGCCGAAACAGTCGCAGGTGGCGATGGTAAGGCCGGTTCGGATGACGGCAGCGGCGGCGATTTCGAGTTTGAACCTGATCCGCTCACCATCCTCGACACGCTCTTGCCTCGCTACGTCGAGGCCCGTGTGTACGCAGCTTTGCTCAACGCTGCTGCGTCGGAGCATGCTTTCCGGCAGCGGGCGATGAAATCGGCGACCGACAACGCCGAGGAACTCATCAAGAACCTTTCGATCGTGATGAACCGAGCCCGGCAAGACTCGATCACTCAAGAGATCATGGAGATCGCGGGCGGAGCCGCAGCCCTTGAGGGCGATGGCGAGGATGCGGCGTACATAGATTTTGGCGACGACGACCTGTTCGCCGCTGCTGGCGGCATTCCGGCTGTCGATGCCCTGAATAAACCCGCCTCGGTGGGAACCGCCACCTCAACGATTGACCCCGACGACCAGATCTGATCTGGCCCACACTTACCAATACCCAGGAGACAGCAGCGTCATGACCATGACCGAGAACGAACTCGCAGACGGGCGGGTCGTCGGCATCGCCGGCCCCGTGATCGACGTTGAGTTCCCCCGTGGCTCTCTGCCCGAACTGAACACGGCGATCGAGTTTGACGTCACCCTCGACGGTGATCAAACGACGATTCTTGCCGAGGTTGCGCAGCAGCTTGGCAACGGCCGAGTTCGTGCGGTCTGCATGAAGCCGACCGATGGACTCGTACGCGGTCAGAGCGTGCGCAACACTGGCCACGGAATTCAGGTGCCGGTCGGCGACAAGGTGCTTGGCAACGTCTGGAATGTGTGGGGAGAGGCCCTCGACTTCACCCCCGAGGGGATGGACGAAGTCGAGCGTTGGGATATTCACCGCGAGGCTCCGAAGTTCGACGCGCTCGAGCCGTCTGCTCGCATGTTCGAAACTGGCATCAAGGTCATCGACCTGCTCACCCCGTATGTAGCCGGCGGCAAGATCGGCCTGTTTGGTGGTGCCGGCGTGGGTAAGACCGTGCTCATCACCGAAATGATCAACCGGGTCGCTTCTCAGCACGGCGGTGTGTCCGTGTTCGCTGGAGTTGGTGAGCGCACTCGTGAGGGCACCGACCTCCGTCTCGAGATGCAGGAGTCGGGCGTGTACGAGAAGGCTGCCTTGGTCTTCGGCCAGATGGATGAGCCGCCAGGGGTCCGTCTCCGGGTGGCTCTATCGGCTCTCACGATGGCCGAGTACTTCCGCGACGAGCAGAACCAGGACGTCCTGCTGTTCGTCGACAACATCTTCCGCTTTGTGCAGGCAGGGTCCGAAGTGTCGACCCTCCTCGGTCGCATGCCCTCAGCAGTGGGTTACCAGCCTACGCTCGCCGACGAGATGGGCCAGCTCCAAGAGCGCATCACCTCAACCCGTGGACGGTCGATCACCTCGCTGCAGGCGGTGTATGTGCCCGCCGACGACTACACCGATCCAGCCCCGTTCACTACGTTCACGCACCTTGACGCGACCACCGAGCTTTCCCGCCAGGTGGCAGCCCTCGGTATCTACCCGGCGGTTGACCCCTTGGCGTCGACCTCGACGATTCTGTCGCCAGAGGTTGTGGGTGATCATCACTACGACGTTGCCCGTCGTGTACAGGAGACCCTGCAGCGATACAAGGAGTTGCAGGACATCATCGCCATCCTTGGCCTCGATGAGCTGTCCGAAGAGGACCGCCTTACCGTGTCCCGAGCTCGCAAGGTGCAGCGCTTCCTGTCACAGCCGTTCTTCGTCGCCAAGACCTTCACGGGTCTCGACGGGGAGTATGTCCCGGTCGCCGAAACGGTCGAGTCATTCGAGGCGCTCATCGACGGTGCGCTCGACGATCTGCCCGAGCAAGCCTTCCTGAACGTCGGCAATATCGACCAGGTGCAGGCCAAGGCGAAGGCGCTGGCTGAGAGCTGATCACGACTGGGGCCCGGCCCCGGTTGTCAGACGAGAGGGTTGAACAATGGCTGAAGCGATGACGGTCGAAGTGGTCTCGCCGGAGAAGGTCCTCTTCTCGGGTGAGGCCAACATGGTCATCACGCGCACCCAGGGCGGCGGTGAGATCGCCTTCCAGGCTGGTCACCAGGCGTTCCTCGGCGCGCTTGTCGAGAACCACACGAAGATCTTCCTCACCAACGGCACGCTGCAGGACGTCGCGGTGCACCGTGGCTTCGTTGAGGTGTCGAACAACAAGGTGTCGATCATCTCCGACGTAGCCGAACTCGCCGAAGATATCGACGTCGATCGGGCACGCCAGGCGCTCGAGCGTCATGAACAGACGCTGAAAGACGAAGAGGTGGACGCAAAGATCGCTGATGCCGTGGCTGGCAAAGCTCGAGCCCAGGCCCGTCTCGTCGCCACCGGCAACGCGTTCACCGCCTGACCTTCTACTGCGCGGACAAAAGCCGGACCGTCATAGGCGGACCTGCGATCAGCGTCAATTGAACCCGCTACCGAGTTGGC
>Ga0213866_10000627_pt1 | contig 27757 bp, 44 predicted proteins | sample PICome_11_FD_160079 | JGI IMG/M metagenome (GOLD analysis project Ga0213866, IMG submission 160079) | Coastal seawater microbial communities near Pivers Island, North Carolina, United States - PICO284 | ecosystem: Environmental > Aquatic > Marine > Coastal | place: USA: North Carolina... | reverse complement strand
GTACCCATAGTCTTATAGGTGTATCTAGCAGTTTCTATCCAGATTCTTATAGTAATCAGAGTTCTTTTGAGGGCTGAGAGATCCATGGAGAGGGCGGCCACTCGCCACTCCTATGAGGTCCCGATGTCGATCAATGGGGATAGTGGTAGAATTTGGGGTGACTCCCTGTCCCATGGAGGGGCACCCTCAATTTTCCTCCTCTCATTTCTGGGAGTCACTATGAGGTTCTCTCTAGAATAATGATCGTCGCGCAGCGATCGATCCTCTCCATGGAGTTCTCCCTTCTTAGGGTCTTAGAGTATCTGTGTGGGGATAGTGTGGAATGGAGTGGGCATCACTGTGAGGACTCAGAGGTCCACTCAATGCTGGGAGGTGTTGGTTCCGGACCGAGATAATTTGCGCACATCTATGACACTTTTTTCAGGGCATTCACTATTATTAGTAGAGTCATAGACAGGTCCCTTCGACCCCCTTGGGACCATAAAATCGCACATTGTTCTGAGCGGCTGCTGGGCGGAATCGCGCTTTAGGGGCTGACCCACCTCTCCCTGGTTCCTGAAGGTTCTATGCTAGTCCGTGCCCTTTGTTTCTCCGATTAGTTCTATCTCTAGGGCTCTCCATAGCTCTGGTATCCGGTTTCCGCTCTTGCATACACTATCTAGGCGCTTTTGTTCCTCTTTCAGGATCCATGCTATTTGGCCATTCCCTTCTATATACTGTCGTACCTCAATGGCTGTGGGTTCCTCTAGTTCTAGGAGTCCCTTTACTAGTTGGCTAACTGGTACTATATGTTCATGGTGGAAACTTCCCTTACTGTGATTGGGATCCTTTAATCCGCTTTTTAGGCATTGGTCTTTATAGCTACTCCATTTTAGGGTTTCTATTGGGATGCCCCGTTGTTGGGCCACCGTGAGGGCACCCCGAGAATATAGATTTGGCTTCCCAAGCACCCTTGGAAACTCGGTCCAACGTCGCACTACTCGGCGTGCTGTCCAGACCAAATTGGAATCACCGGTTAGCTTAATTCCCTTTAGTAAAGGGATTAAGCATTCGGAATAGTATTGTCCTAGGTGAGTCTCCGGGTTCATTAGGCAGTAACCATTTCGTTCATCACGTATGCTTTGCTCTCCCATGTTTTTGAATTAACCGCTTTATACTGTTCCCAAGTATAGAGTTGTGTGTTATAGAACAGTTGGTTAATAGTACCTACTGAGAGCTCTTTAAGAATCGTCTCGTCGATAAAGTGGATCTTCTTACCAGTGCGAGCAAATAGGGTTAACCAATGATCAGATCCTTCTGGTTGGAATTGTACTGTCTGTAGAGCGCCTTTCTTATATTGGCTAAGTAGTGTCTCTGGATATTTGAAGTATCTTTCATTTTGCCAGTCGGCTTGAGCATCTACTACGGTCATAAATCCGGCTTTACATTTAACTATGTGGCGGAATTTACCCTCTGTATAGTTAGACATAACGTCTATTGTAGGGATGTTGGTGGTGTTGATTAATTTACTCATGGTGTTTCTTTTAATTACTATACAAATATAAACAAAAAACGCGACATAAAAAAATCTGGAGTGAATTATTTACTTCTCTAATTCATCATCTTTGTTAAAGGTTAAGTAGCATCCATACACCGAAATATAAGTGTACGATAAGCATAATTGATTCGTATATCATATGAACTATAAATTCGCGATTCAGTAGTTCGGCTATACCTCTTTGCGGTAGTTTAATTCCGTTGCTTACTGCTTTTAGAATTAAGAAAATTGCAATTACTTTAGTCATCTCTCTTTGGTGTTAAAGGTTTTGTTTCTTTTGTGAATCTCGTTCCATATTCCTCCAAGCATAATGTAAATAGGAAGTAACAAAATCCATAATATAAGTTCGCTCATCTCTCTTTGGTGTTAAAGGTTTTGTCTATTTCAATTTCTTTAAAATCAATCTCTAATTCAAGAGCATCTTCAAAATAAAAGTTTGCTTCATAAAGTGTATTAGCGAAACACTGTGCTACAATCAGACCGTCTTGAACCAAGTTCCATCTGTTTGTGATAATTCCTTTTTTCATCTCTCTTTGGTGTTAAATTAGTTTCCACTTCCAACCAAATGAATCTTCACCTTTGGCTTGGCAGGAAAATATGCTATATTCTTTTCGCCAATGTGCAAGATGATTTTGTCCTTCTGGGTTCTGCACAAGCAATTCTATATTGCTTGGTGGTTCTTTTTCACTAATAGAAATAAACCTATTGCTAACATTATCTTGATTATTCATCTCTCTTTGGTTTTAAAGGTTTCTATTCTCTATAAGTAATTATCATTGCTTCTATTTTGTCACCGAGCAATGGGCTACCATAATTTTCAAACTTCATTTTAATACTTGGATAAACTTCCAATCCATTAGGGGATTGTATTATTAGAGGCAACTGCCTTTTGTCAGCACTTATGCTTTGAAGTTCATTTATAAAGTCATTAACGGTTTTCTGCTTCATCTCTCTTGGGTTTTAAAGGTTTCGTTGTAGTAGTCTTTATACATTCTATCGTCTACATCATCCATAGAACCATCAAACAATCCTGCATCATAAGCATCCATAATCTTATCTTCCTCTTCCTCAAGCATACAGAATATAGCTACACATATATTATTAAGTCTGCTTATTACAAGTGGAGAAGTTTCTGAATCTCTATACTCTTTTACTCTTTCAAGCAGTTCTTGCATTGGTGTTTTCATCTCTCTTTGGTTTTAAATTAAACTTTATGATGTTTATTAGTAGTTAGGCAACATTAATCCTACGCACTTTTAAACCAAGTCCAAGCGCTGCAGCAAAGGCTTGTTTAGCTCTTTTTAATTTTGCATCATCATCTATATCCGACCCTTTAGGTATATCAAAAAACAAATCAAATCCGTCAGTTTTTACGAACGTTGCACCCATATTTTCCATACCTAAAATCATTCCTTTTAGTGTAATTAAGTCAGTCATTCTCTTTGGTTTTATAGTCTTCGTTCCATATAAGGTCAAACAAATCAGTCGTTACAAGAAATTTTCTATCCCACATAATTACAACTATCAATAAGTTTAGCCACCACATTGGAAAGCAAATTAATGTAGCAAGTATTTTAATTGTAAAATTTATTAATTTAATCATCTCTCTTTGGTTTTAAAAGTTCTATCAAATGTAATTTCTCTCTTTGGTTTTAAAGCTTTTTATTTGCTCCTCCAATTCATTTAGAATTTTTAGAGCGTAATCTCTATTCGCTTCAAAGTTTGGGTTATCAATACTGTCTGTAAGCGATAATCTAATTAATGCTATTTTATCTTCTTTCATCTCTTCTTTCATCTCTTCATTCATCTCTCTTTGGTTTTTAGTTTAAAAGAACATTGCATTCCAGATCAACCAACTAGGTGACTTCTTAGTACCTCGTTTTGGTTTTCTATTAAGTGTCTTATAAGGACTAGGAACCTCTTTAGTGACACATGTATTACCGTCAGCACTAACACTAACTAGGACTGATCGACATGTGTTTGAGAAGTTATCACTAAACTCCTTACCAATGGCATCGCGCAACATTTGAACCTTGTTGCTTCCATCGAACCTGTCTTGAATACTTAATGCGATCATATTGCTTTAACTTTTATTACATATCAAATATAAACAATTTCCACGACATAAAAAAATAAAATTGCAAGTTTTTTCACATTTTTTTCTGATTGGATAATGGGGCCCTGACATAATGCGTGGACATATTGCACCTTCTTTCCGTACGGGTACTATTATTAATGTCCATAGACGGGTTGGACATGGTGACCTCTCCTCCTATAATTGCGAAATTGACTGGACAAACACCGGGCATAGTGGACATGCTCCGCCATTATATTATATTGCTCCGGGATGCTTTGTTTCACACCCGGTGCAACTTTTTTCAACTTTTTTCAAATTTTTTTCAACCGGATTTTTCCGTGTCAAGTTTTTTGTTTATATTTACTATGTAATAAAAGTTATTGATATGATTCATCTTACTAATCTATACAGCACTAAATACCACCAAAAGCACAATGAGGTGCTGCTCAAAAAACTTACCGATGCCGGTATTATGTTCAGCGAGGTTAGTCGCGATAATTCACGCCAGATCATGGTTCATCCGGATGAGTTCGAAGTCGCTGCCTTGGTTGTGCTGGGGTGGTTGAGTTTCATTAATAATTAAAAGATACAACAATGACAAATTCAAAACACCCAAATGGTTACCTTCCGAAGATCGCCTATCACATGGCTGATAATAACCATGAAGCAGTTGCACATTTCACTGAGCGTCAAATCGCTCGCTATGGACATTTAAGTTCTGAAGATATGATGTGGATAACTCGTGAAGTTGCAAGTATCAAACGCATCTGGGCCGCAGAAGAGCGAGAGTTTAATAGTCACTTAAGCGTTAACCGCTTCTAAAAGATATAGGGTCCCTAGCGGACCCCCTTTTACTTCCCCTTTAAATTGTAACGGGAACCCCACCCGAGACCGAGTAGACTCCGTCATGCACTTATTTTTTTTAAGTGAATCTTTCAACCCTAAAAGTTTTTTCAACCGGATTTTTCCGTGTCGTGGAAATTGTTTATATTTACTATGTAATTAAAAGTTAAAGCAATATGATCCCAAAGGCTCGTTTTATTAATCCACATTCTTTGAACAACGGAACGATGCAATTCTTCAAAGCAGAACAGTTCGACTGGAACAAAGAGACCAACACATTCGTACAAGAGGCAAGCATGCTCAAGATCGGATCTCCAGCAACTACATTAATGCTTACCAACTCAAAAACTGGTAAACGCAAAAGTTTTAAGATGTGTGGGGTTGATCGTAGTTCAGATGAAATTTACGGTTGGAAGTACGAAACTAAATGTGGTATTAAAGCCCTAATTATTAACGACTAAAAGTTTTTTGAAAATAATTCAACCCAGATTTTTCTGTGTCAAGAATTATGTTTATATTAGTACTGTAATTAAAGCTATAAGCATATGAAAGTTTACTTAGCACACTCAGGAGACATTAACAAACACGGTCATCAGGATTTTAACTTGATTGGAGTATTCAAGGATAGAGATATGGCTATTCAAGCTATTGAGGATTCAATGAAGGATGTTGATATGCAGTATGTTAAGAAGGAGACAAAGCCTTCCGGAAACATCTTCTGGGAAGAACATGGAATGGATATTGTGACTGTGGGGTACCTTGAGGTGAGAGATCTGAAGGAGAGGTCTTTGAAAATTTTGCTGTAATAGTTGCAAATTAATTGCCTCTTTATTTTTTTATGTCAAACTTATTTATTATATTAGTACTGTAATTAAAAGAAACAACAATGTCAAAAGAAAAAGTAATCATCAAGGCTCAGTATTTCGAAAACTATAACGTTGGCCCTGACGGGTTCAATACTTATGGTGATGGGTTGCCCCATTGGAAGCCGAAAGGCGGAGCTGATTTTGTAATTGAGATGGACGCTGACATTCTTCTTTACTGTGATAATAAAGAAGAGGTGTTCCAAGTACTGTTGGACAAGCATTCGAATGAAGCTTGCCGTTATGAGTACCGTGATTATGAGATCCAATGGCAAGAGCCTCAGGTGTTAGGTACTGAAGATGACTTCTTAAATTCAATGAAGTTAGTAGCCTAATGAAACAAAGAGTCGGTTATCTCTATAATAAATAACCAAAAATAATTCAACCCAGATTTTTCTGTGTCAAGAATTATGTTTATATTTGAACTGTAATTAAAAATAAATGAACAATATGAGTATTCAAACCCTCTCTTCAGACGTCCTTCAGAGCCGTCGCGCAGAAACCTTAAATGCACAGGCACTGCGTAAAACTGTAGCCGTTCGCGATCTTAATATCGTTGACGACAAGACTATCGAACTGAATGGTAAACGTCTTGAAATGACCGATAAAGCTTTCAAAAATTTGATTGCAATGATCGGGATGAGCAAGACTTTCGCTGAGAAGTTTGAGAGTCTATTTAATACTGAGACTAAAACGAAATTCATCAACCAGATGAAGAACGCTATGGCCTCTCAACTTAATGAGATCACAATGATTGTCTCTCCAATCCAACGCAAAGTTGTAGGATTTGCAAAGCAGGCAACTGATATGATCTCTCACGACCGATTCCTAACCCTTTCTGACCAGTTGATCGATCAACATGGTTTCGAAGTTACTAACTGGGGAGTTGGTGTGGATGGAAGTGTTACTATTAATGCTTTTAACCCGAAAGCCCAGTTCGAAATTGGACTTCCTGATGAGGTCTTTACTGCTGGACTTACGATGAAAAACAATCCTCTTAAAGGAATTGAAGTAGCCCCTTACGTAAATCGTATGTGGTGTGCTAATGGTCTAACAACCAACTTCGCATCGGATAACTACCAGTTGCACAATTTAACTCCTAAAGCGATGGAGAACTTCTTCCAACATATGGCTGAGTTAAGACGTAATGGATTTGTTCCAACTGATTTTGCGGACACTGTTAAACGAGCTACAAACACTCCTGCATCCCTTTGGGAACTAGAGCGCGGTCATAACATGATCAAGAGACATGTTGGAGAGCGAGCTGATAATTGGATTCCTCTTAATGAGAACTTCGATGCTTACCGTCAGATCAACCAAGATCCTAACACTCTTACTGCTGATCAAAAACGTCGAGCTCGTAGTAACCAATCAATTTGGAGTCTTGTTAATGGTATTACTCACGTAGGAACCCATGCTCCAGATCAGTTAGCCTTCGAGATGACTGATGCAGATTCAACTAATCTAATGATGGGAGCTGGAAATATCCTTGGTTCTAATTGGAATCTTGGAAATGAGATGCCTTCACCATTCGCTGCTAAACTTAGCACTAAAGATCAAGTTGGAGCTCTATTAAACTAACAACTCAGGCGTTTCGCGCCTCTAACAAGGGACCGGTCCAAGTGACCGGTCTTTTTTTGAAAATTATTTGCTCAGGATTTTTCCGTTTCAAGAAAAAGGTTTATATTTATACTGTAATTAAAGCTATAAGCAATATGCCAACACAATTCACCAAATTAGAGCAAGCGGTAATAGACGCATTCATTCCAGAACTTTACGCCGAACCTGGTTTCTCAGACGTATCCCCACAGGACCTCGCGAAGTTAACCAAAATTCCAATGAGTTCTTTACGAGGAGTATTAGGTTCTCTTGCTAAGAAATCCGTAATTAGCATCTGGGATAAAGAAGACTTAGGATCAGATGCTGACATTGTATACCTAAATGAAGCGTTCTACTACCTACACCCTAAATGGTCAAAATAATTTGAAAAAAAGTGCGATATAATTTTTTTATGTCGCGTTTTTTGTTTATATTAGTATAGTAATTAAAAGAAACAACATATGTTCACAATCGTAAAAGACATCAAAATCCAACTTTCAGACGACACTGTATTAATTCGCGACGCTAAGACCGACGAATTGCTTAAAGCTAAAACATTCCGTCCCTTCGAGGCGATGGACAAATACAAAGAAATCGTTAAGTTGTATCAATCACGGACTTCTAAGTAATTCACTAAACTGTAATTAAATCTCACCACACATGATTTACAAATTAGAAAAAACAAATTCAAGCCTGATCAAGGCAATCTCTGTAGAGTCAAACGATGTAATCGAAATGACCTCTACTCACGAACGTTTCGAGCAATGTAATAAGTACCTCAACGATGGTAAGTTGCTCTCAATCTCTGATCGCGGTACCTGGTCTGGTCGTAAAGACTACGAAGGTTACTACAAGCAAGATTCTAAAAAGAGCTTCAAGTTGAAGTTAACCAAATTGGACGATCTTAACTTCAGCGATGACCTCTTTGTCCCCTTAAAGACACATACTCCTGTTGACAGCTTCTTGTCGACTGATGGAGGCTTCCTGCCTGGAACTAACATTATGGCCGCTGGAGCTCCTGGTGTCGGTAAGACTACTGTTCTTCTGGAACTCCTATACAAGGTACGCCAAGCCGATCCAAATAAGAAAGTACTCTTTATCTCTGCGGAGATGAATCAGTTAGACATGGCCCGCTACCTAAAGCGATTCCCACACTGGGGAACCCTACCTATTCTCTTCCTCTCTGATTACAGTGATGGAGATTCCCAAATCGCGATTGAAGAAACCCTTAAACAGGGCTGGGACCTCGTTCTAACTGATTCCTACACAGAGGTAAATGACACCGTTAAAGAAGAAACAGGAATGAGCCGTGGTAAAACAGAAAAATGGTTCCTTGACCTGATGACCCACCATAATATGGCTAATAATAATGGCAAGCGATACACTACGTTCGTTACTATTCTCCAGCTCTCTAAAGGTGGTACCTTCGTTGGTTCTAATAAACTAAAGCACATGACTACTGCGATGCTCCACTTGGACTGGAAAGGTTCAGAAAACAGTAGCGAGCGATTCATGGAATTCTCTAAGAATCGTACTGGTCAGGTTGGTCAGAAGATGTTCTTTAACTTCGATAACGGAGTTGGGTTCGACGAGGTGCGATACAAGCGCGACCTGATGAACGAAGAGCTAATTCGCGAGGAACGCGAAAAGCTAAAGTCTGAGGAAGATGCCTTCGACAAGCTCTTTAACAGCCTACCAAGTGAAGCCGAAGCCGTAGAGGAGGTAGAGGAATAATTCTATAACCCAGCGGAGGGGTTCAGGTCTCCGCGCTTTTAATTACAGTCGGACTGGAGTTGTGGTGACTCCGGTCCTTTTTTTATGCACTCTGGGTAGCCGATGGATTGCAATAGGTCTGGGAGGGCCGTATAGCGTGTATGGATGGCCACTCGGATTAAATAGGCAACCTCTGAAGAATGGAAACCTTTGAACACAATAATATACTATCCCTACGCGCGCGTGTATAGGGATGGCTTGAGGGGGCTTGACTAGGGAGGATGGGTTTTCCTTTAGGGTTGGTTGGGGAGGGGCTTGAGGGGGCTGGACTTGGGCCTGGAGTACTCTCTATATAGAGGGATAAGGGGAAGGGGATGACTAGGGAGACTTGGAAGGGACTGGGGAAGGGCGGGACGGATAGAACTGGGACTAGGGAGGGTACGGGTTCTTATTCTATGTTCTTATTATCCTTATATAGGTTTTATTATAGATCTATTATTAGGATGTTTATATCTCTATATAGAATTAATTTATTATTGGGGCGAGCCGTGAGTCTCGCCGACCGGTTCCTTAGGCTTTAAAGAGTTGTGGTGCTTCATCGGGCAGGTTCCAGTCGCCCTTTATCCATAGGAGGGGTAGGGTTCCGGCGATTGAAAGGGTTACTCCATGCTCCTGTAGGATCCATTCTCTTGCCGCTTCGGCCTCTTCTAGATTATCGAACCTGTAGCCCTCTATTACGGAGTATTTTTCAAGTTCGGTTATCCATTCTGCACGGTTAGAGGTTTGCCATACATTTGGAAATGCTGTTGTCATTACTTGATCTGGTTGGCAGCTTCCCCATACCACATCGGTAGGACTGTTCCATGCGATAAAGTAGCTAGTACTATTTGGAAATTCTATATTGTGACGCATATTCTCTTAATTATATTCCTCCACCGTCGGAGATGGTCCATCCATAGGTATTTATTAGAGAATCTCTTGCAGTCTCTGCTGCTCCTCCCAGTGTATATTGTACAGTTCCAAAGTTAATTGCTCCTGAAAAGACAGGTGCTTGAGCTTCCCAACCTATTAAGAGCTGGTCGTAGTTTTCGGTTGTAAATGCGGTGTTTAGTCGTAAGAAGTCGGCGAAGTCAGTTACTTGATTAATATCCCAGCTACTGATGTCTTGGTCAAATGCTCCAGTATTATAGAACATATCATGCATGTTAGTTACATTAGCAGTGTTCCATCCACCTATATCTTGGTTAAATACAGTAGCTGTACCGAACATTTGTTGCATATTAGTCACGTATCCTACATTCCATCCAGTAATATCTTGGTTAAACGAGGTAGCTGCACTAAACATTTGTAGCATATTAGTTACCCAACTAACATCCCAATTACCGATCGGCTGATTAAATGCATTCGCATTCTTGAAGATCTCTTGCATGTTAACTGAACTGCCCGTTTTAATATTCCAATTGTTTATGCCATCAGAACCTCCATTGTTAAAATCAAATGCCATATGAAACATTTCTTGAAAGGTGGTAACTTTACTTACATCCCAATTACTAAGATCTTGGTTAAATACACGTGCCCTTCTAAACATTCTAATCATAGACGTTGCGTTACTCACATCCCAATTAGACAAGTCCCTATTAAAGAGATCAGCATTCCAAAAAACATTATTAAAATTAGTTACACCGCTTACATCCCAATTATTTACATATCCATTAAATGCAGCACAGTTATAAAATGTACTTGATAGATTCGTAGTACTTATACGCGGAGCATCTGATGCTGTACTTGTTAGGTTTGTACACCCTGCAAAGGCAGTACTTGTGCTAATATCAAGGCAACCCCAATTTGATATGTTTAGCATTTTTTTTGCATCACCGCCATTCCAAGAAACCCAGCCTTTACAAATACCAAATATTTTAATTTCATACTGGCCTTCAGATGTATAAGTATGCGTTTTTTCTGCTTGATTCGATTGTGTTATTGTGTCAGTTTGCCCGTCTCCCCAATCTATTACGAAATTATATTCTGTGCCCGTCTGGTCCAGTGGTAGTGTAAACTGATCTGAATTACTGGTTCCCGGTTGAGTAGTATCGATAGTAAATGTAAATTCATATCTGCTTTTCCATCCTAAAAATCCAGTGTAGTTTTGAGAAACCTCTTCAGCATCAAGCGCTCTATTGTAAATTCTCATGGCTGACATGCTACCTGTGGTTCTAACTATACCAGCTCTATCAGAACCAACCGTTAGTCCAGTAACTCCGGTGTAATCTATCGTAGCTCCAGCGGCAGTACTTACTAATGTACCATTTCTGTATAATTTAGTCTCAGATGGAGAAACAGTAGCTACAAAATGATACCAATGATTTAGCTCAATGCTTGAATTACATTGAACGTAGCTACTTCCTGTACCTGCCCTAAAGAAAGCATTATATGATGGAGAATCTATTCTAAATAAGTAACCGTGGTTGTTATCATTATATGCCGTTTGATTTGAAACCAACCACGCGTCATTAAGATTAGTCCATTTAAACCAAAATTCTAAAGTCATAGACGCTGGGTTAACATTTGGAAACTCAACTCTGTCATTTGACCCATCAAATAAAATTACTCCACCGTGGTTATTACTAAATGTAACTCCGTTAACTAGAGTCCCGTTACTCCCACTGCCACTTAAATCATACCATGTCGTTCCGCTCTTTGGATAGGAGGCTGTGAATCCGGCGTCTAAGTTAAGGACTAACCCATCAGTAACTATATTTTCATAGTCTCTATCGACCACTATTATGTTTGACTGTGCGTTGATCCATAACAATGCTGATTCTATAGTTGACCCATCTCCTCCATTAGAATTTACAAAATTCTGTAGTTCTACATTGTTTTGCGCCGTATAGGCTGAATTGTTTAGATAGACTACCCAACCGTTAACAGGTACTTGAGCGCCGTTGTATATACCTGTTGTTGAGCTTGGGCCGCCTCCTGTATTTTGTGGAGTTACGTTGATTGCCCAATCTCCTTTAAACATGGAGTCGGGTTCAGTTCCGGTTGGATTTTGTTTAAACTTGTTAGGCATAATTCATGAATTTTTATACAATTACTAACCATTCATGCGTGGTTAGTATAAAATCCTTTTCCGTTTCATTAAAGGGACCCTCAATAACATATTGTGTTATCTCTTCTGAAAATTCAACAAATACCTTTAATCCTGTTTCTGAATATCTTACAAATAGATTAGGATCTATATTCTCAAGGTCTTGTGTATTAATTATTGCCCATGTCATAGCTTTCTTCTGTAAATTTAACCTTTCCTATTAATATTTCTGGATATGGTTGATTAGCGCTAGGTACGGCATAGTTTTTTAAGAGCATAAACCTAATATATTTTGTACCTGGTCTAAATTCGTGGTAGTCTTGACCTATTCCTGTAATCCCTGTTGTAACATGTGTTGCCCATTCTCCAAATGGCCCAGTCGCTGGATATACTATGTAATTATAGGTTCCACCGGCAACTCCATTTGAAACTGGAGTTCCAGCTAGTGTAGAATAACCTATATCTGGAAAGGTTGTCCAATTATCGTTTTGGTCAGCAAATCTAAGACGCAATTCACCACCTCCAATGTCAGTTATTTCATTGTATAGTATATTATATTCTCCAAATCCAATTCTAGTAAATCCATAAGGTTCTCCGTAATCTGGATGAGATGGTGGAAAAAGAATGAAGTATCTGCCGTGAATCCAACTTTCAGCCGCTTTCCAATTAATACCATTATTTGAACTAGAAACATATGCATATTCATCACCTGGGTTTAAGTCGCGCGTAAGTACAGTATCTACTCTACCACCGCAATTTCTTCTATCACAAAAGATAAAATCTTTATTATAACATGCAAAACCAACATGACCTCCTGTAAGAACATCACCGTTAGGTCCTCCCATAGTTAAGGTCCTATTAACAAATTCAAAATTATAGGATTTATTTGGGTCAATTTCAATATATGAATCACTAAAAAAGGTACCTTTACCTGTTAGTTCTATTGAATATTCTGCACCATCATATGTCGTTGTTGTGTTTTCAGTAGCATTTGAAAAGTTTTCATTTCCCATTTCAAATTCCCCATTATAGAATATGCTATTAAATCTACCCATAGTTGCAACATATTGATTAGTAACTTCACAATGCTGACATCCTTCATCCTTAATAGCGGCGTCATAGATTCTAGCGCTTCCAATCTCTCCATTAAAGATTTGACTTACTCCATTTGCTCCTGATCCTCTTGAACCAAGCATAAAATAGGCAGAAGTCGCACTAAGTGTTGGACTCCACGATATAACTTCAGTACCGTTTACATATAGTTTATAAGTACCACCGTTATTAATTAGTATATAATTGGTCCAATATCCAACCCATGCATCATCTAGATCATGTTGTTGATTTTCATAACTGGTTCCATCTCCAACAAACATTGAGACCCTATTACCCCATATTTCAACACTAAGAACCTGATAGCCCATACTTGAACCTGTGTTAAATGAAAAAATAGTCTGTCTAACCCCAATATCTAAAGTTGGTATATTTGTTTTCGCCCATACATCTATTGTAAAGTTAGTTCCTGTGTTTAGGGCGTATGGGACCGAAATTAAATCATTTGTCCCATCAAGAACTATTCCTTTCTCTCCAACAGAACATCCATTATATGAAGATACTACAGTTCCGTTAACAAGATCCTTGATGCTCGTATGTGTTTCGGTGTTCCTATTAAATGAGGATATACTATCAAAATCTATATTTAATGCAAGATCTTCGGTTCTATATGGTCGAATATTTTTATCAACTATTAGAACATCATCTCGTAAAGAAGCCCACATAAAAGCCTCTTCTCTAGTACTTACGGGATTATCATTACTTCTCTCGTTAATAAATTCAATAAGCTCACTGTCATTTGCAACGGCTGCTCCTGTGTTTCCAGGCCCATAAACAGCATATCCTCCGTCTGGAATGTCAACGCCTGTAAAAAATCCAGTAGTTGCAGTTGGACCTCCTCCATGTGTGTTCTTATTAATCGCCCAATTACCTTTAAATACTGAATCTACCTCGGTTCCTGTTTTATTGTATTTTATTCTATTATTCGCCAATGTAATCTAAATATTATTCTAAGTTATCTGTTTCTTCTTCTTCAAATACAACTCCATATGATAATAACTCCGTCTTCCATTCTTCTTCATCAGTAGTCTGGAATAAGAACTTTCTAGGAGATTTCAATACTTGATTAGTATCGACTGTTCCGTAACCAAATATTTCTGTATTGTCATATACTATAAAGTATATTTTTTCTGATGGGTTATTAATTTCTATCATATTATTTAATGGTTTTTATACTCCTCCTCCGTCTGTTATGGTCCACCCGTAGGTATTGATTAATGTATTACGAGCTGCCTCGCCTGCTCCTCCTAAGGTGTATTGTGAATTACCTCCGCTAAAGGTTATATTTGATGGTGGGGTTTGTCCTGCCCAACCTATTAATGTAGCATCGTAATTAGCCGTTGATAAGGTAGCACCGTCAAGCATTCCACTCATATTCGTCACATTGCCTATATTCCAGCTCCCTAAGTTTTGATCGAAAACCTTTGCATCTCTAAACATTCCACTCATATTCGTAACGTTACTTACATTCCATCCGCTAATATCTTGGTTAAATGCTCTACAATTCCAGAACATACGATATAAAGTGGTCGCGCTACTTACATCCCAGCTAGTTATATTTCCATCAAATACTTGAACGCCCTGGAACATATTGGACATATTAGTAACACTACTTACATTCCAGGAGTTTAAATTTTGGTTAAAGCTTGTTGCATTTTCAAACATTCCATTCATAGACGTAACATTAGATACATCCCAGCCTCCAATATCTTGATTAAAGGAATAGGCTCTATTAAACATCTGGTACATATTCGTCACATTACTCACATCCCAACCTCCAATATTTTGATTAAAATCATTTGCATACTGGAACATCCGGTACATATTCGTAACATTACTTACATCCCAATTACCTATAGGTTGATTGAATCTATAAGCTGTATTGAACATTGAATTCATATCGGTTACATTACTCACATCCCAATTATTGATCCCGTTAGAACCTCCGTTATTAAATACTCGCGCATTGTAAAAGGCTGATCGCATTCGTGTTACTGCGCTAGTATCTAGCGATGACAGATCTTGATCAAATAGTCTACAGTTATTGTAAAAATTAATCATATCAGCTCCTACACCGTTATCATCCCATAGTATTGGTACATCACTAGCAGAGCTAGTCATATTGTTTAATCCTGAAAATCCGAATTGGTAGTTTTCAACCTCACCGTAACTAATAATTTCTGTGATTGCAGAAGGGTTATACAAGTTCTTTTTACCCTTACATACTCCAATAAATTGGATAGTATATTCTCCGGATGTACTGTAGGTGTGTCTACCGTCAGTATTTACCTGTGACGATGAAGTAATTGTATTAGATACTGTACCATCACCCCAGTCTATTACGAAGTCATATTCTCCATCAGTATCTAGTCCAGTGTTAGCTCCTATTCCTGCAGAATTTCCATTTATTTTATAAGAAAAAACAACATCTTCAGAAAACCTATCTTTTTCGGAATTATATTGATGTAGTACTTCTTCTTCAGAAAGTGCTTTATTTTTCCATATTCGAGTAGGACCTATATAACCATGTTGATAGTATTCTCGTATACCATTTGATGTATTTGCTGAGTATATAACAGCTCCCCATTCTAATGGCATAGCATCTCGAGTCATGTATGTAGAATCTTCAAGACTTAGTTGTACACCATTTAGATATATTGCTGCCTTTCCGGTTGATATATCGATAGTACCACAATAGTGATTCCATTCAAGTTCATTATAGTCGTTAGGAACTTGCTCTTCTGCACCATCACCAAAAACAGAGATTCCTACTTCAGTATATCCATTACTATATTTTTTACCTCCTAATTTAAAGGCATCACTGGTACCGCCCCAGCCTCCGCCTCCTATGAATCCATGTGTATCATCTACTCCTGACTCTGGTTCACTTGCAAACTTAAACCAACAATCTACAGAGAAACTCATATTTGCAATATTAAAGTCGCTAATGTCACTAATTGCAATATCGTCAGTTCCATCAAATAAGAAGCTACCGCCTCCTTCACTGCTATATACTGCACCACCATAAAGAGTAGAAGTAAATGTTTCACTACCTATACTGGTTACGGTTGTACCGCTTCCTGGATATGAATTTAGATCGGCTGCATCAATTTTAAACGCATATCCTCCAATTTCTTTATTTAGTCTATCCTTGAATGCATTATAGTTTACATATACCTCTAATGCTGAAAGATCTCTATTGTATATTCTTGTTGCTCCAAAGCTAGTTGACATTCTAGTTGATGTTCCTCCTAATACAGCGTTTGTTCCTATTTCAAAATTTAGTGCATCATTAGCAAATTCTGCAATATCAACATTTGAAGAGGTAGCGTCAAGCACTCCATCAATATAAAGCTTCATACCTTCCACATCCCCAGGTGTATATGTAAATACAACATGATACCAATCTCCCGGTGTTATAACTGTATTTGAATTAAAACTATTCTGTCCATTTGTTGCATTTCTAAAACCTGCTCTAAACCTGTTATTACCATCTCCTGGAAAATAGTAATCAATACCGACAGCATTCCTTTTACCTAAAATTCCAGCAGTATTACCATATGATGGGTTTTGAATAGGTTTTACCCATGTCTCAAGTGTAAATGTATCATCTTTTCCAAAATTAAGAACACCTGAACCATCAATTAAAATCTGATCATCAACACCGTCAAATGTTAAGATTCCATCATTAATATCGTTATGTACTATTCCATTTTCTAACTGACAATCTAGATTATTTTCGGTTAAATCATATATTTGCGTCCCTGTTCCTCCAGGATATGATTGATTGTCAGAAGGATCAATACAAAATACTAAATTTGTTGGAGTTATATTCTTACGTTTAGTATAATGATATAGTAGATTAGACTTACATGATTTATAATTCTGTAAAGCATCTGCTGCACTAAGGGGTCTATCATATATTCTAATCACAGCCACGGAAGAATAGGCTCTATTGAAGGCTCTAACCGTAGAGCTTGTATTAAATAGATTCCAGTCCTGTGTGTGGTTTCCATAAACTCCGCTAATTTCAATACCGTTAAGATAGTGTTTTAATACCCTGCTACCCAGGTCGCTATTCTGTACCGACCAAACATAGTGAAAAAAGTTACCATCTATTATTTCTGGGTAGTTAAGCTCCAATAGCTCAGTTTGTTCTTCACCTGCAGAGTTGTAGTACTTTTTAAATATTGTTGGATAGTTATTCATTCCATTACCAAGTATTTGCATATATCCATAGAATGAATACAACCCTGTTGGGGCATCATATTGACATCTAGACTTATATGTAATTAATGGAATAGAACCATCACTATTGGTAACTATATTTTGTTCATGTCCATCGGCGCTTCCTGATTGTGGATCCGAAAGAATGTAGTTCATTTGCGCAGTTGTAGGTTCTATTATATTCGGATCATCAAACCGCATAAACACTTCAACAGTAGTTGATTTATTTGTAGTTGTACTGTGTTTATTTATTGCTGCAAGATCGTTAGTTCCATCAAAAGATACAGCGGGAACAGTATCAGTAACTATTGGATCGGCAACTAGATTTGTTAAACTTACATTTCTATTATAAAGACTAAGATCATACCATCTGCCCTGTGAGATAATCTTTTTTAAACTAGCCTCATAGCTTGAATCAAGGTTAACTGTTAAGCCATCCTGTACAATATTATAACCATTCATATGGTCATATTTTGCTCTCTGTGCTTCATAGTTTTGTGTTACTTCATCTTGAGTTAAGGCTCTATTGTAAATTCTAAATGTACCAATGTACATTTCCATAAAATAGCCCACACTTGCCCTCCAGCCACCAATTCTACCGCTACCTCCATTAAAGTTCGATTGTGTAGAACTTGGAGAACCATTAATTTGAGAAAGTGACTGCTCTACACCATTGATCCATATTTTATTATTTGCAATTGTTGTTGCATTTACTCCAGTATGCATCTCAAAGACATAATGGTGCCAATGATTAACTACACCAATTTCAGTTGCTTGTTCTACTGTAATACCATAACAATCTCCCTGTGCAGTATTAAATCCAATTGCCTGATTATAACAGTAAACGTCATATCTACTAAAACCAAAGAGCATGTTGTTTTTATAATCTCCAACGTTTGCCCACATCTCAACGGTAATAACGTCAGAGGTAATTCCAGGCGCCTCAAAGTCTATATATTGATTTGTTGCGTCTAGGTAGATTGCACCAAATGATCCGGCTTCATATGTTGGAGAATTATAGAATGTAGAGCTTCCCTCGCTGTTAGATATGTCTACAAGGCTTTCACCTCTATCGTACGATGCTGTGTTTGTCGGATCAAGATTTAAAACCAAATCATCAGTTACGATAGTTTTAAACTGATCGTCAAGAATTAAAATTGTGTCTTGTATAGATGCCCATGTAAGTGCATCTTCTACGCTAGACCTGTTTCCACCAATCGTTCCAATATAATCAAGCAACTCGTTATCACTATATGCTGTAAATACTGTATTGTTATAATAGATTGCATATCCTCCGGTTGGAACTGTAGATCCGTTGTATAGCCCCGTAGATGAACTAGGGCCTCCTCCGAAATTAGGATTAGTAATATTAATTGCCCAATTTCCTTTGAATAAAGAATCTGGCTCAGAGCCCGTTGAATTATATTTTACCTTATTAGACATATTGCTAAGGATTTATTATTCTTGGATTGGTTCTGTCCAATCTGCCCCTGATAAAATTGATAAGATCTGTGAATGTGTGTAAGGTCCTTCTTTTGTTGTAAGAGCATCTACTGTCAATGGTGTAGAGCCCTCCCACTTTACAAAAGTTTTCGACTCGTCTACTGACTTTCTAAGAGTATCGATAGAAGTTTCCATAACTTCATTAAAATTGATTGAATTGATCTCACTAACGTTAAAGATCATGTATTTTCTATTATTGAACATAATTAGTTGGGTTTGTTTTTTTATATATTAGCGTTATCTTGCTAATGCAACAGATTTATATAATTATCTCAATGGTTCAAATGTTCTAAATGGAAAAAGTCTTCTTTGGTGATACGTTGCAATTGAATCTGCCTGAATCTCCCATGGTCTTAATACCCAAGGAATAGAAAAGTCAATTTCATGACTCTTCCAAGTCCAATAGGAACCATGATCTACTAAATCTTTATCATTCATTTGAATTACATGGCCCCACTCATGTAACAATGTGTAATCACTTCTGGGATCACTTTGCTTTGACGCAATTAATATAACGAATGTTTTTGCATCGACATAGAGGGTGATTCCAGAAATTGCATATGATAAAGGTACATCATGTATGACGGTTACACTTACACTTGAGTCATCAAGATGCTTGTACATCTCTTGATTAATGTAGTTGTATGTTGGTGGAAGCTGAACAGGCGCATGAATTCCTGGATTAGCATTTGCATTCGTAATAACCCGACCTACTCGCCATTCAACCATAAAAGATAAAATGACCAAAAGGATCGCGATATTTCTTAAAAGGCTATTCACACATTACTCTAAACTATGATCCAAATGAGTATTTTAATCGACTTAGTTGGAAAGATACCATCTCAATAGGTGCTTGATTATTTTGATCATCATTCACTATTTTAAAAGTTATAATGTCTCCGCCTCCGAGTTCTAAATATTCATGGTACGCTGTACTCATTGTATGTGAAGTTCCATTAGGATCGAATAGCTGATGGTATCTATATGGTGTTCCATTTACATCAACTTGAGCATAAACATTAGGTGCATTTGCCCCTGAAGAACTAATACTAAATTCAAAAAGGTGCCATCCACCAGTATTTGCTACAAATCCACTATATGCTCCAGGACTACCATTTGCTGGGATATTATTAAATAACACGTCGTCGTCGATCTTTATAGTAAATCCGCTGGACCATGTGGATGTTGGGGCAACAGAGAAGCCAGATTCTACTGACAACACACTAGACTGATGTGTAATGGTTGAGTCTGGGATAGTAACGGTTATAGCGTCTGTTACCGGATCCTTAGTTGCAGTTACACCACTACCTTTGAAATTAAAACTGTCAGTAGTTGTAGTTAATAAAACTCCTTCATCGAGAGTTTCAATATTACTACCACTTCCAGGCTCTCCTTTATCTCCTATTCCAGAATTCTTAACTATGTTGGCTGAAATGTTAATGATTGTCATTGTTAGTGCCTGGTCGGACTTAAACCTAATATCAACAACATCTCCAGCAGTAAGATCTAGCAGATCCGTAATTGTAAAAGATCCAGACGTATTATTAGATCCAAAAGATCTTGTGGTTGTTGTATCAGTATCTTCTACACCATTTATAAAAATTGCAGCCGTAATTTCAGAATTATTTACGCTCGACTGTATTGCAAATGAACCTACAAATTGATAAACCCCAGTCTCTATAATTTCAAATTGGTCTGGATTTGGTCCTGATCCAGAAACATTAGTTACATTATTTGTTTCTCCAAATCCACCGGTATTCCATCCTGTAAATGATGTAGTCAGATTTAAGGTAGAAGGTGTAACAAATGCATCATGTATTTCTGAATATGCTACTGCTCCACCAAGAGCTCCAGGCTCTCCTTTATCTCCCGCATCTCCTTTATCTCCTCTTGCACCAGTAGGGCCATCTCCACCAGTAAGACCTGTTGATCCAGGCTCTCCTTTTACACCTACATCAGTATATGATATTTTATAAGTATTTCCATTTCCGTCTAGAAGTCCTAAATGTGCAACAGGGCTAACTAAAAAGGAATGAAATGTTCCATCATCAACATTTGAACCTACATCATATAGTCCAAAATCATCATCATTAAGATCTTCAATTCTTATTCTAGCCTTCGACTCAATGGCAGAAAGCCAATCTGTAGAGTCGGAACCAATTGAAGAAGTTTTGTCTATTCTTATCTCAGTAACATCAACAAATCCTCCACTTCCACCAACTGCGAAATCTACAGTAAATTCACCTGTTGTAGGATTAGTTCCGGCTGCATTATTAAACTCAAAGTCCATCGAGTTTGCAGAATTACCATGTTCTCCCTTATCTCCTTGAGTACCTTTTTCCCCAACATTACCTTTATCACCTGTCTCACCTTTTTCTCCACCTAATCCAATTACACATATTGTATAATCATCGTCTGTCTGTAGGGTTTGATTAACACCTGTAGGAGCGCCAAGTTCAAATGTATACCATCCAGTAGTAGGACTATTAATATTAATTGCAGTTACGTCATAAAATGTTCTATTTCCATTAGAAGCTTCTATGCTAATTGTACATCCAACGCCAATGTGATCGATATATGATACAAGCTGGTCACCTGAATGAAGAGTAAGTTCTATATTCCCTGTGCCAATTAATGTAGTAGAAGTTGTAAATTCAGTGTCTCCGGTTGCGGGTGGTGGCGGAGTTCCTGTTACGTCTTTCCATGTTCTAAGATAACATCCTCCTTGAGAACCAGTATCTCCTCTGACTCCTTTCTCACCCTTGTCTCCTTTATCTCCTTTTTCTCCTTGAACTCCAACATCTCCTTGAGCACCCTTGTCTCCTTTATCTCCTTTTTCTCCTTGAACTCCAGCATCTCCTTGATCACCTTTGTCTCCAGCGGCTCCAGTTTCACCTTTGTCTCCAGCGGCTCCAGTTTCACCCTTATCACCAGCGGCTCCAGTTTCACCCTTATCACCAGCGGCTCCAGTTTCACCTTTATCACCTTTATCTCCTGATCCAGTTTCACCCTTGTCTCCAGCGGCTCCAGTTTCACCCTTATCACCAGCAGCTCCTGGATCACCCTTGTCTCCTTTGTCTCCTGATCCAGTTTCACCTTTATCACCTTGAGGGCCTGGTACGGTTGATGCTTCTCCTTTATCTCCTTTATCTCCCTTGTCTCCTGATCCAGTTTCACCTTTATCACCTTGAGGGCCTGGTACGGTTGATGCTTCTCCTTTATCTCCTTTGTCTCCAGCAGCTCCTTTATCTCCTTTGTCTCCAGTGGTTCCAGTTTCACCTTTATCTCCAGCAGCTCCTGGATCACCCTTGTCACCTTTGTCTCCTGATCCTCCACCTCCAGTACTTTCAATAGTATATTGTGCTGTACCTGCCGGAGTTTCGCTCAGAGTTATTGTAATATTTGCGCCAGATACCAAGTCAACTGTACTTGCAGATGCAACCGTAGTAGTATTATTTGAATCAACGATAAAGTCAATACTACCAGATCCTCCTGATCCAGGGTCCATTATCCAAACATATTCACCATTGACATTTGCAAACTTTAAGTACTTATTGACATCTCCTGCTCCTAATGTAGTTGTGCCTCCGTTAGAATTCATTACTCTATAGTTTCTAACGACCTCATCAAGGAGTTCAAGATTGTAATCCATCTCATCATGTGCTAGAGGTCTGCCTAATAGATTTGGCAGTAATGGTAAAAATTGTCCATTCGCCCCAGAGTATTGGCTAGGATCAATTCCTCTCTGTGCAAATAACTGATGGTAATATTCTAGTGTCTGTCTTGGCATCTTAAAGTTTTATCTTTTTAGCAAATCACTCTTTTATATCCTGGAAAGTCAGATCTTCTTGTTTGCTTATAGTATTTATCTATTAGAGTATGATAGAATTTATTTGTAATAAACTCAATGTATTCACAAGGATCTAAATATTCTGGCTGGGGTGTTATATAACTATAACAGGCAAAATTAGCGAATAGATTCTCAAGTTCAATTTGTTGTTTAAATAGCTTCTTAAGAGCATTAACACTCGTTTTGTTAATTGAAACCTCCTTTGAAGATTCAAATTTTCTTCGCATATTGTTAATAAAGATCTTGTCTTCGTTATCATCGATTGAGAAGTTCAATAACGACACAATACCCTCATTACAAGTAAAACATTCACATTCTGGATTATCAATCTTACGATATGGATAATTCTCAATGATGAATTTCTTTAATGCTGCAAGATTCTCAAACCTAGGAAATGTCTTTGTACCAAACTTTGAATTTCTATTAATGAGTATAGAAGTTACTTTCTTTTCATTAGTTTCAATTGTTTGTAGAGTATCGTAGATGTTAATTAGCGATATACGTTCAAATACCATATTACTTGTTAAATATTTCAGTAAGTATATAGGCAATAACACCGGCTCCAGTAGTAAATAGAACCCAAAATGCTCTTGAAAAATTAGACTTCCATTTTACAAGATCTCTGTGTTCTTCAATTAGCTTATCAAACTCTCTTTCCTTCTTTTCCTTTTCCTGTCTGAATTCAGTGTTCTTTCTAATCTCGACAATTGCGCCATCATATGGATTAAGCAGTCTAGACTTCAAATCCGACATGTCTGATTTCATGTCCTCTTGATTTTGAATCAATTGCTTAATCGAAGTATCTAAATGAATATAACTAGGATCTTCCATCTTTTGCTTTAGATTTGCAAAAGATTCAATAAGGTCTTTGATTAATTCTTCGTTACTTTTCGACATCGCTTTAGGTCTTTTTCTTTATATATCACATAAAAAAAGGGTCGCACTGCGACCCTCTACTAATTTTTAGATTTAGCTTAGCCTAGTTGATATACATATTAAGTTCAAACTTACTACCCATACCATAAATTTGAACGTGAAGAGCCTTTCTCTGTTCTTTTCCGTTCTTATATAATGTTAGTGTGTCTTTTTTTGTGTCACCATCATTTGGTTTGAAAAATGCATCTAAGTATGCATTACCATACTCCTCTTGGTCTAGTTCATATCCCATCTTATTTGCATACTTCTCAACCTCGTCAATTGCAGTTGAATATTGTCTGTGATAAACTTGAAAGTCTGATTTAGACTCGTTTAGAAATTCATTAAATTTAAGCATATTCATCTTATTTGTTTAATTTTTGAAGCAGTCCATCTAGATCAAGTTTAAAACCATATCCAGCACCTTCGTATCTGTAGTCTATTTCTACAGTTACTGCCTGTCTAGCCCTTTTCAACCTACTATTGATGCTATCTTCGATATCTTTAGCAATTGCTGTTTTAGATACGTCCGATTCAATTTCTTTATCCAAATCTTTGCTACTACTAGGTAATGCAATAATTCCACTACCTCCAAGATTTTCACGCAATGTGTATTCAATTGCCTCATCGCCAATCACTACCTGAAAGTTCTTTTCATACAGTTCGCTTTCAACAACGTAGTCATATTTCTTTAGGATTGGTTCAATTGCATTTTGAATGGCATTTCTAATCTCTTCTCTCATTTTAGGACTAGTAGTGGGACCAAATCCAGCAGGAATCATTTTTGAAAGAATATTTCTCATGATCAACTTTACCTTCTCATTTACTGATTCGTTTGTTCTGTCTTCCCATGCAATTGCAAAATCCTCGCCATCCATTTTAAAGTAGGCGATTATGTCTGCAATATGGTCATTACTTGCAGGATCTGAGTCTTCTAGCTTTTCACCAGTTACCTCTTCGTAATTATTGTAGATGAAATCAGCTAATGATTGCGGAGATGGAGTTGGACCATACTCTTTTCTAAGTTCTTTTAAAAAGCCCTTTAAGGTTTTTAAGTTATTTGCCTCGTTTAGGAATTGATTAAATTTCTTTGCCTTCATATCGTTTTTTCATTACTTTGTAGCCTCTGCTTGATGTTCTACCAGCCTTTGCTTCCATTGTGATTTGGAAAATGGTCGATAAATCATTTCTAAATGAGTTAACGATTCCTTTCCAACCTGGATTTGTAGTAGTTGTTTTAAACATTTTTTGAGAATCCTGCATGAAATCTTTATGTATTTTAGTAGAAGTACCATAGTCGTTAGCATCCTTTGAATCAAAATAAGCATCAACGTCTTTTGTATATTTTGATAACAATTTTTCAAGGTCGTCTTCAAAGCCGTCCATGTCGTATTTCTTTGGAGCTATTGAAGAATACATGTTTTTTAATTTGACAGACATTGAAGTTAATTGCTTAATATCATCTTTGTCTCCTGTAGTTTCCCAAGTATATTTTTCTGCCAAAAAGGTATTGAAATCGTTTATGTGTTTCATTGATTAGATTTATTTTTTAAGTTTATATCTTTTAATTAGGTAGTTTCCAAAATTAATTGCATGTTGTATTTGAGCGTCTTTTAAATCTACCCAATAGATCGGTCCGTAGATAGGCATGTAATCAAATAAATCATCTGTATACGCCTTCCACTCATCCCACGCTTTTTTATACTTTTTATAACGAGGTGCAGAGGGACGCATGTTCGGGCCAGTGTGTAGGATCTTATCAATTTCGCCAATTGTATTTAAAAGTTTACTATTATCTCTCTTTTTATCCTCTGGGGATACTTCCCATTCATGCTCTCTTTCTAAACCAATGTCATTGAAACTTATTCTTTTAAGAGGAGATTGGTAGGATTTTGGTTCCTCATTTAGTCTACCTTCAGCTAAAAAAGTATTGAAGTCATTTACGCGTTTCATATTATCCTTTTTGTTTTTTAATATTTTAAATAAAAAGTTGTTCATTTTATTTTTCTGGTTTAATGTGGTTTAATAAACTTTCTATCCAATCTAAAATTTCAAAGTTTTTATCTAATTTTTTATCAGATTTTTTTATTAATCTTTCTAAAGCCATATAAAATTTTCTATATTCAGGATTATCATTCCCCATATATAAATCATAATCTGGGTGATTTGGATCTGATGTATCTTTAGGTGCTTTTCTTGTAGCATACTTCCCAAAAATATTCTCAGCTAGCTTACCTTTATTTGTAACAACAAAATTAGTTAAACCTGCATCTCTTAACAATTGCATTACTGCTCTTTGTTCTACATTAGAGTTTGAAAAACCAATATAAAACGGATTTTTTGAATAGATAGCATCAATTCCGTTTTGTTTTAAAAGTTCTTTTGCTTTAAGTGCTTGGGCTTTACCTCTTACTCCTGGTTTATACCAAAAAGCAAAATCGTGTTTATTTGTTTTACCCTCGTTATTACTATCGAATTGTATTTCGGCTTCGTGTAATTTACCTTCAGCTAAAAAAGTATTGAAGTTATTTACGTGTTTCATATTATCCTTTCTTTAATTTTCCGTCCTTTCCAGCGTCTCGAACCTCCTTTGCAAGATCTTTATCCGCTTTACCCCAAGTTCCTTCACCTTTTGTTAAGAATGAATTTACTCTTGCATATCCCCATTGTTGTTGATTTGCTCCAGGTCTGTGGCCAGTCTTCCATGCAGCCAGGCCTCTTCTCATTACTGCTCTGATGATTCCAATCGGAACTCCAGTCTCTTTTGCCTTGGTCTTTAGTGCCGTCTCGATCTTTTCATCGTCAATTGGTCCACGATCAGTTGACTTTTGGTCTTTATCATCTTCCTCGTTTACTGATTCTTTAATGCCATAGTATGCCATATACTCATCACGGCTAAGTCCTAACGATTCACATTGATAGTCAATGAAGTCCATTGTACCAAAGTGGTCTGCTTGAATAAACTGAGTGATTCCTTTTACGTATTTGTTCATCTGGTTATTTTATTGTTATAACCTATATATCATAAACCCCTCTATACAATTTAGATACCAAATGTATCATCGACGTCATCTTTGTTTTGGTTTAAAAAATAGTTGATAATCCAAATGCTATTATTGCTAATATTCCTGCTGTAAAAAATCCCATAAGGAAATAAAATTCTTTATTTTTCATCTTTGTTTTGGTTTAATTTTGTATCTAATGTTTCTGACATAGCCACTCGCAACCAGCTTTCAACTCCTTCGAATCCATTTTTTATGATGTCACTACATATTTTAGTTGCGTAAATTTCTACTAATTTGTCAAATTCTTCTCTTGATATTTCTTTACTGATCTCTCTTTGGTGTTTGTTATTGGTGGGTTAGTTATACCCATTGTTACTCCTACCCAATACCCTAAAAGTATTCCAATGCTACCAAGTTTATCAGATACTAAAAACAGCAATAACAAAACTACCATTAATGTCCAATATATTATTTTCTTTTTCATCTCTCTTTGGTTTAAAATAATATTTTTTCAAAAATCCAAGCCAATATGGATATTGGGATTAAATCTAAATAACTAAATCTCTTTTCTTTAATGTATTTCCAAATCTTACTCATCTTTGTTTTGGTTTAATATTAGAATCTCTTGATTGTCCACATCTACATTAAGACTAACTACAGGTTTATCCATTCGATAAGTATATTCACCATCTTCTGTTAATATACCTTCTTCTGCATTAACCACATCAAATTCCAAAAACTCTTTTGGTAATGTGTCAATCCAATCTCTTACTTCTTTTAATTTAATCATCTTTGTTTTGGTTTTTCAAAGAATATCCAATTTGCTTTTCCATTTCTTCCTATTTTAGAAATCTTACTAGATACCTCTTTTAATTTATTTTTTAACTTACTCATCTTTATTTTGGTTTAAAAATTGTTGGTATATCTTTTCTTGGTGTTCTTTAGACATACTCCAAAAGTCATCAAACACAGGGTCATTACTTACAAACTCTGCAAATAATATTGCGTTCCATTGTAATAACTCTTCGGTTGTTCGGAATCCAATGTTTCTATTTTCTTCTTTACTCATCTTTGTTTTGGTTAATTGTAATCTTATTGTTACTCCAAAATTCCATACCCTCTGTACTATTATTGAAGAACATAAATCCTGGTCTTGATGCAATATCTTCCATCTTTTCTATATTCTCTTTATCTTTGTCCCACTTAATAGTAATACTTCCTCCTACTTGTATTACCCTATTAAAGTCTTCGTATGTATATTGTAATAGTGCTATGGGTAAAGAGTCTTCTGGTATATCGTTTTTTATTTGGTAATATACTTCTTTCATTTCTTTACTCATCTTTGTTTTGGTTTAATTCTTTTATTTTTTCAGCTACACTATTCCAGGCATTTTCTATTTGTTCATATTCTTCTGGAAAATAGTCTT